>Ga0209942_1000417_pt1 | contig 26394 bp, 21 predicted proteins | sample SalPonR1_A_D2_MG_FD_185695 | JGI IMG/M metagenome (GOLD analysis project Ga0209942, IMG submission 185695) | Salt pond soil microbial communities from South San Francisco under conditions of wetland restoration - Salt Pond MetaG R1_A_D2_MG... ...
TCTGGTCAGTGATATCAAGAATGCTATCAAAGAGAAGCACGTGGAGCTTCCGGCAGGAAGGGTGGAAACTGAAAATACAGAACTGACCATTCGCCTTCAGGGTGAATATTCTTCAGTAAAAGATCTGGGTTCTTTACCCGTCGCATCCATCGGAGGAGCCATAGTACGTCTCGAAGATATAGCTGAGGTTGAGGATGGATACGAGGATCAGCGAAGCATAGCGACCTACAATGGTGAACCCGTAATTCTTCTGCAGGTCAGAAAGCAGCGCGGAGCCAATGAGGTCGAACTGGGTAATTCAGCAGTAGAAGTGGTGGGTTCCCTGAAAAAGATAGCTCCCGAGGGAGTTGAATTGAAGGTTCTCTCCAATTCAGCTACTTTCGTAATGGAGTCCATGAAGGGTGTCGGAATAGATATAATGCTCGGAGTTGCCCTCTGTTCCCTGGTTATGCTTCTTTTCCTGAGGACCATAAGGGCTACCTTCGTAACGGTGGTTACCATTCCCGCCTGTCTTCTCGGAAGTCTGATAGTCCTTCGTTTTGCGGGAGTGACCATAAATAACATGAGTATGATGGGTCTGTCACTTGCTGTGGGGATGGTAGTGGATGCTACAACTGTTGTCCTGGAAAATGTTCACCGTCATCAGGAACTGGGTGAAAGACCCTTTAATGCCGCTTCTGTGGGGACTGCTGAAGTGGGTTTCGCAGTTCTCGCGGGTTCCTTCACCACAATTGCAGTATTTGGACCAGTTGCTACCATGCAGGGGATAATCGGCCGTTTCTTCTATGCATTTGGACTTACCGTGGTCACCACTATTGCGATTTCGCTGATAATGTCCCTGACCCTTACACCTTTCCTTTGCTCAAGACTTCTTCAGCATGACAGGCCGGGAAGGATAGGGAAGGTGATCGAGGGAGCTTTCAGAGCCCTTGAAAAAGGGTACAGAAAAGCTCTGAACTTTTCTGTACGCCACAGGCTGACTGTAATGGCAGTGGCCATAGGTGTCTTTGCCCTGGGTATATTCTTTGCAGGACAGATAGGAACAGGATTCTTTCCCACGGAGGACAGGGGAGATTTTTCAGTCTCAGTAGAAATGCCACTTGGTGTATCGCTGGAAAAGAGTGCCAGTATGATCCAGCAGATAGGAGAAATTATAAGGGAAGAACCAGAAGTTGACTTTACCTATGCCACTATAGGTTCCGGCCAGGGGGCTGAGGTCAGTAAGGGTGAGATAAATGTCTATCTGATCCCTAAGAATGAGAGGTCCTCCATGTTCGATATAATGAAAGAACTGAGGCAGAAACTATCTGTTTTCAGGGATGTGGAGATCAATCTGGGAACTCATGGAGGAGCCGGTGCAACCCTGACCCTTATTGGATCAGATACGACAAGATTGGCTGAAGTCGCGAACCGGATGAAAGAAGATCTTGAAAAAAACCCCGGACTGGCAGACGTAGCCACAGACATAAGACTGAGTAAACCTCGTCTCAATATTAATATAAACCGGTCAATTGCGGATGATCTCAATGTGAATATAAAGGGTTTATCAGAGGAGATACAGGCGTATTTCGGCGGGGTTAAAGCTGGTGTTTTCAAGGACGGGGGGTATCGTTACGACATAAGGCTCCGGGCAAAGGGTGACCTTAGAAAAGATGCTTCGGATCTTGAAAAAATAGCTGTTAAAAATGGTTCTGGAGAAATAGTAAGGGTCCCGGGGATAATTCAAGTTGTTCCAGGGACAGGCCCCAATCTGGTAAAACGCTATAATCGTCAGCGTTCCCTTACGATCTCGGCAAATACTGTTGATATATCCATGGGAGAGGCCATGGGTATCGTCAGGCAAACATTTGAAAAATATAAACCGGCCGATGGAAGTGTAAATGCCATGGTTACTGGAAGGTCAAGACATATGGCTGAAAATTTCCAGTATCTTATAAATGCTATTATAACTGCAATAATCCTGGTTTACATGGTAATGGCAGTTCAGTTCGAATCTTTTGTCCATCCTCTTACGGTTATGTTCTCTCTCCCGCTGATGTCCGTCGGCGTGTTCGGCATTCTTCTTCTGACCGGAATGGAAATTGATGTTATGAGTCTAATGGGAGTCATCCTTCTGGTCGGTATAGTCGTAAATAATGCCATACTCCTTGTCGATTTTACCAATCAGCAGAGGGAAGCGGGCGTTGACAAGGTCAATGCCATCCTGAGAGCAGGCCCGATGAGGTTGAGACCTATTTTAATGACAGCCATATCCACAACAATGGGAGCTCTTCCGGTGGCTTTAGGGCTAAGCGAGGGAGCAGAGATAAGGCAGCCCATGTCAGTTGCGGTAATAGGGGGTCTTATGACATCAACGATCCTGACGCTTCTGGTTATTCCGACCATGTATCTTGTGATCGATGATACCTCAGATAAGATCAAGGCGATGCTGGCAAAACTCAGGGGTAAAAGCCCCGAAGATGAATTGGATCTTGAGGAAACCGGGATGGGATCTTTTGAAGCAGATACTGAATATTCGGGAGGTAAGTGATGATTAGAAAGCTTAACATTGTGACACTGGTCATAGTTATGATCTTCTCCCTTTTTACAACAGAAGCTTTTTCCTTAACTCTTTCAGAGGCATTAGAAAGAGCACTTGAAAAAAATCTCGATGTTCTTTCTGCTAAAGAAGAACTTATAAAAGCTGAAGGACTCATGAAGGTTGCAGATGGAGCTTTTTTCCCTTCCCTTTCGGTTGGAACTGATTATACAAAAAGGGAAGAAACTCCGGTGAGGGAAGATACAGAGCTTATTGGAGCCGAGCTTGAAATGAAGCAGACCATCTATGCTGGAGGAAGACTCAGAGCCTATAAGAAACAGGCAGCCTACAATCTTGCCATGGCTCGCCAGACCTTTTTTTCAACAAAAGAAGATATTGTTTTTAATGTTTATTCAGGTTTTTACCTTGTCTTGCTCGGAAAAGAGAATGTCCTTACGCAAAAGGAAGCACTTGCTTATGCTGAAGGTTATTTCCAGGAACTCAGCAGGAAGAGGGATGTGGGCCTTGCCACAGGACTTCAGGTTACCAGGGCTGAACAGCTTCTTGTATCGAGTAGAAAAGATCTTGTCAAGGCTGAAAATGAATATGAGGCTTCGAGAGTAAGGTTTTTTGAACTTTTGAGAATTCAGGAAAAAAAGTCAGATGAGATCGAAGGAATACTGGATTTTTCTCCAGTTGAAACGGACAGGGAAATATCTATCTCTCTCGCTCTGGCAAATCGCCCGGACCTTGAAATATTAAGACAGGAGATCAACATGCAGCGGGAAAACATTGAGATCGCAAGAAGTGATCTACGCCCGAATATCAATGTTTCTGCGAATTGGCAGTTTGACGATCCCGCCTCAGGTACCACTGGAGAAACTGATGGTGACGATACCTGGTCAATTAAACTGAGAGCGGATTTTCCCATCTATGATAGCGGGATCACAAAAGGTAGAGTGGAGCAGGAAACGGCCGGATTCCGTCAGACCGTAAATTCACTTGAAAAGCAGAAGGATAAGCTCAGGTCGGAAGTCAGGACGATCCTTCTTGAACTCGACACTGCTGAAAAAACTGTTCGGGAAAACATGAAAAACCTTGAACTCGCAGCAGAATCACTTAGACTTGCGGAAGTTGGTTTCAGGGAAGGGGTGGGGATACAGCTTGATGTGCTTGATGCAAGGAGATCCCTTACCCAGGCAAAACTTTCCCTCTCTTCGGCTATTGCTGATCATAAGATCAAACTTGCCGAGCTCCGCAAGGCAGAAGGAGATCTTGCAAGCTGGGCTTTGCAGGGTAATAAAATCAGGGAGGAATCTGAAGGATGAAAAAAGCTTTTTTCTTATTAATAATATTAGCAGCAGCTGCAGGTGGATTCTATCTCTTTGGTCCGGCGAAAAGTGATAAGGTTCCTGATAAACCTCAGGTTTCAGAAAAAAAAGAGACGATCCCACGAGTGGAGGTAATAGAGCTTGAAAAGAGGGTGTCCTTCAGGAGGGGTTACAGTGAAAGCAGCACTCTCGATGCCGTGGAGGAAGTAATTATTTATCCCAAAGTAAGTGCGAGACTATCTGAGATCAAGTTTTCAGAGGGCGATAGCGTAAAAAAGGGAGAGGTCTTTGCTGTTCTTGATCATCGTGATATGGATGCCCAGTTAGAATCAATCAAGGCTCAGATCTCTGTGGCAAAAGCGAAACTTGAAAGTGCTATGGCCAATTTTAAGAATGCGGAGAATGAAAGAAAACGTTACCGCAGGCTTTTGAACGAGGGATATGCCACCACCCAGCAGCTTGAAACAAAGGAGACGGCCTATCTTCAGGCAAGATCAGAGGTAAGTCTCTCAAAGGCAACGGTAGAGCAGTACAGAGCGGAACTTCAGAAACAGCAGGTTATGCTCTCAGAATATTTTCTCGAAAGTCCAATGGAAGGCAAAGTTATGGAAGATTACTCTAATTCAGCGGGAAATATGATAACACCCTCCACACCAGTGCTTCATATTGCACAGGTGGATGAATTAAAAGCAGTTATAAAAGCTCCCCAGGTAAGAGCTGTGCTTTTCCATGAAGGAATGGATGCAGAGCTTGAAGTTGAAAGCCTTCCGGATATAAAATTCAAGGGCAAGATAAGCATGATCTCACCAATGGTAGATTCCAGTTCCAGAACAAGTACCCTGGAAGTTTCTGTTGAAAATGAGGAGGGCCTTTTAAAACCCGGGATGTTCTCAAAGGTTTTTATAATTGAAGAAGAGGTTGAGGATGCCATAGTAATTCCATTGGAAGCAGTAGTTGAAGAAAGTGGTCAAAAATTCGTCTTCAGGGTCACAGAAGGGGTTGCACATAAGGTCAAAATACAGCCAGGCATCGAAATGGACCGTCAGTTACAAGTCAGGGAAGGTTTGAATGAGGGTGATCTTGTTATCATATCAGGAGGCAATACACTTTCAGAAGGAGACAGGGTTTCTGTTGTCGAGTGACCTTTTTGATCTGCCGGGATCGGGGAATATAAAGTTACCTGCAGACTTATAATTATATAAACAAAGGGAGAGTCTTAAGACTCTCCCTTTGCTGCTCTTGAAAAAAGGTGAATGATCCACCAAATTATTATACGGATGTAGCGGCTTCTAAAATTCCCATGTTTCCTGATCTGGAGATATTTTGAGTCTTATCCCTGACATGTATTCTTATCTTCTCTTCCCACATTGCTTGATGCAAGATGGCTCATAACATTGAGCCCGTATGCTTCCATCTGCCTTGCTGCCTGAACGGTCTTAACAAGATCGATACCTGTATTGATCCCGAGTCTGTCCATAAAGTTTACAATATCCTCAGTTGCAGCATTTCCTGCCGCTCCCGGGGCGAACGGACAGCCGCCAAGGCCTCCAGTGGCGGAATCATACTGTTTGAAACCGAGTTTCAAGGCTGTCATAATGTTAACCAGAGCCATTCCATGGGTATCATGAAGATGGAGGAAGAAGGGATAGTCACCAAAACGTTCTTTTACTTTTGAAAGAGTTGACTCTATCTCGGAAGGATCAGCTGTTCCTATAGTGTCTGCGAGAGTGATACCATCCACTCCTATTTCAAATACAGCATCGAGAACTTTCGTCACTGTCTCGGCTTCCACACGGCCGTCAAAGGGGCATTCGAAAGCAGTTGCTATAGAAACACAGAGTTTTTTGTTATCACATATTTCGGCTACCCTTTTCAATTCCTCAAGTGATTCAGCAACCGTCCTTCGGGTGTTTGCCTTATTATGGGCTTCACTTGCGGAAAGGACGAAATTAAGCCAGTCAGGCGAGGCATTAAGTGCATTTTCCGCACCCTTAAGGTTCGGTACCAGTGCTACAGATTCAATTTTTCCATTCCATTTTTTATTGAACTCAGCCATGACATCTTTGGCATCTGCCATTTGGGGAATGGCTTTAGGGCTCACAAAAGAAGTAACTTCCATCATTTTTATGCCGGTTTCGGCAAGGGTGTCAATAAACTTGACCTTGTCTTCAGTGGGGATAAAATCCTTGACGCTCTGGAATCCATCTCTCGGGCAAACTTCACGTATAGTTACAGAATCAGGAAGCTGCATATCAAGCATTACAGAACACCGTCTTTCTTCAATTCTGCAACTTTTTCTTTATCAAATCCAAGGGTATTTTCAAGAATCTCTTCGTTGTGCTGACCCAGAAGAGGTGAAGGTGTCCTTATAGAGGCTGGAGTTCCGGTAAGCTTGATATGGCTCCCTGTAACAGTCAGGTCTCCTGCCACGGGATGTTCGGTCTTGACGAACATTTCACGATTCCCCGCAATATGAGGGTCTTCTACTATCTTATCGATGGACATAATTGGAGCACAGGGGACACCGGCTCCATTGAGCATTTCAAGAATCTCATCCACAGTATATTCTGCAGTCCATTTTTCTATAATGGGTTTTAATTCTTCATGTTTATGGACCCTGTCTTTAACGTGAAGATATTCAGTTCTTTCTGCAAGTTCAGGCTGCCCCATAACGTTGCAGAGGTTCTGCCAGAGTTTGTCGTTACCAGCTCCTATTACAAGGCTGCCGTCTGCCGCTTTAAAAGAATCATAAGGATAGGTTGATTCATACCTGTTCCCTATTCTTTCGGGAACCCTTCCTTCAACCAGGTAGATCATGTTTATAATTTCGAGACTTGCAACTGAAGAATCTACAAGAGCAACGTCAACTTTTTGTCCTTCCCCGGTCGTCCTTCTTGAATTCACAGCGGCAAGTATCCCTATTGCAGAGGAAAGGCCTGCAAGGACGTCACCCATTGCTGTTCCGGTCCTTGTGGGTTCCCCTCCCGGCCAGCCGGTCGTGCTCATCAGACCGCTCATTGCCTGCGCTATAATATCGTAGCCTGGACGCATTTTGTAGGGACCAGTATGGCCGAAACCTGAGATCGCAGCGTAAATGATCCCGGGATTCACTTTTTTAAGATCTTCGTATCCTATACCCAGCTTTTCCATAGTACCGGGTCTGAAGTTCTCTGTTACTATATCGGCTTTCTTGACCATTTCAAGAAAGATCTCTTTACCCCTTGGATCTTTCAGATTGAGTGTCATGCCACGTTTGTTCCTGTTAAGGTTCATGTAGTAGGCACTCTCCCCATTTTTGAATGGTCCCATATGCCGAGTGTCATCCCCTTTGCCGGCCTGTTCTATCTTGATAACATTTGCTCCCATATCTGCAAGCATCATTGTGCAGAAAGGTCCCGCCAGTACCCTCGTAAGGTCCAGAACGGTTAGGTCCGAAAGTGCTCCCTGGTTTGCCATTTCTTCCACTCCTTTTATTTTTTTGCATTTATATTCTATAGAACCAGTATCCGCGGTATTTATCGAACCGGTCCGAAAAGTCCTGTACCGGGGAATTTTCATCTGATATATCGACAGGATACTCCAGGCAAAAACATTAGTCGGCAGTACCCTGTCGACGGTCGACTGTTTATATAGTATAGATGTTTTCTCTGATATATGTCAATTATTCCAGGGGGTGTTTTCAGATTTATCAATATCAATTCATGATGAAATTAGTAATAGGAGCATTTCTAACATTCTAATATGTATACCGCATTCTTTATCCATATTAACTTTAAGTTGACAATAGCTATCTTGAAAATTATTATTAAATCGTTCTACTTTATAATACAGCGTTACGCCATGCGCAACATAGAGGAATATCGGAATGCTTACAGATATAGAGATCGCACAGCAGTCCAGGATGAGAGACATAACAGAAATAGCAGATAAGCTTGGGATCCGGGAAGATAGGCTTGAGTTTTACGGACACTACAAAACAAATGAAAAGGTTTTGAAAGGCAGTGGATTTTAGCTCCATCCTGCATCGGCTTCCTGAAGATACAGAGGAGAAAGAACTTATTGAACTTTTAGACAAGCTGAACAGAGATCCCAGGATAAAGGGATTCTTGTGCACTGCCGTTACCAAAGCATGTGGATAGCAGCGGGGTTATATCCTCAATTGTTACCGAAAAAGACTTAGACGGTTTTCATCTCGCCAATATGGGCAAACTTGTTACAGGGCTGGAGAGCGTCCATCTCTTTACACCCAGGGGAATAATGTATCTTTTTGAAGAGTATGGCATAGATCCCGAAGGCAAGGAAGCAGTAATAATAGGGCGAAGCAACATAGCAGGCAAGCCAGTGGTCCATATGCTTCTGGACAGTAACACTACAGTGACCGTGTGTCACAGCAGAACGAAAGACATTGGAGAACATACTGGGAAAGCAGATATTTTAATAGCAGCTTTAAGTCGTCCAAGATTTATAACGTCAGATATGTTGAAAGAGGGAGCAGTAGTATTTGACGTCGGTATCAACAGGCTTGAAGAGGGGCTCGTTGGAGACATGGATCTTGATAACTTTAAGGACAGGTTTTCCTGGATAGCTCCTGTTCCGGGAGGAGTAGGACCCATTACAATAGCAATGTTACTCCTGAACACAATGGAAGCTGATAAAGGCAAAAACAAAGAATCGCTGGAGGGAAGATATTGGCCAAAAAAGAGTATGTAGTCAATTCCGTTCTGAAAGCATTGGATATTATGGAGGTTCTTGATCAAGAAACTGAGCTTGGAGTTTCAGAGATAGCCAGAAGACTTGATATGGAAAAAAGCACGGTTTACCGTTTGATCAATTCTCTCAAATTGAGAGGTTATGTCATGCAGAATACTGATAATCAGAAGTATTCTAATGGTTTCAGACTGTTTGAAATGGGAAATAACGTGGTCAAGAACATGGGTCTCAGAAAGCAGGCCTTTCCCTTTCTGCAGGAGTTGTCGAGAGTTACAGGCGAAGCTGTCAACCTCGCGGTCAGGGACGGCAAATACGTTGTCTATCTTGACAAGATGGAAAGTTCGGCAACTATCAAGGTGGACCTTGTGGTTGGTAAGAGAATGCCCATGTACTGTACAGGTCTTGGCAAGATCCTCCTTGCTTACTTGCCCCCGGAATTAGTTGAAGAACTCCTGAAGGAGGAGGTCTTTGAACAATTTACATCTAATACCCACAGGGACCTTGCTTCCCTGATGTCCGAACTGAAAGATATCAGAGTCCAGGGTTATGGTTGGGATAAAGAGGAATATGTCCTTGGTCTGGTTTGCATTGCTGCTCCAGTTTTTGGAGTTGGAGGTGAGATTGTCGCAGCTTTGAGTGCTGCCTTGCCAAAGTTCAGATATGAGCCTGATCCCGGAAAGTATGAGGAGGCCAAAGACCATGTCGTGGAAGTTGCACATAAACTCACCATGGCGCTAAAGGGATCTGGTCACCAATAAGTACCAACTGACCCTGGGGTGCCATCCCCGGAGTCAGAAAATAACCAAAGGAGATGATAGCTTTATGGCAAAAGTAACTATCCAGACACTTCAGAAGATGAAAGAAGAAGGTCGCAAGATTTCCTATGTTACGGCCTATGACTTCACCCAGGCTTCACTGGTGGAGAAGGCTGGACTCGAGATGATCCTCGTAGGGGATTCTCTTTCCATGACCATCCTCGGTAATGATGGAACTGTTCCACTTACAACTGACCAGATGATTGAGCACATTAAGCCAGTTGTTAAGGGAGCTCCTACTCCAATGATCGTTGGTGACATGGTCTTTGGATCCTACAACGAAAGTATATCGCAGGCCATCCACAATGCCAACAGGCTGATGAAAGAGGGTGGATGTGACGTCATCAAGCTTGAAGGCGGAAGGCCTGATGTGATAAGGGCTATAGTCGAAGCCGGTATACCTGTACAGGGACATATCGGACTTACTCCCCAGACTGCATCTTTGCTTGGAGGATTCAAGGTCCAGGGGAAAAATATGGATGCTGCGAAAAAAATGATCGAAGATGCCAAAGCAATAGAAAAAGCAGGAGCTTTCTCCATAGTTGTAGAGTGCGTCCCGGAGGAACTCGGAAGGGCTCTTACCGAGTCAGTATCCATACCCATTATCGGAATTGGTGCTGGCCGATATTGCGATGGACAGGTTCTGGTCTACCATGACATGCTCGGAATGTTCGACAAATTTGTTCCCAAGTTCGTCAAGCAGTATGCCCAGGTGGGAGACATGATAGTCACGGCTCTCCAGGAGTACAAGGAAGATGTTGCTTCGGGTAATTTCCCAGAGGAGCAGCATGCTTTCAAGGGATTGACCAGGGAAGATCTTGCGGGACTTTTATGAGCAAAGAAAGAAGATGGTTATGAGATGAAAATTGCAGTACTTGGCTCAGGAGCAATGGGCTGCCTTTATGGAGGATGTCTCGCAGAATCTGGCTGCGATGTAACCCTGATAGATGTTTGGAAAGAACATGTCGATGCCATCAACAGCAAGGGGCTTCACATTGAAGGCTTGAGCGGAGACAGGGTAATAAAGAACATAGCGGCAGTAACTGATCTTAAATCTCTGGACAACGTAGATCTCCTGATCGTCTTCGTAAAAGCAACAATGACCAGGGAAGCCATGGAAAAGGCCGCTGAATTGGTTGGTGAAAAAACGGTAGTTCTAACCCTTCAGAATGGTCTGGGAAATGTCGAGAAGATCGGTGAAGTTGTCGGAAATGACAAGGTCATTGCAGGCATCACAGCTCATGGGTCCACGATGCTTGGGCCTGGCCATATAAAACATGCAGGAACAGGAGATACCAACATTGGAGAACTTGACGGTTCAAGAACCGAGAGGCTGGAAAAAATATCCAGGGTCTTTGAAGATTCAGGATTCCCGGTTAATTTGTCATCCAATGTACTGGGTCTCATCTGGGACAAGTTAATGGTCAATATCGGAATTAATGCTCTTGGAGCCTTAACAGGACTTAAGAACGGTCAGTTGATGGAATATGAGGAAACAGAAAAACTCCTTGAATCTCTGGTTAAAGAAGCCTGGGATGTTGCAAAAAAGAAAGGTATTGAGCTTGGAAGTGACCCTGTTCAACACACCAAAGACGTTGCAAGGATGACTGCAGGTAACAGATGTTCAATGCTTCAGGACATATCAAAGAAGAGATTTACGGAAATAGATGTAATAAACGGAGCTATTGTAAAAGAGGGAGAAGAGCTTGGGATCAAAACACCAGTAAACGGTGTTGTAACAAAATTGATCAAGGTTCGGGAAAAGACCTATTCCGAGATTTGATCGAGAATAACAAAAAATCCTTAAGGGGGAATTGCAAGTGAGAAAGTCTTTGACAATATTTGTAGCAGTATTTTTTGTTCTGGCCCTTGTGGTAGGTATTGTGGGAGAGAAAGCTGCTTTTGCGGAAGCTGAATATGTCTTCAAACTGGGACATTCAGTTAACGACCAGCATCCTTACCAGTTCGGAGCAGAGAGGTTCAAGGAAATAGTTGAAGAGGGAAGTAACGGACAGATCAAGATCGAGCTTTATCCTAACAATCAGCTGGGGACAGGCGAAAGGGATCTTGTTGAAGGAATGCAGCTCGGAACTGTGGACCTGGTCGTCACATCAACAGGTCCGATGAGTGGATTTGTAAAACAGTTCATGCTCTTCGACTTTCCTTTCCTTTTCAGGGACAAGGAACATGCTTATAAGACCCTCGACGGTGAGATCGGTCAGTATGTTCTTGGTCTGCTGAGCAAAAGAGGGATAAAGGGACTGGCATGGTATGAGAACGGTTTCCGTCATCTTACCAATTCAAAGAGGGTAGTTGAGACTCCTGCTGATGCTGAAGGGATCAAACTTCGCACTATGGAGAACAAGGTCCATATGGCCATCTGGAAAGCTCTTGGAGCAGATCCTACACCCATGGCATGGGGAGAGCTTTTTACAGCCCTACAGCAGGGTGTTGTTGATGGACAGGAGAACCCTGTTCCCATAATCTATACCCAGAAAGTCTATGAAGTCCAGAAATATCTGAGTCTTACCGGACATGTCTTCTCTCCTGCCCTTATTCTGATGAGTCAGAGACAGTTCGACAGGCTTCCCGATGAACTTCAGGAACTCGTTCAGAAAGCAGCACAGGAATCTGCTGTTTACCAGAGATCTGTCATTACTGAAATGGAAAACGAACAGATAGAGAAACTGGAAGCTGAAGGAATGGTGATCACCTATCCTGACAAAGAGCCTTTCCTCGAGCAGACAAAGTCGGTCTATGACGAATTCAAGAGTGAACTCGGAGATGATGCAGATCTTCTGCAGCAGATAATAGACATGAAATAGTATTTCTGATCCTCAGGACTACCCGGGCAGTTTCGGCTGTCCGGGTAGCCGGTCTCTTTAATAAAAGAAGGAAGGTGTAGTATGTCCTTTTATTTCAGACTGACAGCGGTATTAAATAAACTTGTTGAATATGTAGTTGCTGTTCTTTTGACCGTTATGGTCATAACCGTCTTTATGCAGGTCATATTCCGGTTTGTTATCCATTCTTCACTGCCCTGGTCAGAGGAGCTTGCCCGATATATCCTTGTGTGGATATCCTTTCTTGGAGCAAGTATAGGAGTCAAGAAAAAAGCTCATATCGGAGTAAGTGTAATTACAAATATGCTAAGGGGATTGGCCGCAAAGATAGTTTCGGTTCTTATACCGCTTCTTTCAGCAGTCTTCTTCCTTTTCCTGGCAATTTATGGCTACAGGATCCTTGATATTGTTACTTACCAGCTGTCTCCTGCCATGGAGATATCCATGGCTTTCCCTTACTCTGCTATCTCTGTTGGCGGGGTCCTGATGCTCCTTTATTCCCTTCAGGATATTATGAAGGCTATAACGGGAAAGAGGGGTGACCAGATTTGAGCGCTATTCTTTTTATTAGTCTGATAGTTCTTTTTATGCTGAATATCCCAATAGCAATAGCAATTGGACTGTCCTGTCTTTCTGCCATATTTTTTTCAGGTGCCGTTCCTCCTGTTGTCATCGTTCAGAAAATGATAACAGCTGCAGATTCTTTCCCTTTAATGGCAGTTCCGTTCTTTCTCCTTGCCGGGTCATTAATGGAGTTTGGTGGTATCTCTCGAAGACTTGTGGATTTTGCAAATTCAATTGTGGGGAGATTTTCCGGAGGCCTTGCTTTCGTTGTGATAATTGCGAGCATGTTTTTCGGTGCTATCTCCGGAGCTGCTGTTGCTACAGTGGCTGCCATTGGAGGAATTCTGATTCCCTCAATGATCAGAAAGGGATACAGTTCTACTTTTTCTACTGCAGTTGCATCAACATCAGGAACTCTTGGTGTTATGATCCCGCCAAGTATTCCGATGATCATATATGGTGTCATGACAGGGGTTTCAATAGGAGCCCTGTTTATGGGGGGAATACTTCCAGGAATTCTTGTAGGATTTTCCCTTATGCTGGTTTCCTGGAAAATAGCAAAAAAACACGGTTATAAGGGAGATGCTAAGCCGACACGTTCCCATATCTGGGCAACCTTTAAGGATGCCATTTTTGCTCTTCTCATGCCGGTAATTATTCTTGGAGGGATATATGGCGGGGTTTTTACACCTACAGAGGCTGCCGTTGTTGCCGTTGTATACGGTTTTATAGTAGGTTTCTTCGTTTACAGGGAGCTTAAGATCAGAAATCTTCGGGAGGTCCTTGTCAACGCAGTAGTTGGAACATCGATGATCATGTTCATCATTGCAACATCGTCGGTTTTCAGCTGGCTGCTGACATCCGAGCAGATCCCTCAGGCTGTTGCAAATGGAATTCTTTCGATCTCCAGCAATCCAATAATCATCCTGACTCTGATCAATATACTTCTCCTTTTTGTGGGAACATTCATGGAGACTGTCGCAGCTATAATAATACTGGTTCCAGTACTTATGCCGATAATCGAAATGATAGGTGTCGATCCACTTCATTTTGGTATTATTCTTGTTGTTAACCTGGCGATTGGAATGGTTACTCCGCCATTGGGAGTTTGTCTCTTTATAGGCTGTAGTATTGGCAAGATCTCCATTGAACAGATAACAAGGGCAGTATGGCCTTTCATTCTCGTTCTTATCGCAGATGTGCTTCTTTTAACATATCTTCCATGGATATCTACAGTTTTACCAAAGATCGCTGGTTTATATTAGGATTTATCTTCTTTGACAGCAATGGGTATTTTCCAATAGTTTGACACTCAGGTAACTTGTGAGATTACTTTACGAATTATATGTTTGACCAGATAAGACAGGGCTGTCTGAAAATTTCAGTTTCTGTCTTATCTTTATATTTAAGTTATCAGCAATGTAGTAAACGTCTGAAAAGGATCTTCTCGATAGAAATGTTCTTCGCCAATTAAGCTTTCTGAACTTTTATAGTTCTTGCCCTCCTCCGCAGTATTTTTATACAGTCTCCTGTGAATTTAGCTTTAAATAGATATATCGTAGTCCACGAGAAGAGTGGAAAGTTTTTCAAGTTTCTTTCGTGCTGTGTCTGAGCGTTTATGTCCTACTTCGACTACGAGCGCATCAATTATTGTTATAAGCGAAACAGTGCTGTAGTGGCTGGTGTTCTGGGGTGCCAGAAGAAGCTCGGTGGCCAGGGGGGCGGCTGAGCTTGAAAGGCTGTTGGTGATCAGGACAGTTGGTATGGAATTGTTGTGAGCATACTGGACAGCATAGATCGTCCTCCTGGTATAGTGGGGGCTTCCGGCCATCAGGGATATAAGAACATCGTTTTCATTCATATCTGAGAGAACTTCCATCATATTGTCCGAGCCAGTTGAATCGATCATATATATATCGGGCAGGAACTGATGAAGGAGTGCATGAAGATAGACGGCAAGTCCCCTGGTTGACCTCAGGCCAAATATATAGATCCTTCTGGCTTCCGAAATAAGTTTTACTGCTCTCGGAAAACTGGATACAAGGTGTTCTCCCTTCATGGTCTCCAGGTTCTTGATATTTTCCTTTATCACCCGTTCGAGAGTATCAGGGGTTTCTGCTTTTGCAAATGAATCCATAAGTCTATCCAGGGGTGGAATAGCTGACTGGAAAAGGATCTTTTTGATCTCTTCTTTAACAGATCTGAAGTTCTCGTAACCCAGGTTGGAAGCAGTTCTCAAAACAGTAGCAGTACCAGTTCCTGCGGATTTGGCCAGTTCTTCTGCAGTTAGAAATGCTACCTGGTGATAATTGTTGAGTATATATTCACATACCACTCTTTGCTGGCGAGGAAGTTGATTTTTTGTATTTCTTATATGTTGAAAGATACCTCCGGTCAGTTCTGTAGAATCATTATCTGATCTATCCATTCCTGAATTAGTATTCATGTCAGATCTCCCTCGGTTAATATTTTTCCACTATTGTATCAAACCAGAATTGTATAAATAATACAATAATGTGCAAAAATTCACATTATTGACATGTACATATAGATACAATTATAGTTTATTTGAAATATACGCGGTCACATTTCTTGTAAATGATACCTCAATATATCAAAAGAATAGCAATTAGCTCAACGTGGCCTTTGTTTAGGGTACATGTTTGAAAATTAAAGATGCTATTCCGTAGTTTATGTAGTCAATGTGTTTTCTGAATAGAAAACCAAAGAACAAATAGGAGGGAATAGAAATATGAGAAAAGTAGTAGTAATTGCGATGGTAATGGCTCTTGTAGCTTTTGCCTGCACGGCAGGGGCAGTCGAAAGGCTTTCTCTTGCGACAGGAGGAACCGCAGGTACTTACTATCCAGTAGGTTCTGGAGTAGCTTCGATAGTATCCAACCATGCAGAAGGTATCGAGATCACAGCAGAGTCAACCGGTGCTTCAGTTGCTAATTTGAAAATGCTAAGAGCGGGAAGGATCGATCTTATGTTCGGCGCTTCAAACACTTCCTGGGGCGGTTACGAAGGACATCCTCCCTTTGAAGGCGATCCTGTAAAGAATATTCGTGGTATCACATGCTTATATCCCGAGTGTTTCCAGTTTGTTGTGCTTGATAATTCCGGCATAGAGAATATTTATGATCTTAAAGGCAAAAAAGTAGCTGTTGGGGCTCCAGGCAGCGGGACAGAGCGTACATCAAAAATGGTTCTCGAAGCTCATGGCATGACCTATGATGATATCGATGTACAGTTCCTTAAATTTGGAGAAGCAGTAACAGCACTCAAGGACAGGATCATCGATTGTGCAATAGTAGGTTCAGGTTATCCCACTTCTGCAGTAGTAGATGCTTCCACCACCCTTGATGTCAGGCTTCTTGAGCTTGATGATGAAGTTATGGGTGCTTATACAGCAGACAGACCCTACCTCACAATGACCACTATTCCCGGCGGGACCTATAACGGTATCGATAAAGATGTAAAGGTTGTTGCAAGCCCGGCCATATTCAGCGCCAGGGAAGATCTCAGCGAAGATATCGTTTATTCTATTACAAAGGCTCTTTTCGAAAATCTTGATGAACTCGCTGCTGTTCACGCACAGGGTTCCAATGTCAAGCTTGAGACAGCCCTTGCCGCCATGTCAGTGCCTCTTCACCCGGGTGCAGAGAAATATTATAAAGAAGTTGGCCTGCTCAAATAGCAGTCACAACAAAATGATCCGTCAGAGGGGTGCCGCAGTTTAAATGCGGCACCCCGTTATAAGTAAGCCAGAGGATGATAATAGTTGAAACCAATTTCTAAAATTGTTTCTGGAGCGTTAGTACTGATATTTCTTGCGGGTTTTACTTTTTTAGCGCTTCGGCCTGTCCTTGTAATTGAGGCAGTAAGTTTTCAGAAGGATAGGGTTCTTTACAGAAAAGAGATAGAGCCAGGTTATGAATTTGCAACGCTAATAAAACATTCAGTTCATCTTTCACCTGTTTACGAATATTACAGAGTTGAAAAGGATGGGCAGATATTAATAACCGGTACCAGACTTCAGGATCTTGGCTGGGGGGTACCGTCGACGTTCGATTATGATTTCAGATTCGAAGATGATTTCATGGTTATAGAGAACATGGATAAACCGATAGAGTTTGTTCCTTTCAGGGTCAGCTATATAGCTCATCCGAGATTGCTGCTCGATAACCTTGAAAAAGAAATAGATCTGACCAGACAAGTGAGCAACTGGGAAAGGGTGGATATATTCGCCCGCCGAATACCTTACATTAAGTTTTTGATCAGGGGTGAAACAGATGTTTTTTCGGAAGAAAAAGGAAGATAGGGAATTATCACCGGAAGAAAAGATAAAGATACTTAATGAAAAAATGCAGCGTACCCGTTCATTAACGGGTATTGCAGGAAAGCTGTGTTTTATCATTGCGGTATGTATGTCTCTATTCCACCTTTATGCATCAGGTATCCAAATGCTGCCTCAGTTTCAGCACAGGGCTATACATCTTGCTTTTGCACTCGGACTCACCTTTTTTATTTACCCTGCAGGGCAAAAAGACAAAGATAAGATCCCATGGTTTGATGTCCTTTCCATTGTATTCTGTCTCGGAGTTGGAGCCTACTTAACACTTGATTACATGAATATAGTCTTTAGAGCCGGGGATCCTATAATGAGAGACCTGGTCCTCGGAGGTATTACCATATTCATAGTCCTTGAAGCTACGAGAAGGACTATGGGATGGCCTCTTGTGATAGTTGCGGTCACTTTTCTGTTATATGCTGTTTTTGGGCACCTTATACCAGGGGATCTTGGCCATCGCCAGTTTGGTCTGGCACGAATAGTCGAGCATCTTTTCCTGACCAGTGAGGGTATTTATGGAGTTGCGATATATGTAACAGCTACGTTTGTTTTCATGTTTATTCTTCTGGGGGCCTTTCTCGCTGAGACTGGCGGGGCTCAGTCCTTTATTGATCTTGCTTTTTCCCTTACGGGCAAATACAGAGGTGGTCCTGCCAAGGCAGCAGTAGTTGCAAGCGGAATAATGGGAACGATATCCGGGAGTTCTTTTGCAAATGTTGCAGGAACGGGTACATTTACCATTCCACTCATGAAGAGCGTAGGATATAAACCTGAGTTTGCTGGCGGTGTTGAAGCGGCATCCTCCGCGGGTGGGCAGATAATGCCGCCTATAATGGGTGCAGCTGCCTTTATCATGGCTGAAATGACCGGTGTCCCCTATGGAAAGCTGATCATTCATGCGGCTATTCCTGCCATTCTTTATTATGTTTCTGTTTTCCTTATGGTTGACCTTGAAGCAGCCAAAATGGGTCTCAAGGGAATATCCAAAGAAGAGTTGCCAAAGTTTTTTCAGGTTATGAAAGAGGGAGCATTCCTTCTCCTCGCACCTTTCAGCATTGTTTATATGCTCATAGCGGGATATTCGCCCATAAAAGCTTCTTATACAGCTGTTCTCGTAGTAATTGTAGCCAGTTTTCTGAGAAAGAACACGAGGCTCTCTCCCAGAAGATTTCTGGATGCTCTTGACAAGGGTGCGAGAAATTCTCTGAGTGTTATAGCTGCATGTGCAGTGGCCGGGATAATAGTTGGTGTAGTTACTCTGACAGGCCTGGGTCTGAAATTTGCAGATCTTATAGTTACACTTTCCCACGGACAGATGTACCCTGCTCTTTTCCTTACAATGGTAGCCTCGATAATCATGGGTATGGGTATGCCTACAACAGCTCTGTACATCATTCTGGGATCCATGGTGGCACCGGCACTTGTGCAAATGAATGTACCCATCGTTGCAGCACATCTGTTCATTTTTTACTTCGGCTGTATGGCATCAGTTACTCCTCCTGTAGCATTGAGTTCCTATCTGGCTGCTGCTATTGCCAAGGGTGATTCAGTAAAAACTGCTCTCAATGGTCTTAAGCTTGCCCTGGCGGCATTCATCCTTCCTTACATTTTTGCTCTTTCTCCAAGGCTGCTTCTTCTGGATACCAATGTTACCCAGGCTCTTATAGCCACAGGTACAGCTATTCTTGGAGTTATTGCTCTTGCTTCATGCCTGGAAAATTATTTCTTCGGTAAGCTCAGGGTTTATGAGCGGGTATTGATGGCTGTGGCTGCTATTGTCCTTATGTCTCCGGGATGGATGTCTGATATTGCAGGTATTGTGATCCTTGGTCTGATAATGGCCACTAAAAAATTTATGAATGGACAGGTAAGCCAGCAGGTTGAGACCGAGTTAGACTAAACGTCAGGAGTGGAATATTTTGACTTTAAGAATTGCAGTTTTAGGTGCTGGAAACGGCGGTGTGAGCATAGGCGCCTTTCTTTCTTTAAAGGGTTGTAATGTAAATCTTTACGACAAGTTTCCCGCAGCTCTGGAAGATATCAGGGAAACGGGAGGAGTGGAGCTTAAAGGAGTCTCCCTCACCGGTTTTGCAAAATTCAACAGGATTACCGATAACGTGACAGAGGCTATTGAGGGATGCAGTCTGATAATGGTAGTAACCCCTGCCTTTGCCCATAAGGAACTGGCAGAGAAGTGTGCGCCTTATCTGACTTCCGGTCAGCACATCATCCTTAATCCAGGAAGGACTGCCGGAGCAATTGAGTTCTATAAAACTGTTAAGAAGGTAAATCCGGAAGCAGATTTTATTGTGGCAGAGGCCCAGACTCTTATTTATGCGTGCAGAAGAAGCGGTCCAGCTGAAGCCACCATATTCAAAGTGAAGAAAGATGTTACCCTTGCGGCTTTGCCTTCTACAAAGACGGAAGAGATCCTGGCAGATGTCAATGCATTCTATCCGGAGTTTACAAAGGCAGAAAATGTGCTTGAAACAAGTCTTCTTAATATTGGTTCCATTTTTCATCCTGCACCTGCGATCCTCAATATTGCCAGGATAGAAGCAAAAGAAGATTTTGAATATTACATGGATGGTATTTCTCCATGTGTAAGCAATCTCCTTGAGAAGATCGATTCCGAAAGAGTTGAAATAGCAAAAGCTTTAGGTGTCAAGACCCTGAGCGTAAAGGAATGGCTTGAAGATGCCTACGAAGTCAAGTTTCAGGAATCGGATTCCATCTACGATGCCATCCAGAAACAGCAGGGTTACCGGGGTATATCCGCTCCAAAAAATCCCCGTGCAAGATATATTACAGAGGATGTGCCCATGAGCCTTGTACCTCTGGCAGAAATCGGTCATCTACTTGGTATTGCTACTCTTGCAATGGATACAGTGATAGATCTTGCTAATATCCTTCATCAGGTGGACTACAGGGAAAAGGGCAGGACCCTCAGGTCACTGGGTATAGAAGGTGTCAGCGTGGAAGATCTAAAGAAGTTCGTTGATCATGGAGTGGAATTGCCAGAATAATTTAACTGTTTGATTTTCGGGGACATCTCTTCCAAGGGTGTCCCTTTTTTTTCGAAAGGAGATATTTAAATGGACACACAAAGAATTGAAATAACTTATTTGTCACAGGAGGATTTTCTCAAGGGTGGCTGTTTTGATATAGGACTTACCATAAATTCAGTTGAAAAAGGACTCCTTGCATTTCAGAAGGGAGATGTCCTTTTTCCCGACAAGATAGTCCAGATATTCAATGAGGAAACGCAGGAAAGGATAAACTGCCTGCCTGCGACACTTTTGCCTGAAAAAATATGCGGGGTCAAATGGGTTTCAGTATTTCCCCCTAATCCCGGCAAGTATGGTGTCCAGAACCTTTCAGCGCTTCTTGTGCTTTCAGAGATAGAAAAGGGTTTCCCCATTGCCGTAATGGATGGAACCCTTGCATCCAACATGCGGGTGGCCTCAGTTGGTGCTACCGCGGCCAAGTATCTTGCAAGGAAGGATTCGAAGAGCATTGGTTTCATAGGGGCCGGAGAACAGTCCAAAATGCATCTTGTGGGAATGAAAACGGTTTTTCCCGGATTGAAAGAGTGTAGAGTTGCGGCTAAATATGAAGAGGAAGAAGATCGTTTTATCCAGGAGATGGGTGACATATTTCCGGACATGACATTCACTGCCGGCCGTACTGTTCTCAGGACAGCTATGGATGGAGCCGACATTCTGGTAACAGGGACAAGTGCCCAGGCTCCTCTACTTAAGGCTGCCTGGATGAAACCCGGGGCCTTTTACAGTCATATAGGCGGATGGGAAGATGAATATGCCGTGGCAGGACAGTGCCAGAAAATTGTCTGCGACAGCTGGGAAACAGTAAAACATCGTACACAGACACTCAGCAGGATGTACAGGGATGGAAAACTTGAAGATAGCGATATTTATTCAGATCTTGTTGATCTTGTTTCCGGGAAGAAACCTGGAAGGGAATCTGATGATGAAAAGATCTATTTCAATGCTGTAGGTCTTTCATATCTTGATGTCACCATTGCTCATGATATGTATCGCAGGGCTCTGGAAGCAGGAGTCGGGGTCAAACTTCCTCTTCAGGAAAGATCTATATTCAGCCATGAAGGTCTTGGCCGCTTTATTCGATTATAAAAAGGGGAGTGAATATGTATGAATAACAGAGAAGCCCGGTTTCTGTATCTGAGCCAGAGGGAAGTCATTGAATGTGGAGCCCTTGATATGGCCATGGTTATGGATAAAGTTGAAGAAGTGCTCAGTCTCAGGGACAAGGGGGAAACCTCCATGCCCGACAAGATATCTCTACAATGGAAAGACTGTGATATCAACTCAAGGATAAATGCCATGCCCGGTTTTGTCGGTGGGAAATGTAATACCGGTGGTATCAAGTGGATAGGCAGCAAACCCGAAAATCCATCTAAACATGGTCTACCCAGGGCTTCTGCTCTTACAATTCTTAATGACCCGGAAACAGCACTTCCCATTTGTATTATGGATGGAACCCTGATAAGCGCCATGAGGACGGGAGCTGTAACAGGTGTGGGTGCACGTTACCTGGCCCGAAAGGATTCCAGTTCTGTAGCTCTTATAGGGGCTGGAACCCAGAACCATACACAGTTGAAAGCTGTTCTTACAGCTCTTCCGGATATTAAAGAAGTCAGGATCTGTGATCTTTCTTCTGAAAGAGTTGATGAATTCATCCGTTATGAAGAACGAGAGAACCCGGGGCTTGACTTCAAGGGAACTGCCGAAGCCCGTGAAGCTGTTGAAGGGGCAGATATTATAGTGAGTGCTACCACTACTGTTAAACCTATTGTCAAGGCGGAATGGGTAAAGGAAGGGGCTTATATTTCCAACGTAGGAAATTATGAATATGAATATGATGTTGTGAGAAAGTCCAGCAAAGTTCTTGCTGATAACTGGCAGGCAGTGATCCATCGTGAGCATCAGACAGCAGCAATTATGGTGCTGAATGGAGAGATCCGGAAACAGGATCTTTATGGTGAACTTGGAGAGGTTATAAATGGTAAAAAACAGGGTCGTGAAAACGATTCGGAGATAATCTTCTTCAGCCCAATAGGAATGGGAATAGAGGATGTCATAGTGGCAAAGGAGATATACGATAGAGCTGAGGCTGAAGGTGCAGGAACCCGTCTGACCCTGTGGGATGAGCCCTTCTGGGTCTAAGGCCAGGAAAGGATTTCCGGAAATTGAAGATCACAGGAATGGAAGTATTTGAGATCAGGGTACCACTCAAGCACATCTATACCCTCTCAAAAGTCATAGGTTCAAAGGAAACGGCAGAGTGTGTCTTGCTGAAGCTTCATACCGACGAAGGTATCCTGGGGATAGGTGAGGCAGACCCGCATGTACCTTTTACAGAAGAATCAATGGAGAGCATAACCTCATGTATCCTCAATTATCTTGCTCCCACAATTGCAGGGCAGGACCCCGAGGATATTGCAGGGATCAATCTGCTTATGGATCAGGCCGTGAAACTCAACCTCATGGCTAAGGGCGCCGTGGATATGGCCTGCCACGATATAGCAGGAAAGATAAACGGTCTTCCTGTACACCAGATGCTTGGAGGATTGAAAAGGGAAAGTATCCCCCTTGTATGGTCAGTGGGAAACTCCCTTCCCGGGCAGACCCTGGAAGATGTAAAGGAAGTATATGATCAGGGTTACAGAACGGTAATGATCAAGACTGGGCATTTTGAACCTTTTATCGACCTTGAGCGGATAAGGATGGTAAGGCATAACTGGCCGGAACTGAAGCTGATAATCGATGTTAACCAGGGTTGGGATGTTGATACAGCTATCGAGATGGGCAGAGCATTCGAGGACCTTAGTATAGAATTCCTTGAACAGCCTGTTCCCTATTGGGATATAAAAGGGCTTGTGAAAATAAGGAAGGCTATATCCGTTCCTCTCTCTGTAGACGAGTCCCTTCTGACCATTCATGATGCAGAGAGGATCATCAGCGAGGGCGCTGCTGATATTTTCAGCGTCAAGGTATCAAAGAACGGCGGTTTGACCCGAACGAAGCAACTGATCGACCTGGCCGCTGAAAACGGAATGAATTGCTGGATGAACTCCATGCTGGAAGAGGGTATCACCCAGGCAGCAAGCCTCAGCCTTGGATTGAGTTCACAAAATATCCTTGATATGGGACATGCCTATTTTTCTCCCCTTCGCCTGGCCGAAGATATATCGACCTATTCTGGTAACATAAGGGACCTGGAGATATATTCTTCCCAAAGGCCCGGTCTCGGTATCAGTCTCAAAGAAGAAATAATACAGAAATATCTTGTAGACAGTTACACTGTTTAAGATGTTTTTTATATTTTATCCGTAGACATGTGGGGGGTGAGGAGCTTTAGCTTTTTGCCCCCTCTTTTCCCATATTTTGCAGCTCTTTCTCAAGAGATAGCCTGATCTTCTATTGTTCCGCTTTTGTAAAAATCCAGGTTTTTCCAATATATGATATAGAATTTTAATATGTTCCCTTCCAGTATCATGGATATCCCGTTATAATTGTCTTAATTTTTCCAAAGTATTTAGAGTAGAAGTAGTGTATTTCTTTATCCTTTGAAGGAGGTATTCGTTATGCGAGAGAAGAAGTTATTGTTTTCCCTTTCCCTGATATTTTTGTTACTTTTTGCAGGTACAGTATTTGCAGCAGGCGTTGTGAACTGGGGAGATGTTGTTGGAACTGCTGACGTTGTTCCGGTCGTTGAGGAAGGGGATTCCTATTCTTCATATTATGGTAACGAAAAAAATCTGGAATTTACTGCAGTGGGTGGGATTCCTTCGCCTTGGAGCCCAGGATTTATGACCTGGAATTCACCAAGAGCTGGTGGTAGCTTCGACGCCATGATAATCAGGACAACGATTTCAAGTGGTGACTTAGAAGGAATTGCCTGGTATGACGGATGGAACGAAATTGATCTTGAATTTGTGAAAGATGAGGAAGTATCTGGAGATTTCATCCTTTCCAATAATATCCATTTGACTGACGAAGAATCAAGTGATGTTACCTTCAGCTGGGATTTTGACCCTGGCGAAATTTTCATGGATGGAGTTCTTCATGCTCCAGAAGATGAAAATCCTTTAGGAGGAGATACCGATGCCAGTTGTGATGTTGGTGTAGTCTTGCTCGGTGATTCAAATAACCCTGTTTTTGATATCCTTGCGGGAAACAGTAGCAACATGCAGCATGCACGTGCCTTTGGGCCTGTTGATACCCTCTCCCAGGACATAGACCTTGGATTAATGTTCATAGATGACGACGAGAAAATTAATGTTGTTTTTGCGAATTTCTGGAATCAGAATATAACTTATTATGCTGATGAAGACCTACCAGAATCTTTAACAGAAGGAAAGACATATTTTGCTCCCGACCTTTATGGCGGAGAAGAGCCTGCTGAAGTTGCAGTTTTAGATAAAGAGACAATAGCTCCTGCCCTTGCACAGGAATTATCTATTTCTCCGAATAGTTCTCCCTTAACCATTCCATTAACCATCGGGGTAGAAGAAATTCAAGACACCCGTCTTTCTTGGTTCTCTTGTGAGACTATATTCCAGGATGAGAATGGGCCAAATGCAGCCGGAATCGCCGGTAGTCCCACGGAAGCTGATTTCAACGATGAACTTGACGAGAATGTTGACGATGTTCTTTCAGCGGGTTTTTTAACATTTGCTGGGGGAGTTTCATCAGAGGATTTCGAGTTTTTAACAGACCCCGTCTCATTTGACTATATGGGACAGATTTCCATGGATATAACGGTACCTGATATGGGGGACCAAGTTAAATGGGCAGTTCCATTAGGCTTGAGAATTGGAATTCCTGGTGAGAATATCGAGCAGTACGACGAGGAACTCATGCAGGCCATTGATTCAGAACTGGGAGGAAATCCCACGGATGAAGAAATAGAAACCTTAGTACGGAAATATTTTTCCTTTACCAAGGAGTGGGCAACAGGTGAATCTTTCGAGATCCAACTTGATGATCCGGAATTTTCGGATGCAGTTGACATTTATTTCGAGAGAGAAGGTGATGATGTTGACAACATCATTTTCAGTCTATCCCTGCTCGTTGTAAATGGAGGAGAAGCGGGAACTGTTGATTCTGCAACGGCCCTGGGAAGAAAGTTCATCGTAATATATGATGGAGTCCTGGACCAGAACATTGCAGATCCCATCAAGCTTGTTGCTGCTTCCGAAAAAGATTCTTCTTCAAATGATTCCGGCAACGGCGGCTGTTCGACTGCAGCTTTTGTTCCTGCAGCAGCCCTTTTACTTCTGCCTCTCTTTATGCTGTTGAAAAAGTAATACAGATCGATTTCAGTTTACTTAAAAGAGCGGGGAAATCCCCGCTCTTTTTTAATCTCCTCAAAGTTTTTTGCGTTTGTACAGACATCCTTATAAGTGTTAATGTATTGCTCAGGTAAATTAGAGCTATGATCCGGTTTTTTTCGAGGATCTATTTCTGGATCAGCCGGAAAGGTGCGAAAAATGCAGACAATACCTTTTACCAGGCCCTATATATCAGGAAATGAACAGAACTATATCAGCCGTTTATTCAACAGCGGGATCTTTGCCGGTAATGGTATTTTTTCAAAGCAGGCAGAGGAGCTTCTTATGGAACTGACAGGGGCAAAAGGGGTATTCCTGACATCATCAGGTACTGCAGCCCTTGAGCTGATGTGTATCACCGCCGGTCTGCAACCAGGGGATGAGGTGATACTTCCTTCTTTTACCTATCCTTCAACTGCCAATGCAATACTAAGAGCAGGTGCTGTTCCTGTGTTCGTGGACATTCGACAGGATACTTTCAATCTGGACCAGGACCTCATAGAAAAGGCCGTCTCTAAAAAAACCAGGGCCTTAATGCCCGTACACTACGCAGGGGTAGCATGTGATATGGACTCAATTCTGGATATTGCAGATAAATATGATCTGCTTGTTCTGGAAGACGCGGCTCAGGCTATCGACGCTTATCATGCTTTTTCCCACCTGGGTACCCTGGGAGAGATGGGTGCTTTAAGTTTCCACGAAACCAAGAATATTCATTCCGGTCAGGGTGGTGCTCTGCTGATAAATGAAGAAGCACTGATCCCGTGGGCTGAAATAATTTTTGATCATGGCACCAACCGCAGACAATTCCTGAGAGGGGAGACGGATTCCTATTCATGGAAGGATTCCGGCTCTTCCTTTTCCATGTCAGAGATAAGTTCC
>Ga0209942_1000418_pt1 | contig 26388 bp, 23 predicted proteins | sample SalPonR1_A_D2_MG_FD_185695 | JGI IMG/M metagenome (GOLD analysis project Ga0209942, IMG submission 185695) | Salt pond soil microbial communities from South San Francisco under conditions of wetland restoration - Salt Pond MetaG R1_A_D2_MG... ...
GTCGACGGAAAAGTCATTCATAATCGCTTCGGCGTTCCCGACGGGTTTGAAAGAACTTTCGCCGAAGAAGGCTCATTTGATGATTATTTGAGGAGCCTGCCTCTAAGGCCCCACGGCAGCGTGGTTCGTACATACAGCGGCGGAATCAAAATGAACAGGTCTGCATATGAAGCCGTGGTCGACATGGATATAGGCGACAAGAATCTTCAGCAGTGCGCGGATGCGGTCATGAGGCTGCGTGGCGAGCACCAGTTTTCGCAGGGGCTGTTTGACCAAATATCATTCAGGCTGACCAACGGATTTGAGGTTCCGTATGTCAAATGGCGAGATGGGTGGAGGATAAAGGTTGAAGGCAACGACACATCTTGGGTGAAAAACGCTACGCCTGATTATTCATACGAGACCTTCAGAAAGTACATGGAGTTCGTTTTCATATATGCGGGAACGCTTTCCCTCGACAGGGACCTTAATAGTGTTCCTTTTGAAGAAATGGAGATTGGCGATGTACTTGTGCAAGGCGGCAGTCCCGGCCATGCGGTCATAGTGGTCGACATGGCTGAAAACCCTGATACGGGAGAAAAGATATTCATGCTGGCCCAGAGCTACATGCCGGCACAGGACATACATGTGCTTTCCAACCCGAATGATGAATCTATCAGCCCATGGTACTCTATGGATTTCGAAGGAGCGCTGCAAACAGCGGAATGGACATTTGAAAAAGAAGACCTCAAGCGGTTCGATTGAATCAAAACATTTTAAAAAAACATCTTGGCACCTTTTTTATAAGAAAGCGTCAGGGTGTTTTTTTAAATCGTTAAAAAGGAAGGAAATTGTCGATATTTGTTGAATGGTGTAAATTAAAGCAAATATAATACTATAGACTTTGATTCAAATGAAAAGTCTTGGGGGTATATATCAAAGAAGGAAAACTTGGAAACATGATGAATTTTGGTATCCGGCAGTAGAATATTATCATTATATGGCAGAAGCAATGAACCTTAGGAGGACACGTAAATGAAAGGAATAATCTTAGCAGGAGGAAATGGGTCAAGATTATATCCAATAACTAAAGGCATAAGCAAGCAATTGCTTCCAATCTACGACAAACCCATGATATATTACCCTCTGAGCGTACTGATGCTGTCAAAAATCAGAGAAATTCTCGTAATTTCCAGTCCGGAGTATATCGGTCTCTACAAAAATCTGCTTGGCGATGGATCTGAAATAGGAATAAAAATTGAATACAAGATTCAAGAACATCCTGGAGGGATAGCGGAGGCATTTATTATTGGTGAGGAATTTATTGGTGATGGCAGCGTTTGCTTGGTTCTAGGGGATAATGTCTTTTATGGGCAGGGATTCGGACCTCTTTTAGTTGAGGCGGCATCAATTGAAAAAGGCGCTGTAATATTTGGATATTTTGTAAACAACCCAAGCGATTTCGGAGTTGTGGAATTTGACCAAGATCGCAATGTGCTTTCCCTGGTAGAAAAACCTGCTGATCCAAAATCCCATTATGCAGTACCGGGGCTTTACTATTATGACAATACTGCAGTGGACAAAGCAAAAAAGTTAAAACCATCCAGTAGAGGCGAAATAGAAATCACAGATTTAAACAGGATGTATTTAGATGAGAGAAATCTCAAAGTGGAATTGCTTGGACGAGGCTTTGCATGGCTCGACACGGGAACACATGACGGGCTTGCGGATGCTTCGTACTTTGTGAAGACTATTCAAAAAAGGACAGGTCTATACATCTCATGTTTGGAAGAAATTTCTTATGGCAACGGTTGGATTACAAGAGAACAATTAATCAAAACAGGACTGGAATATGAAAAGACAGAATACGGAAAGTATATTATAAGTTTGGCAGGCAGACCAATGGATATTGGAGAGGAACAAAAATGAAAACGATATTGATAACAGGCGGCGCTGGATTCATCGGAAGCAACTTTGTAAAGCTGATGCTGAAAGAGCATTCATGCTATAGGATTATTAATATTGACGCGCTGACATATGCTGGAAACAAAGGTAATCTCAAAGATATTGTAGACAACTACCGTTATGAGTTCATCAAGGCAGACATTAGGGACAGAAACAAAATTGAAGAGATTTTCAATGAGAATGAAATTGATTATGTGGTAAACCTTGCCGCAGAATCCCATGTTGACAGAAGCATCGAGGAACCGGAAGTATTTCTTACTACTAATATCATTGGAACCCAAGTGCTTTTGGATACCGCAATGAAACATTGGAAAGTGAATCCTGAAGACAAGTATTGCAAAAGCTACAAGCCCGGAGTCAAGTTTCTTCAAATTTCTACCGATGAAGTATATGGATCACTTGGAGAAACCGGCGCGTTTGTCGAAACAATGCCTCTTATGCCAAACAGCCCTTATTCAGCGTCCAAAGCCAGTGCAGACATGATTGCAAGAGCATACTATGAAACTTTTGGAATGCCGGTTAACATTACCAGATGCGGCAACAATTTCGGTCCACACCAATTTCCTGAAAAACTTATTCCGCTAATGATAAACAATTGCCTTAGGGAAAAAGAACTTCCTGTGTATGGAGACGGCATGCAAATAAGAGACTGGATTCATGTTTGTGATCATTGTACTGCCATTGATGCAGTTCTTCATAGGGGAAGAGCCGGCGGGATATACAATATTGGGGGGAACAACGAGAAAACCAATATTGAAATTGTCAAATCGATTGTCAATATGCTGGGCAAGTCGGAAAAATTGATTAAGCATGTCAAAGACAGACCCGGCCATGACAGAAGATACGCTATCGACAATACAAAGATAACAAGTGAGCTTGGATGGAGACTATCCTATAGCTTTGAACATGGATTGGAAGAGACCGTAGAGTGGTATTTAGGCAATACTGAATGGTTTTATAATATCGAATAAAGCGAATATATGAAGTGTTTTTTAATTTTACGGGGCATGATTTTAGTGTATTGTGAAAAGATACATAAAAAATAATAAATTATAATCGGATGAAAAAATGCGTGTGAGTGTACATTAATTCTTTAGCCGGCTGGTTATATTAAATTGGCCACTGGATTGATATTAAAATTTCCAGATGGGTATTTTTTGTATTACTAGATTTAGGTAGTTGAAAGGGACATTTGTCTGATAGGTGGTAAAAATGAATATTCTTGTAACTTCGGCTGGAAAGCGCAATTATTTAGCGAAATATTTTAAGGATTCATTAAAGGATAATGGACAGGTGCATATTTCAAATTATAGTCCTATTGATCCAGCTTTGCTACATGTAGACAGGAGCGTAGTTACTCCCGGAATATTTGAAGAAGGGTATGTAGATTTTTTGATGGAATACTGTATTAGAAACCGTATCGGGGCAATTATTTCTCAATTTGATCTGGATCTTCCGGTATTATCGAGAAATAAAGGATCTTTTGGCAACATGGGGGTTAATGTTATAGTTTCTGATAATGCTGCAATTGATATATGCTGTGATAAATGGAAAACATACCATTTTTTAATAAAAAATGGGTTAAATGCCCCGAAAACCTTTTTGTCGAAAAGTAGAGCTATTGAAGCCGTCGAAAGAGGAGAAGTAAATTTCCCGTTGATTGTGAAGCCACGGTGGGGATTTGGTTCTATTGGAATAATCGAAGCCAGTAACAATAATGAGCTAAAGAAAAGTTTCAAAGAAGTTAAAAAATGTATTTATAATAGCTATTTGAAACTTGCAGTGGGTCATGAAACCAAGGATATTATGGTGATTCAAGAGAAACTGAGCGGTCATGAATATGGGTTGGACATAATAAACAATATGGAAGGGCAACATAAAAGTACAATTGTAAAAAGAAAATATTCTATGCGATCCGGTGAAACATATTGTGCTGAAACTGTTGATTGTACAGAATTGCAGTCTCTGGGGGAGGTTGTAGGAGAAAACATGAGACATGTGGCTAACATGGATGTTGATATAATATATAGCAAAGGAAAATTTTTTATATTGGATTTAAACGCGCGTTTTGGCGGAGGATATCCATTTAGTCATTTTGCAGGAGTTGATTTGCCTTTGGCAATTTTAAAATGGTTGAAAAGGGAAAAAGTTGAGCACAATTTACTGGTTGGAGAAACCGGGGTTTTGTCCCACAAGAATATTATGATGAATGGAATCGAAGAGGATTATGTTTTAGAAGGGTACGACGAATAAACCAATATTCAATCAAAAAGAAATGTAAAGACGATAGAGATTGTAATGAGATGATTCGAATCAAAGTTTAGAGTTGAATACAGGATTCATATTAAGTCGTATTTGAAAAGGTTGAAGTGTATGTGTTATTTAAGAGATGAAGAATTGCCATTGGTTAGCATATGTTGTCTTGCCTATAATCACGAGAAATTTATTGCAGATGCGATTGAGGGGTTTTTAATTCAGGAGACAGACTTTAAATTTGAAATATTGATAGGCGAAGATTGTAGCAGAGACAGAACTGAAGATGTTATAAGAGAATATCAAAGCAAAAACCCGGGAAGAATAAGACTGATAAAGAACAAAAGCAACATGGGAGGGCGGGAGAATTTTAGGAATTTGACACAAATTGCAAATGGGAAATATATTGCTATTTGCGAAGGTGACGACTATTGGACTGATTCCAAGAAACTCAAGAAGCAGGTTGCCTTTATGGAAGAAAATACTGACTGCGTGATGTGCTTTCACTCGGCAAAAGTGGTTAATTCAATCAAAATCCCTTTAGGATACAAAATAAGACCCTTTAGAGAAAAACACATATGTAATATAGAGGAAATAATAAGAATCGCAGGTTCAAAAATACCAACACAATCAAAGGTTTTCAGGAAAAGCATGCGTGAAGATGTTCCCCAATGGCATTTTAATGCACATGTAGGAGACATGGCCTCTGATCTTTTATACTCTACTAAGGGTAAAATTGCTTATCTCGATGAAACTATGTCTGTGTACAGGCTTGCCGGAAAAGGGTCGTGGACCAGAAAACTTTACTCGGGGCATGATGTATTAGAAAAGAAAATAGCGATGATGAAAAGAGACATAGCGCTATATGAAGCTTTTAACGAATACACGAACTATAAATACTGCCAGGTGATTGAGAATGTTAAATCCAATATTCGGTGTGGAATATGTTTAATATCAGATTCAGGAATAAAAATGAAAAAAAAATATCTTAGCAAACTTGTAGATGAAAACGGAATCTATTTAGCCAGCAAGATGGTTGTAAAGTTTGGTCTTTTGATTTTATTTGCCAGATTCCAGAATAGTATTCATAAATTGAGGAAAACTGTGCGATAAAAAATGTTTTTAAAGGGGTAAAACATGAGCAAAAAAATAGTTATTTTCGGAACATCGGCCCTAACGGATTCAATTTTATACGATGCGGAGAATCATGATGATTTCGATATCGCGGCCATAACAGTTAATGAAAAATATATAGAGAGGGGGGTTTTTTTAGGATTGCCTTTGATAGCTTTTGAAGTTTTGGAAAAACATTATTCCCCGTCAGACTTCGACATGCTTATGGCTTTCTCTGGGCGAAAAAATATGAGAGTGAGGAATGAACTTCTATTAAAAATCAAGAACAAGGGGTATTCATTAAGGAATTATATAAGTCCAAATGCGGATTGTCCTTCAGATATCAAAATGGGTGAAAATAACATAATTATGTCTTTTGCAAGTGTTGGAGCAAGGGGTAAGATGGGGGACAACAATCTCATAAGGCAGCAAGTTTACCTTGGTCACGATTTTATAATTGGAAGTCATAATATCTTTGCACCTACATGCAGGTTGGGCGGAAATTGCATAATAGAAGATTTTGCTTATATAGGGATTGGTGCTACGGTTAACAACGGGATAAAAATAGGAGAGGAAAGTCTTGTGGGAAGTGGCGCGGTAGTAATAAGAGACATTGAGGAATTTTCGGTTAATGTGGGAAATCCAAGCCGGATAATAAGACATATATGAAAGATTATAGTATACAGATGCAAAAACGGATTGATGAATATAGAGGTTTCAGATTGTTTTCAAACAGTTATGACAATTGTTTTGCAAGGAGTCGAGATGAAGATTGGAATAATGCAACCATATTTTTTCCCATATATAGGGTATTGGCAGTTGTTAAATGCAGTTGATACCTTTGTAATTGCGGACGACTATGATTACAGGAAGCATAGCTGGATAAAGAGGAATCATGTTCTATATGATGGAAAGAGAATTCCAATAACTCTTGAAATAAAAAAAGCCAGTTCAAATAAGAAGATTTACGAGACAGAATGCGTGAATGACAAGAAAAATATCTCGAAGATGTTAAGGAAAATAGAATATGCGTATAAAAAGTCGCCGAATTTTGATGAGGTTTATCCGATGGTTGAAGAGATTATAAATTATAAGGAACGCAATTTGGCCTTATTTCTTGAAAATCTAATTAGAAAAATAAGTTCCTACTTATCAATTGATACAAGTATAATTTGTTCATCTTCGCTTGATAAAAATATTGAAGTGGATAAACAGGACAAAGTTATCGAGATATGCAATTTGCTTGGAGGTCGAGAGTACTTGAATGCAATTGGCGGAACGACTTTATACTCAAAGGAATATTTTGCAGCGAGAGGAATAAAGCTTGGATTTGTGCATACGAAGGACATTGAATACAAGCAATTTACAAAGCCGCCAGTAAAGAATCTTTCCATAATAGATGTTTTGATGTTCAATTCTCGTGAAGAGACCAAGATATTGCTAGGTGAATATGATATCGTGTAATATTTATAAAAGGAGGCAGAAATGAATGTCGAGGGAAAGAAGCTCATGGTTCTTGGAGGATCAGGTCTTTCTCATGAAATAGTTAAATGCGCCAAAGACAAAGGTGTATTTGTATTAGTTGCAGACTATGATGAGGATTCTATTGGAAAGAGGCTGGCAGACAAGCAATTGAATATAGACATTAAAGATGTAGAAAGGATAGTTGAGTCAATTGAAATCGAAGGAATTGACGGTGTTATCACAGGGTTCACCGACAGTATACTTAATTATTACAGGCAGATTTGTGAAAAAGCGAATCTGCCTGCGTATATAGACAAAGAGCAGGTCGGTATAGCAACGAACAAATACATATTCAAGCAAATCTGTCATGAATTCGACATAGAAACTGTAAAGGAATACGGAAATAGCGAAACGGGAAACATTAGATATTCGGATCCTTTTGAATTCCCATTGTTAGTAAAACCAGTTGACAATAGTGGGGGAAGAGGAATATTTATTTGTGAAAGGTCGGAAAATTTGCGTAAAACAATAACGGAATCTGCTGCTTTTTCAAAAAGTGGTAAAGTTATTATTGAGAGATTCATGGGGGAAGAAGAAATTACTGCCTTCTATATCATCAGGGATGGAGAAGTTTGTCTTAGCGCAGTGGCCGACAGGATATTGAAACACCCGTATAAAGACAGAATTTGCCTTCCGTCTGCTTATGTATTTCCGTCAAAACATTTGGATGCATATATAAGCAAAATGAACCGGAATGCAGTTAAAATGATCAAATCCATAGGGGCTCTAAACGGAATGATTTTTATTCAATCTTTTGTAGAGAATGGGAGATTTGTTTTCTACGAAATGGGATATCGTCTTACAGCTTCTATGGAATACAAAATCATTGGAAAACTTTGTGGATACAGTGCTTTGGAGATGATGGTTGATTTTGCATTGACTGGACTGATGCATGATGGACCTTTGAGTAAATTTGTTAAGCCTGATTTCAATAAATTCGGTTGCAATCTCACACTATTGATAGAACCCGGAGAAATAGGAGAAATCATTGGAATCGATAGGGTTATGGCTATCCCAGAAGTGATAGATGTAGTTGAGAGTTACGCAGCCGGTGAAGTGGTTCCGGAATCAGATAGAGGGACACTGGGGCAAGTTGCAGTAAGGATTTTTGCAGTCTGCGAAACGAGAGAAGAGCTAAATGAATTGGCGGAAAGAGTTAGTGGAATAATAAGAATTATTTCAAAGGAAGGCAAGAATATGGTTTTAAATAGTAATTTTTTCTAGATTAATAATTCAAGAAAGAGGCGTTAGATTAAATATTTGGAGGGCTTATGAAAAACAAGATTCGAGTCACAAGATCTTCTATGCCGGACTTTGACGATTATGTCAATGAGATACGTGATCTTTGGAGCAACCGATGGCTCACAAACATGGGTGAAAAACATAACAGGCTGGAGACTGAGCTTGCCAAGCGCCTTGGAGTGGGAAACGCAGCGCTTTTCGCAAACGGCCATCTCGCCCTTGAAGCGGCTTTGGAGGCGCTTGGTTGCACAGGAGAGGTCATAACCACTCCGTTTACATTCGTATCCACGGCGAACGCAATAGTTAGACGAGGACTAAAGCCGGTCTTTTGCGACATAAGAGAAGACGACTGCACTATCGATACTGACAAGATTGAGGACTTGATTACGGAGAAAACATCGGCAATTCTTCCTGTACATGTTTATGGTAATATTTGTGATGAAAAGGCAATAGGAAAGATTGCTGCAAGATATGGGCTGAAGGTCGTATATGATGCCGCCCATGCATTCGGCGTGGAATCGCCTAACGGAAGTATTGCGGGTTTTGGCGACGCCTCAGTCTACAGTTTTCACGCTACAAAGGTATTTCATACCGTAGAAGGAGGCGCTGTGTCTTTTAGAGATGAGAGCCTTTATGGAAAACTAAACGAGATAAGGGACTTTGGAATTACGGGACCAGAATCGATTGCCAGCTTTGGGGGCAACGCAAAAATGAGCGAATTTCACGCAGCAATGGGACTTTGCAACCTGAGGAATATTGATTCAGAAATCGGAAAAAGAAGGAAAGCGGCTGAAAGGTATAGGGGCCGCCTAAGCGGAGTTAGGGGGATAAAGCTGGTAGAGCCCCAGAAGAGAATGAAGAGCAATTATGCTTATTTTCCTGTTGTCTTCGACGGTTATCGCAAAGACAGGGACGAGGTTTTCGCAGCTCTTTCTGCAGAAGGCATTCATCCCCGGAAGTATTTCTATCCTGCGGTCAACTGTTTCGATTGCTACAGAAAGAGATTCGAGTGCGGTCACACACCGGTTGCAGAAAGAATATCGAAAAGAATCCTTACGCTGCCCCTCTATGCAGGTCTTGAAATTGATGATGTAGATAGAATTTGTGACATTATACTCTCGGGGAAAAAATGATGAAAGGAAAACCTATGGATAAGCTGATTTTGAACCTTGCGCCTACAGGAATGATACCCACCAAGGAAATGACAGAACATGTTCCTGTCACAGCAAATGAAATAATCGATTGCGTAGTGGAATGCAGCCGCCACGGAGTTTCAATGGTTCATATACATGCAAGGGACGAATATGGAAAACCGACATACAAAAGGGATACTTACGCAAGGATTATATATGGAATACGCGAAAGGAATCCTGAAATGGTGATAGTGGCTTCTACAAGCGGAAGGAACTTTTGCGAGTTCTCGCAAAGATCCGAAGTGCTTGAGCTGAAGGGCGATCTGAAGCCTGATATGGCAAGCCTGACTCTCGGATCAATGAATTTCATAAATCAGGAGAGCGTAAATTCGCCGGACATGATAAAAAGACTTGCTCATAAAATGATTGATAAGGGAATAAAACCGGAACTCGAAATTTTCGATTTGGGAATGCTAAATTACTGCAAGTATCTGATTGGCAAGGGGCTTTTGGAAGAACCTTACTTTTTCAATATCTTCATGGGCAGCATATGCTCTCTTCAGCCCAGTTACTCTCATCTTGGGGCTGTGATAGCTGACTTGCCCAAAGGTTCTTTGTGCTGCCATGCGGGAATAGGAAGAAGCCAGAAGTTTGCCGCCGTCACAGGGGTTATATCGGGAAATGCTGTAAGAATTGGCCTTGAAGACAACATTTGGATTGACGATGAAAAGAAAACAAAGGCAAGCAATATTGAACTTGTAAAAAGGGTTGTCCATATGGCAGAGATTTACGGGAGGGAAGCGGCATCCCCCGAAGAAACTAGGATTCTTTTGGGACTGCAACAGACGAAGTTATAAATGCGGCAAAGACCTTTTTGTTTGAAGGGATTTGTCGTGTTTTGTCGAATTACATAAAAATGTGTACTAGGCTAGCTGGAAATGGTTAAGGCTGTCGATTTCAGTTAATTTTTTGTTGCAAGCAATAATTGGAGATGGTGAAATTGAAATACGATTTATTTGAAAGTAAATGGTTCAAGCTCTTACAGATATCGATGGATGTGGGCATTATCATTATAGGATACAGGCTTGCATTCTTCGTCAGGTTCGGCTTTGATGCCCCGCAACGGAACATAGAGCCTTTTTACAGATTGATGCCTTTTATCATATTGGTTTCAATCCTGTTTTTCCATGTTTATCTTTCGGAGGAAGACGACTCTAAGTCATATTTTGACAGGGTTTATTTTTCGGTTGTATCCATAGCCATGATTCAGTTTGCTACCGTTACGCTTTCCTTTTTCATAAGGGGATTCGCATTTCCCAGATCGGTAATACTCATATCGGCGGCACTTCAGATAATGGCAATGGCAATTTGGAAGAAATGCCTGGTGCATGTCTATAGAAAATACCACAGGGCAAACCGTGTAATCATAATTGGGGGAGCAGAGACGAGCAGTAGAGTTGTGAGTAATATACTTGGGCTGGAGCTTGACCATATAGTTGTAGCTAAAGATGTGGAGGGAATAGAGGGAATTGAAGAGACCGACATGGAAGAAATAGATTCCATATGCATAACATCCGACATAAAGGGAGCGGAAAGGGAGAAGATAATTGAGCATGCTGTTTCCGAGAACAAGGCTCTCTACATTGTTCCGGATTTTCACGAGATTGTGCTTAGGAACACCGTATGGAGCCAGTTCGACGACATGCCGGTACTGAAGGCGAGGAAGCCTTCGATGACTCTGGAACAAAGAATATACAAGAGGATATTCGACCTGGCAGTCGCATTGCCGGTTTTGGTTTTGTTTCTGCCGCTGATGGGAATAATATCGATTTTAATATGGATTGAGGATAAAGGCCCGGTTCTTTACAGGCAGGAGAGGCTGACCGTGGGAGGAAGGGCTTTTATGCTTTTGAAGTTCAGGACAATGGTGGTTGATGCGGAGAAGCATACCGGTCCTGTTCTTGCAGATTTGGAAGATGACAGAATAACGGCTGTCGGCAAAGTGCTGAGAGCGTCCAGGCTCGACGAACTCCCACAGCTTTTCAATGTCATCAAGGGTGATTTGAGCCTTGTTGGACCGAGACCGGAGAGGGCTTTTTTTTATGACAAGTACGGAAAGGTAATTCCTGAGTTCAGACACAGGCTTTCTGTAAAAGCCGGCGTAACAGGCATGGGCCAAGTTTTTGGAAAATACACCACTACACCGAAGGACAAACTTGTATATGACATGCTTTACATTTACAGCTATTCAATTCTCTTGGACTTGAAGATACTCTTTAAGACTTTCGCCATACTATTTAAGTCAGGAAGCGCGGAGGGAAATGAAGCTGAAAAGGCAGAGGCTTCAGCCAAGGAATAGGAGAAGATATTCGCTAATTTTTCAATGAAGGAAGGTTGAAATGAAAACAATTATTCTTGCGGGAGGAAGCGGAACCAGGCTTTGGCCTCTCAGTCGCAGGCGCTACCCCAAACAGTTCATTAAGATCATGGGCGCAGAAACTTCTCTTTTCCAGGACACATTCATGCGCGCGCGCATGCTTTCGGATTTGGAAGATATATACGTGGTGACAAACAAAAGAATGAAGTTTCTCGTGATGGGTGAGATAGAGGAGCTTGGATACGATTATGGCGAGAATCAGATTCTTGTCGAGCCGGAAGCGAAGAATACACTTCCGGCTATTTGCTATGGAGTAACCGAAGCGTGCGGCGGGAAATGCGATTCGGTAGTGGTGTTTCCTTCGGACCATGTGGTTGGGAAACCCGAAAAGCTTGCCAGAGTCATAAGGGGATCGGAGGAATTGTCCAATAGGGCAATAATAACCTTTGGAGTGAAGCCCGACAAGCCCCATACAGGATACGGATACATAAAGCTTGGAGAAAAGAACGGAAATGGCTTCGGAGTTGCGGCTTTCAGGGAGAAACCGGACGAAAAGCGCGCCGTTTCTTACATTGAGGAAGGATGCCTTTGGAACAGCGGCATATTCATGTTCGACTCGGGCATGTTCATGGAAGAGGTAAAAATGCATGCCCCGGCAATACATGACGCTTTTTCACGCAATGGTGATGCAAAAGAAGCCTTCTCAAGCATTTCGGATGGCATATCCATAGACTATGGGATAATGGAGAAGACAGGCATTGCCTCTGTTGTGCCGATAGATGTTGGGTGGAACGACCTTGGAAGTTTCGAGTCTTTTTATGAAGTTTATGAGGGTGATTCACACGGAAACATAGACGGAGGGAATAGTATTTTCATAGAGGCGGGAAGCAATCTGGTCCATGCGGAGGATGGGAAGGCGGTTGCCATAGTAGGTGCTAAAGATCTGGTCGTGATTGATGACAGGGACGCCCTTCTTGTGTGCGGCAAGGATTCTTCGCAGCGAGTCAGGGATGTTGTAGGAATTCTTGAGGAAATGGATGATCCGCGCGTAGAGTACCCTGTATCGGACTACAGGCCTTGGGGGCATTACAAGGTTTTGGAAGAGGAGAAGAACAGTTTCAAGATAAAAAGGATTACCATTATGCCGGGCAAGAAGCTCAGCCTGCAGGTCCACAGGCACAGGAGCGAGCATTGGGTTGTCGTAAACGGCACGGCAAAGGCTACAATAGATGACAATGTGAAAATGGTTAAGACGGGTGAAAGCGTTTTCGTAAGGGCGGGGGAGAGGCACAGGCTTGAAAACCCGGGAACTGACAAGCTTGAAATAATCGAAGTTCAGATGGGAAACTATCTGGAGGAGGACGACATAGTGAGGTTCGATGATGAGTATGGACGTTAGGCTTATCAATCGAAGTAAAAGCCCTTTATACGGATTGTTTAACAATGAAGAGGTGGAAGAATGAAGGTTCTGCAAATAAACAAGGCATATCCTCCCGTTGTTGGAGGAATAGAAAAAGTAGTCTGCGACATAGCGGAATCGCTTTGCACAAAAGTGGAGATGCAGATTCTTGTCGCTAACGATTCATTGAAGGCGAAAGACGAGCGTTTTGGCGAAGTTGCGGTTAGGAGGACTCCAAGTTTGGGGAAATTGTTTTCCATGCCCTTGGCACCTTTTTTTGCTTTCGAACTGTGTAAATATAGGAATGTGGATATTATGCATTTTCATTTCCCCTTTCCGATAGGAGAGTTGTCGTCTTTGCTTGTTAAAACAGATGCAAAAAAAATTGTCACTTGGCATAGCGATATTGTAAGGCAGAAGGGGTTTCTCTCAATTTACAAACCTTTATTAATGAAATTCCTTGAATCTGCAGACAAGATTGTTGTCACATCGCCAAATATGATGAAGAGTTCGGAAATCCTAAAAAATTTTAATGAGAAGTGTGTTGTAATACCTCTTGGAGTGAATCCGAGACAATTCGAGTTGACTGATGAAGTAAGGCGAAAGTCTAAAGAATTGAAGGACAAATATGAAAAACCGATAGTTTTTTTTATGGGACGGCTTGTTTATTACAAGGGAGTGGAATATCTTGTCAAAGCGATGGAAAAAATTGATGCCAAGCTTGTAATTGGCGGGGACGGGCCTTTGAGGAGTTCGCTTGAGAAACTGGCTGAGGAAAAGAAGTTGAATGATAAAATTGACTTTGTGGGATTCATTCCTGAAGCGGAATTGAGTGCATATTACCATGCCTGCGATTTATTTGTTCTTCCATCGGTTGAAAGAAGCGAAGCCTTCGGGATAGTTCAATTGGAGGCCATGGCTTGCGGGAAGCCGGTAGTATCAACAAAACTCACTACGGGTGTTCCCTATGCCAATCTTGATGGGGTTACAGGAACAACCGTTCTGGCAAGGGATGAAAATGCTCTTGCTTCAGCAATGAGGGAATTGCTCAGCAACAAAGGGGAAAGAGAAAAACTAGGCAAAAACGCAAAAAAAAGGGTAGAGGAAGATTTTACGACAATCAAAATGAACGACAGATACTATAAATTGTATTGTGAACTTTTGGAGATGACAGAAAGGGAATAATCATGAAAATAGGAATCAACGGGCTGGCTTTGATAAAAGAGAACACTGGCATTGGCAATTACATAATCGAATTGGTAAATTCGATGGCAAAGCAATTTAAAGAAGATGAGTATATCATCTTTGCCAAGAAAAGCGAAAACATACGGAAGTATTTTTGCAACGAAGTACAAATTATCGGTGTGCCAATGGTTGCAGGCAGTAGATTTTCGAGAATTTTCGCAGAACAGGTTCTTTTGCCGTTTATGGTTTCAGGCATTGGCATAGATGTTGTTTTTTCACCTGCTTTTACAATTCCTCTTTTGTCTAGAAAAAGGCAAGTTGTTACCGTTCATGATCTGGCATATAAAGTCTATCCGGAAGCCAGCTCTATTAAGCAAAGGGTGGCGATGAGGCTTTTTTTTGACAGCAGCATCAGAATGGCCGATCAAGTAATTGCGGTTTCGGATTCGACTAAGAGTGATATTAAGAAATTTTTTCATGATGTAAAATCTGTTGCGACAATACACGAAGGGGTACGTCATGTGGGAGTTTCGTCAGAGGTTAGGCCGTCTACAATCGGAGATAAGGAAAACTTTGCAGTAGTTGTTGGAACCATAACTCCCAGAAAAAACGCAATGGGAATAATAAAGTCCTTTGAGCGCATAATGAATGAAACGGATATCAACCTTGTTTTTGCAGGTGGTTTCGCATGGAAAAATCGAGAAGTTCTTGAATACATAGAAAAGAAGGGGCTGAGCGGAAGGGTTAGACTATTGGGTTATATAGATGACTGTGAACTTGCATGGTGTTATCGAAATGCCAGAATGCTCCTTTATTGCTCGTTTTATGAAGGTTTTGGTTTCCCTCCTCTGGAAGCTATGGCTTACGGTACTCCGGTTATTGCATCCGATGTGTCTTCAATTCCCGAGGTCGTGGGGGATGCGGCTTTGCTTGTAGACCCTTGCGACATTGAAGCCATTGGCGGCGCGATTTTGATGTTGGATCGGGACTCTGAACTCAGGAAAGACTTGGTCAACAAAGGGAAAGTAAGATACAGGCTTTTCACTTGGGAAAAGGCGGCGAGAGATACCAGAGAACTTTTCTTGTCGATGAAGGGAAAAGTTGAATGAAGGAAATGTGCAGGATAGGGATAGATGCGTCATCAGTTCGCGAGAAGTTCGGGGGAGGTAAGGAGCAGGTTTTAATTAACCTGCTAAAAGGATTGTATGATAGAGGCATAGCCCCTGTTGTTTATTGTAAGCGTGTGGCTTCGGCAAAAATATTGGAGGCATGCCCGAATGCAGAAATTGTCAACCTTGAATCCTTTTTGGAATTAAGGCGTGGAAGAACAGTAAGGGATATTCTTACAAGAACTTTCGTTCTTCCTAGGAAAGTGATTAGAAGCAAAATCGATATATTATTGTTTCCGGTTCCACTTACCGGTTTCGCAAAGTTTGCTTGCAGGACAGTTGTGATTCCCCATGATGTGCAATTCAAGTCCAATCCCAGTATTAATAGAGGAATAAAGTTTAAGATTATTGGATTCCTGTATGGAGCGGATTTCATGCTCAGGGATGCTATTGTATCGATATCCAACTATGACAGAAAAGAAATTGCGAAGCATTACTCTGCTTTTGATGATAAAATAAGAATGATAAACAATCCCATTAAATTCGGAGAATGCTCGAAATCTAATGTGAACAGAGAGAAGCAGTATATTTTTTCAAACAATCTAATGCACTCCCACAAAAACCTGGATATATTGCTCGAGGCTTTTGCTGAAATCAAAGAAAGGGGCTGGAAAGGCAAGCTTGTCATTGCTGGAAGGCTATATTGCAAAGATAAAAAAACCCGACTAATCTTGGAAAGACTTATGGATTCAGGTTGCCTTGAATTGACTGGCTATGTTTCGAATGAGAGAATGAATGAACTGATTTCGGGAGCGTCGCTATTTGTCAACCCTTCGTCCTACGAAGGATTCGGGATGTCGGCTGTAGAGGCTATGGGAATGGGTACTCCGTGCCTTCTTGCCGACAATTCGGCTGTAAGGGAGGTTACTCTTGGAAGGGCATCGTATTATTGTCCGGCTGAGGATGCTAGGGTTTTGGCATCTGCTATTTCCAGAGCTCTGGAGAATCCGCAACCGATTGAATTTTTGGCCGATACGGCAAAAATGATAAAGAGTCGTTACGATTACAAAAAGGTAACTGAGAAATACATAGATATGTTTGAGGAGTTGGGAAGGTTAAATGGATAAAAAGAAGCTGCTTAAAACTGCAGGAGGAATATTCATAATATTATCCATCAGCCGTGTAATAGGGTTTTTCAGGGAAATGCTGATAGCCTATCGTTTTGGTTCTGGAATTGAGACTGATGCTTTTTTTGTTGCAAACACCGTGCAAAGCACTTTGCTGGCGTTATTTGCCTCAGGTCTTACAGTTGCTATGATCCCAGTTATCTCCGATATAAGAAGGAAAGGAAATTCAATTGAAGAGGGGAGATATGTAAGCGGAATACTCAATGCCTTCGGAATTATTTCTATTGCCATGATTATTTTGGGCTATGTTTTGGCTGAGCCTATTGTTAAAGTTTTTGCCATCGGTTTTTCGGGCAAGCAGCTTGAACTGGCGGTGCTTCTTACAAGAATAAGTCTTCCGATGGTTCTTTTTTACATGGCGTCCTCGGTGCTGGTGGCCTACAACCACAGCGTGGGGAAATTTGCAATACCCTCTACAGAATCAATATTTTTCAATGTCCCGGTTATATTGTATCTTCTTTTTTACTACAAAGAATACGGAATAATGGGTTTGACGGTCAGCATAGTGGTTGGAAGCGCACTTAGAATAGTTGTAGCATACATACCTTTGAAGGGGCTGTGGAAGTATTCTTTCACGCTTTCGGGTGAGAAGCAAAATTTTCGCAAGACTCTTGTTATAATGGGGCCGATATTGATTGCTTCACTGGTCGGGCAGGTGAATCATATAGTTGACAAGACTCTTGCCTCAAGACTTGCCATAGGAAGCATTTCCGCTTTGCAGTATGCACAGAAGGCAAAGGGTGTCGTGGTTTCTCTCTTTTTGGCTTCGGTAGTTACCGTAGTGTACCCGAAGCTGTCGGAATATATCGCCGGGAGAAGCTGGAAAAATTTGCAAAGAATCATGACTTACTGCATGAATCTGATACTTTTGATGGTTGTGCCTGCAATGACAGGACTCCTGGTTTTGAGTTATCCGGTGATAAAGGTTCTGCTATTCAGGGGGGCATTTACAGAGACAAATGTCATCATGACTTCCTCGGCGCTTTTTTTCTACTCGATAGGGCTTATTGGCGCAGGAGTGAGCCTGCTGGTGGACAAGGTGTACTTTGCTCTACAAGACTCAAAAACCCCCATGAAGATAGGAATGGCCGCTGTAGGAATAAACATTGTGCTAAATCTGCTGCTGGTAGGCCCCATGGGTCACAACGGACTTGCCCTTGCAACAAGCATAGCGGGAACATTCGCGGCAATAGTGAAGTTTCTCGGCCTAAGGAAAAAGAACATAGCTGTAGAGTACAGGAAGATGTTTTCTACATTCGCAAAGGCTACCGCAGCGGCGACAATAATGGGAATTGCAGTCTACTTTCTGGCTTATGGGGTTGTGGATATATATTCGGGACTGGTTCTTGAAAGGTTCGCCAAGCTTTTGGGGATTTGCCTGTTCGGAGCCGCAATTTACGGTGCCGCGGTCTATTTGCTCAAAGTCGACGAGGCAAGGGAAGTTATGGATAAGACGGCAAAGGCTATAAAAGGCATATATAAAAATGATGAATAGTTTAAGCAATTGTCTTTGCTATGAAGTATCCACTCTGGTAAGGAACATTGAAAATATTTATAGGAGGATATCTATTACATGCGGCTAAATGGTCATAATTTTAAGAAGCTGGAAAATCAAAAAAAACTAATATTGGTTACAGGAGGATCAGGATTTATTGGTTCGAATCTTGTTGAGAAACTTTTAGAAGAGGGAAATGAAGTCATTGTGATGGATAATATGTATTCGTCAGACAAGATAAACATGAAAGGATTTTTGAATCATGAGAATTTTGAGTTTGTAAGACACGATGTCACTTTTCCTTTCAATATAGAAGTTGACGAAATATATCACCTTGCTTGTCCTGCCAGTCCGATTTATTATCAAAAGGATCCAGTTTATACTATAAAGACTTCTTTTTACGGAGCGTTGAATGTTCTTGAAAATGCGAAGCGTACAGGAGCAAAGGTTTTGCTTGCTTCAACTTCGGAGGTTTACGGTGATCCTGTCATTCATCCTCAAAACGAACAATACTGGGGAAATGTAAACCCTAACGGACCAAGAAGTTGTTATGATGAAGGCAAGAGAGCAGCAGAAACTCTGTTTTGCGATTACCATAGAGAATATGGAGTCTCAATAAGGATTGCTAGAATTTTTAATACTTTTGGTCCAAAGATGGGAATAAACGATGGTAGAGTTGTTTCAAATTTCATAATGCAGGCATTGAGTGGAAAGCCGATTACAATATATGGCGGAGGTGAGCAGACAAGGTCGTTTTGCTATGTGTCGGATATTGTTTATGCTTTGAAGAGTTTGATGGAACGCGATGTATTCGATGGGCCAATAAATATTGGAAATCCGGTTGAAATATCGATTCGAGGTCTTGCGGAAATCATTATAGAAAAGACGGGTTGTGTTTGCGAGTTTATGGAAATGCCGCTTCCGACTGACGATCCATTGAAAAGGAAACCGGATATTGGAAAAGCAATCGAATGTCTTAAATGGCAACCGGAGATTCAGTTGGAGGAAGGGATAGAAAGGACCATAGAATATTTTAAGAACAGATATGTGAGGCAAGAAATATGAAGATAAGTTGCATTATAAATAATTACAACTATGGCAAATACCTTGGAGATGCAATAGAAAGCGCGCTTTTTCAAACAAGGCCATTTGATGAAATCATTGTAGTAGATGATGGATCGACAGATGACTCAAGAAATGTTTTGCGCGGCTACGAAAGCAATTCGCTCATTAGAATTATCTTGAAGGAGAATGCCGGCCAATTGTCGGCATTCAACTTTGGTTTTGCGGCCTCAATGGGAGATTGGATATGTTTTCTGGATTCCGATGACAGATACAAACCTGATTTTCTGGAAAAAATGGAGAAGGTATCTATTGAAAAAAATAGTGTGGATTTTCTGTTTTGCAAAAGAGAATACATCGATGAATGTGGGGAGTTGATACAAAGAAAACACAGAGACATGAATTCCGGAGACATTGACTACGGCTATACGATTGCGAAGACATATTATGCTCTTTCATATACAGGTCAGCCGACCTCATTAAACATGATTAAAAGAAGTATTTTAGAGCGTATATTGCCATTCGACATGCTTGAAGAGTTTAGGGTATGTGCGGATATAGTACTTATTCAAGGGGCATCTTTGGCAGGGGCACGGAAATATTTGATTGACAAAAGACTTGTGGAATACAGGGTTCACGGCGGAAACGCATATCATGGAATAAGAAGAGGAGTAGATACTCTGTTTATGGAGAAACTTTCGAAACTTCGCATGATGGACCGTTTTGTAGACACTTGCATTGGACTGGATAAACGACGGATAAAGGAATTGATTGCGGAAGAGTACAAAACTAAACCAGAAAGGCATATAAAGGAAATGATGATATACATATATGTTACATTGGCTTCCGAACTGTCCTTTTTAAGAAAGGTTGAAACATTGCTGAAAATTTTGAAATCTCATTTCAAGAAGAACGGGAAAATGCAAAGCTGTGTTATGGAAACGATAGAGAGGATTTAAAAATTGGACTATATTATATTTGATAAATGTCCTTGATTTTTAATGTTTAAGAGTAAGCCAATATGCTTTTTGATTGTGAAAGGGACACAAAACATATAAACAACGAGAGTTTCAACTGTTTTTTCAGATGTCAGTTGATATTTTTATTGTAAAGATATGTGGGTCTTGCGATATCTGTTGGAAAGGCGGAAAGACATATGAAGATTTTACATATTGCGGATATTGGATTTTATAAGGGCGGAATCAGCCATGCTTTGCATCAATCCATTTGCAATGAGAATGACACCGGGGAGATTGATAGTTGTTTGATGACTATAAGCAAAAATATTGTTGTGCCCGAGAAAATTGGGTTTTCCTGTGTCTTGTTTGATAAAGCCAACATGAATGGTCAAATAAAAGGAATCAGTCCCGATATCGCGATATTCCACTCCTTTTATAAGCTCGAGTATTTGCTCTTGGCGCGTGTATTGAAGAAAAAAAACATAGCCTATCTGATAAAACCGCATGGCGCATTCAGCATGAGTTGCAGAAAAAAAAGTCGAAATAAAAAGAGGATTGCAGATATTTTTGCATTTAATAGATTCTTAAGAGGTGCAGCAGGAATTATATATCTTAATCTTGAGGAGAGAAAAAATTCATATGTTGATGCCCGCCGAAATTACTATTTGCCTAACGGGATAATTCCGGATGCATACGATTTAAAAACAAGAAAAACAGATGTGAAAACAATCAGATTGCTTTTTCTGGGGAGGATCGATGTATACCACAAGGGTATAGATTTGCTTATGGAGGGGCTTTCAATAATAAATAAAAAGAAACTGGATTACGGTATTGAAGTTGACATATACGGTGGAAAGGATAAAAGAACGCATACGGAATTGATAAAAATGGCGAAAAGAAGGGGTTTGAAAGAAATAATCAAGTTTCACGATTGGGTCAGCGGGGAGGATAAGGAAAAAGTTTTTCTAGAATCAGACATCTTTATTCTGACATCGCGATACGAGGGCATGCCTATGGGAGTCCTTGAAGCAATCTCCAAGGGGATGCCGTGTCTATTGAGCGAATATACCAATATGGCGGAAATGCTTTCGAGAGAGAATGCGGGTTGGAAAGTCGATATGGATCCAAAACGAATGGCGGAAGATATATTGGAAGGCATAAGACAATTTAGGGAACGTCCGGAGTTCTGGCAAAGGAATGCATATAAATTGGGCAAGCGGATGAATTGGGGAAATCTGATGCCGCAATATATTGACACATATAGTCAAATTATCAGGGATGCAGGATTTGGTGTTTTGAAAAACAAAATCTGATTCTGCATTTGAGTTGAAAAGATTGGCTAAAATGGGAGGATATTAAATGCAGGCGCTTATATTGGCGGCGGGAATGGGGAGCAGACTAAAAGAAATTACCAATGATAAGCCTAAATGTATGGTTTTGGTTAATGGCAAGACGATTATTGAAAGGATGCTTGAGCAGCTCGATTGTTTGGGGCTTTCCAGGATAGTAATTGTGATTGGATATTCAGGGAGTGTATTGATTGATTATATTGCTTCGTTAAACATTAATACTCCCGTAGTTTACGTATGGAATGAAGAATATCATCGAACAAACAACATATATTCATTGTATTTGGCGAGGGGCTATATGGGGGATGAAGATTCGCTTTTACTTGAGTCGGATTTGGTTTTCGAACCTGCGGTACTCGAAAGATTGATTGAGGAAAAAGGTGTAAACCTGGCTTTGGTGGCAAGATACGAAAATTGGATGGATGGAACGGTTGTAACCATTGATGGGGATGGCTCTATAAGCGATATCATTGGAAAAGAGGAATTCGTTTACAATAGTGGTTTTCGTTATTACAAGACTGTTAATATATACAAGATTTGTAGCGAATTTTTATCGAAACACTTTTTTCCTATGATGGAGTCACACATGGAAAAAAACGGTAAAAGCGATTATTATGAAAAGGTATTAAAGCATATGATAAAGGAAGATGAATTTACTATGAGGGCGGTTTTGCTTAAGAGTGAAAAATGGTATGAAATAGATAATCCATGTGATTTGAGTGTTGCAAATACTATTTTCGGGGATGAACCAGAAGAAACCGTTTAAGCATGAAAAAGACAGGAGGCTGTAATGATATACGGAAAAGAACTTGAAGGCATACACAAAATACAGCTTGACATTCTGCAACGCATTATCGAAATATGCAAAGAACATGGGATTGATTATTTTGTAGATTCAGGAACTGCCTTGGGGGCTGTTAGACACAAGGGTTTCATACCTTGGGATGACGATATTGACATAGGGATGAAGAGACCCGAGTATAATAGGTTTTTAGAGGCGGCACAGGAAAAACTGGGAGATGATTATTTTTTACAGACATTTCAAACTGACAATGATTCTCCTTTCTATTTTGCAAAGGTCAGGAAAAACGGAACAAAATTCGTCGAAAGGTACTGCAGGGATTTGGATATGAATCAAGGAATATATGTTGATATTTTCCCATACGACCATATGGCTGAGAACCGCATGTTGGGGCTCTTGCACTCATATGCTGTAAGAACGGCGAAAAATCTTTATATTTCTAAATGTGTTAAGGGGTCAAGTACTCCGCAAAAGGGTTTATTGGGAGGCCTTAAGCTTTGCGCAAGGGGAGTGCTGCACATGGCTCTAAGGCCTGCGGCTAAAAAGAGTCTCTTTAATATTATGGATCGAACAGTACAAAGATACAACGATAAGGATCATACACCGGTGACGAATTGGTCTGACAAGAAAGGCTATCGGAGTTTTATTGATAATGGAATGATGTATCCTCTCAGAGAGATTAAGTTCGAGCATCTTAATGTTAAAGTGATAAACAAGGTTGAGCTTTGGCTTGAAATGGCTTATGGCGACTATATGACATATCCCCCGGAATGCGAAAGGGTTGGGCACAGGCCTTTTTTGATTGATATAGGCAAGAAAAATGATGCATAAACGAATAATTTGAGGGATGTCTGAAAGAATAGGGACTGTGTTGGGAGGTGACGGTTTGAATCCAATGGTGTCAATAATAACACCTGCATATAACTGCAAGTCTGTTTTGCCCGATGCAATTTCTTCGGTTGCCGGTCAGACATATTGCAATTGGGAACATATAATAATAGACGATGCTTCGGAAGATGAAACGAGAGCGGTTATTGAAAAATTTTCAGAAGAGGATGAAAGAATACGGCCGGTCTATATTGATAGAAATGGCGGAGTTGCCAATGCACGCAACAGGGGAATACTTGAAGCGAGAGGCAAATATATTGCGTTTTTGGACAGTGATGATTTTTGGCGGGCGAATAAACTTGAGAAACAGATTGAATACATGGAAAAAACTGGAGCAGGGTTTGTTTTTTCGGATTATTATGTGGTTAACAGTTCTGGCAAATTTCTTTTTTCTGAAATTTGTGGCAAGCAAAGGCTTGATTATAAGGATTTGTTGAGACTAAACAGAATTGGATGCCTTACTGTCGTTGTAAGAAGTGAGATAATGAAAATGGTTGGTATGCCTGATACTGGACATGAGGACTACGCTTGCTGGCTAAAAATACTTGGTGGACATATCGATTATGCATACAAGGTTGGCGGAGTGCTTGGTACATATAGAATAATGAAAGGGTCTGTTAGTGCCAACAAATTTCAATCGTTTATATGGAATTGGAGAATATACAGAGAACATCAAAAATTTGGAGTATTGGTGTCATCCTGGAGATTGGCAGTTTTTATATACTTTGCTTCGCTAAAGTATATAAAAAGAAGCACAAAGGGAAGAAGTAACAAACTGAATGAGTGATGTTGTCGATATGGCTATGAAAAATGCGTTTATAATGCAATAATGTTTGCAGCAAAGAAGGAAATGGCTGCATACTCAATATATTTAATATTGGGACTTGGGGAGATAAAATATGTATAAAATCATCAAACATAAGAGGATAAGTGGACTGGAAGAACAATGGAAAAAACTGTATGACATGAACCCGAATCTTTCTTGCTATCAGGAATTTGAATTCAACCGAATAGCTGAAAAGTTCAGCCGTTTATCTCTTAGAAGGTATGATCTGAAACCAGTTTTTTACGAATTTATCGGACAGGGGAATGAAACACGCATGATTCTGCCGTTGTATATAAGAAAAGGGAAAAATGAAAACCAAATACATTTTTTCGGAGAATTTATGCAAACAGGATACCTTGACTTCATTTATGCCGCTGACATTACATATTTCGAATTCAAATGGGCCATAGAAGCTGTGGCAAAAGACGTGGGGAATGCGCGGTTTTATTTGAACAAGATAAATGAAAGCAGCCTGCTGAAAGGTTTTATTGAACGGTATTGTGGTGAAGATGACGCTTGCGTTCAAGTCAATCCATGTTTTCAAATCCCCATAGCCTCTAATTATTGCGATTACTTTCAAAGTTTAAGCAAGAGTACCAGACAAAATATAAGAACCAGCCTTAATCGCCTTAAAAAGGACGGCTTGACTTATTCGACTGACCTTTTTGTCAATGAACCAGTTGACAGGAGAACAATGATAGGCATAATGACTATATATAATAAAAGAGCTGCTGGCCGCAGAAAAGGATTTATTCGAAATCTTTTTGTGGGAATATCCAAAAGGTTTTTTAATCCGATAACGTTGGCTATAGGGGGACTTAAAAACAGTTTTTGCAGTGTTTTATACATAGATGGAAAAATCGCGGGATTTTGTGCGGGATTTGTCCAAAAAGGCAAAAAAATAGTGTTGCCTTATCTTGCTATAAACGAGTCTTTTTCAAGATACAGCCCGGGAGGGTTGCTTATAACGGAAAGCATCAAGTATCTGACTGATAATTGTGAAATAGAATATTTCGATCTTTCGCGAGGGGGTGAGCCCTACAAGGCAAGGTATGGCGGTGTTTTGCATAGGAATTTTCATTACGAATTTGCAAGTCATTCGGCAGGGCGGGGGAAAGAATGAATAGAAAGAGGATAGTACTTTTTGGACCGACATTGTTTTTGCTTAGAAATCTTGCGAGGAATGGCTTCGATGTTGTTGTCGCAACGAGCGTGGGAGAGTATGCATCAAAATCTAAATACGGTGAAAAAAACATTGTATCAAGAGGGAATTCTATTGCACAAATAGCAGAAGAAATAACTGCCAAATACGGTGAGGGGCTTCCTGCAATTGTCTGCAAAGAAAAATACCTGAATCTGCTTTTATTCGAGAATCCGGGAATAATGGGAAAGTTTAAATTTATCATGGCTGATGCCTCTGTGATGAAACTGTTTTTAAGGAAAAAAGACTACTACTGCTTTTGCAAAAGAGAGGGCATAAAATACCCGGAAATTTTCAGTACTGGAACAGATGCAGTTGAAAGTGTAAATGGGGAATATCCAATTTTTGCAAAAAGGGACCATAGTGATGAAATTGTAGAAAAACTGGGAATTCCAAAGGGGCAGCGAATAGACAACGATGAATCGTTGGAAGAATATATCGACAAATTTGACAGAAGCAATGAGGGCAAAGGATGTTATGTCCTTCAGAAATTTCTTGGACCCGAATACAAGCCAGTAAGCATGGGGGGATTCTATGAAAACGGCAAAGAGAGGTTTTCGATTGTCGTAGAGCAAAGGCGGCAGTATCCGTTGGGCATATCAAGTTTTGTTATTGAGGCTGAAGATTCGGAGTGGAAAAGCAAGGTAAGGGAAAATACACTTAAAATTGTGGAATCGACTGGCTATACTGGCTTTCTGGAAGTCGAATACAGAACAGACGGACAAGAGGTATTATTGCTTGACATCAATCCAAGGCTGTGGAAATGGGGCAAAATAATTTCAAAAAAATTTCCGGACTTTGCAGATTGTATTTTATCAAATAGAGAACCGAAAAGAAATCCTGAAATAGTAAAATGGGTTGATTTGAGGAAAGACGCTTTTTCACTGTATAATTTCAAAAATTCAAGGAAATCATTTAGCATTGGAGACTACTTACCCCCATTGTCTCTGGACATAATAGACTTAAAAGATTGGGGACCGCTTGTGTTTTTGTTCAACAGAAGGAAAAGAAAGAGAAACGGTGTTTGAATTTTCCATTCAAAGAATTTAGACAGCATTAGTTATGCAAAATCCAAAGCAACGTTTTGGGAATCCAAGCATTGAATTGATGGAATGTCAACTGCGCGAGTGTTCCTCTGTGAATGCCGGGAATGGAAACATCAATAAAAGCTTTTAATAATGAATTAAAATAATAAAGCATTTATAAAAACAATAAATTATGATAAAATATTAACGCAATAAGGCCTTTTATGTTATATAATGGTGGTATAAACCCACGGGAGGGATACCATGAAGCGGTTCGAAAGCTACATAAAGGAGCACATGTGCCATTACAAGAGG
>Ga0209942_1000422_pt1 | contig 26190 bp, 42 predicted proteins | sample SalPonR1_A_D2_MG_FD_185695 | JGI IMG/M metagenome (GOLD analysis project Ga0209942, IMG submission 185695) | Salt pond soil microbial communities from South San Francisco under conditions of wetland restoration - Salt Pond MetaG R1_A_D2_MG... ...
GTCAATCGTCGGACGGTTTAATTTTGATCCAGATCAGAAAACACAATCATCTGACAATCATATAATTATATTTTTCATGGTTTTGTACAATTTTTAGTAATGCGCGTCTACAAAACTGCTCAACGTGTACAGCTTGTCCATGAATAGACTACATGCCTGAATATCAGCGGTATCGCTTAAGTCAGTGGCTTTTTCGGCGGCGATGCCGGGGTTGCGCTCGCTCTGTTTGTTCTTTTCTATGCCACTGCGCCCGTCTTTGCTGGGTGCCATTTCCATGCTGACAAACGCCTCGTGGCAGTTGTCCAGGTTGAAGCGGATTTTGGGCATAGTAGGCTCGCGTTCCTGAAGAATTTTGGACCATAGCAAGTACTTTTGCTGATGGCTGGGCGCAGCGCCGCGGGTTACCTGGTGCACTGTCCAGCCCTCTTTGCGTAGTATCTTGCTGAACTCTTCGGCGTAAGTCTGTTGGCTGTTGGCCATGCGGCTATTGCCGGTGTGGTCATAAGCGAAGAAGACCTCCTTATGGTGGTGGTAGCGATAATATTCGCAAAATCTACGGGCTAAGTGGGTCAGTATCTCCGGGGGCTTGACAAACAGATTTTTCAAAAAGCGCAGCGTATTCAGCTCCTTGTCCATTTGGCAGATGGTCATGCAGTTGATGCGGCTGCCCCAGTCTACGGCTATGCGGAGCGGCTGGTATTTGTCAACATCCCCGTCCATACGGCTATCTTCAGACTTAAGGCGCTGATCGGTTACCTCCATACTTTTGAGATAGCTATTGTCAGCAGCATTGCGGTAGCCGTGCTTATGCCGATCCAGGTGCGGATAGAAAGCGCCCTGTATTTTACTGGGCCGTTCATTCATTACCTCCGTGCGGAAGCGCAGGTCGTCCAGGTCGCGGCGTTGCTGGTAGATATATTTGAGTCCCAGGTTGTCCAAATTGTCAAAGACATCAGCCTCAGCGTAGAGCAGGCCCGTTTTTTTGTGCTTCTCAAAATTAATTTGCTTACGGACGGCCTTCGCCTCACGCCAGAGCTTTTTCTTTTGTTCTTTTGTTTCTGCGTCTATCAGTGATATCTGTATTTCTACTGCTTCTTTCCGCAGGCTGGTGAAGTCATAGTCGTAATAGTTACCGTATTCCAGCAGCCAGGGAGCCTGCTGCCCGTAGGGCATTGACGAGAAATGAAATATGCCATGATGGAAGGGCACGCCGCGAAAATATTCCAGGTTGCCCCGGTTGGTGGGCATCAGTTCTTCGTCCAGCTTCTTTTTGTCAAGCAGCAGGCTTTCGTCGGCGATGATGCCGTCAATGTTCAGACCCCGTGAGCTGCCTCCGTTGGGATCCTGGCTAACCAGGTGAAAGCCGGTGCCATTGCGAAATAGTATGAAATGTTCAAAATCAAGCGGAGCTTCGTAGGGCAGCTCGTGGCTGATCTTGGCCGGGGGGCGACGCTTCACCCAGAAATCCTTATCTCGCTCATAGCCTAGCTTGGCCAAAGCGGATAATGTGCCGGGGAGCGTCCGCGTAAGGATCTGCTTATAGCTCTGCCCGACAATGCTCCAGGCAGAGCGGGGCATATTGGATTGCACCAAGTGCATGAGCCAGGCAATATTATACGACTTGCCGGTACCCCGCGCCCAAATATTCACCGCCTCTTTAGGCTGGCTCAGAATAAGGCGAAGCTGGGGCTTATTGAAGTTCAGTTTCATCCTCAGATTCGTCTACCAGTTTGGCAAAAGTATCATCATCAGCTTCCTGCTCTTCTACCTGATTCAAGACTTCCTTATACTCAGGATTATTGACCGGTAGCTTGTTGAGGTTGAGTGAACGCTGCTCACCGTTCACGTGCAAATGCAGCTCGTACTTGTGCGGCTCGCGGCTATCCTCCATAAACTCTTCTACCTGCTCGTTAATTTTGAGCAGGTTGGCAATGGCCCGGTTCATCTCCCCCAGCTCGTTCTGGTCGCGGGCGATGGTATAGGTTTCGGTAGCCATTTCGTCCAGCAGCAGTAGCTTGGCCTGACGGTCTACCTGGGCTATTTTGCCCCATATTTTGCTGGCATTCTGTAAATCATTATATGCCGTCATCTCAGTAATATTCTGCCCATTTTCCCTGCACCAGCTCAGGTGCAACTTTACAGCTACCGAGGTTTTGAGATGGGTTTTGTAAAGCCTCCAGATATTTTCCCAACGGTCTACAATTTTTAGATCACTGGGGCGTAAGCGGTCTTTACTAACCTTTCCCAGATAATAATACTTGATGCGGTCAAAGGCGGTACCCTTAAGATATTTTGTACGGTTGGCCGGTCGCGACTGGCCCTTTCTTGCTACACTTCCCATATCTTATTGCTTCAGTAGTTTTTCTATTTTCTGATTTTCGGCGATCCGCTCCTGCACCTGTCGCTGCTTCTCGGGCTTACCCTTATTCTTACTAATATAAGAACGGTTGTTTAGCAGCTTTTTCAAAATATCACCTTCGCTTTGCGGTATGCGGTTCTCCAGCGGCACCTCTCCTGCCTGTAGCTTATCCAGCAGGCGTGTAATCTCAACAATGCGAAAGGCCGCCTGTTTGCGCTGCAAATCATTAGGCAGTACCATCAGCTGGGCGTGCAGGTGCTGGCGCTCCCGGTACAGCGGGATGATGCGCGGATCGTCTTTGGCCACTGCATCCAGGCGATTGGCCTCGGCTTTCTTTTCCTGCTTTTCATCAGGTACCAGCAGGCGCAGTTCATCAATAAGTCGCTGATGGTTATAGCTGGTTTGTCCGGATTTCTCAAATATCCGCTTAAGTGCACGGTTTTTTCCGAATTGTTGAAACAAGACATAGCCCTCCGACCACTCTTTGGGTCCCTGCAAATAAGCGCGTATTTTATCGCTTTTTCTTGACATATTACAAGGGTTTCTTATCTGTGTACCCAAAATCGGGGACAAAAACGGCGCAAGTTTTTTTTACCTTAAAAACGCCTATTCTGAGCTCTCAGAGGGGTTTTTGTCTTTTTTCTGCTTTTTTTCTCTCAAATATTGGTCACCGGTACTTGCGTGGAGTTTTTTCGCTTGCTCGTAGCTGATACGTTTCAGGTCTATCCGCTGCCGGTCGGGTGCCTTAGTGATGATCACCCGCGCCGGACCGGTAAGCTCATAATGGTCTTCAAATTTCTTTGCCATCTATAATACAGTTTTGTGCAAAAAAAACCGCTACGGTCAGGCAACGGTTTTTAATTAATTGAATATTAATTATTAAGCTTTCTCAGCGATTGCTCCGCTGTAGATGAAAGGCTTATCAAACACCTCAAAGGTGAAAGTATATCCTTTGCGTCCTGAGCTTACCGTACCCGTGTCGGCACTGGCGCCGGTACACTCTACGCCCATGCGCTGCGTGCCCATCTGTAGAAAATCCCCTTCCAGGGTTTCTACCAGCACGACAAACTCATCGTAGAGAGCCACGTTAGCAAACTCTATATCCCAAGCGCTCATGCCGGGGCGAAAAGCAGTCAGCTCCTGCCGGGTGCCTCTACCGTCGCGCTCACCGATTGTCTCGGCAATCAGCTGAGCAGAGTCCAGCGTAGTGTACATCTTCACCCAGCCTTGCGTAGCCGGATCAGCAAACGTATGGTCACTGGTTATTTCTACACTGCTGCCGTCCATATTGCCGGAGTCTACCGGCTCGGCCAGCGTTAGCTCACGCAGCGGCGCAATGTAAACGTTTTTCATCAGGCCGGGCTTGTTCTCGCGCCCTTCTAGGCCTGGTAAGTGGTTATATGATACTGGAGGCATAGCTTATACTTTTTGTAGGATTCCAGACCCGCTTTCTACCAGCGACTTTTGCAGCTCGCTGTCTTTCTTCAGGTCTTCAAATTTGATGCTTTTGCCCTTGTGGGTGAAAGAGCGGCTCAGCACCTTGTACTTTTGCTTGTCTACCGTGATCACCGGGGTCTCGGTGCTGCTGGCTTTCTCCTCTTCCTCCAGCTTCTTCTGCAACTTCTCGTTCTCTTCCAGCAGGGTCTTATTTTCTTCCTCCAGCTCGGAGACTTTGGCTTCTAATTCTTCTTTGGTCATGGCTTTTTTTGATTAAGATTAAAGATTCAAAAATTGAAGATTAAAGAATTTTCAACCTTCAATTTTCAATTTTGCATTATACCAGATCCAGGTCGTTGGTGAACACTACCTGGTGCATGATAAAGCCCAGACCCATGCTGAAGTCTGACCAGATTTTTACCTTGCGGTCTTCCTGCTCCAGGGCGTAGTTGCCTACGTTGTCGCGGCGCATAATCTTTTTCATGTTCGTGCTTGGCGTCATCACCAGCTTGTCAGAGCCTGCCATGCTGGGCGCTCCTACAATGTTGACCCTGCGAAAACGCACCCGGCTGTCATCAGTCGCCTGGGCATAGTTGACATTGTACTTCTCATGAAAGCCTCGCTTGTAGCGAAATGCCAGGTCTTCATTGACCAGCAGCGGCATCTGCTCATTGCGGTAGCGTACGTTCACCTGGTCCACAAAGTCTTCTACATACGTCACAAAATCCACATCACTGACCGGGATCGCACCCATTGTGATGGGAGATATGGTACTGGCCGTAATAGCATCGTTGATTATCTTACGCAGGCCGTTCATAGAGTCTACCGCAGCGCCCGCAGTGCCTGCCGTGGGGGCAGCGTATACGCCATTGAATACTGCTTTAGTTTCCAAATCATCAGCCACGCGGGGCGTGATCAAGTTCTCAATGAGGTAGCGAATGATCGGCCAGTCGCGACGGTTAAGGCTGTTGTCAGCCAGGAAGCCCAGCCAGGTATCCTCAATGTCATCGGGGTACACTTCGTAGTCCACCTTAATTTTGTAGGCGCGAATGGTAGCCGGGGTAAAGGCAGCCTCGCCCTTAGGGGTCCACTGCTTTTGAAAAGGTTGCAACAGCTCGCCGATGGTAGCTTCAGTAGCCTCGTAGATGCTGTCGTTGCGCAGCACGGTCTGAAATAATGAGGCGGTGACCATCTGCGTGAGCATCAGGCGAAATACATCAGCCAGGCGCTGGCCGCGATTTTGGTAATAAGCGCCGTATTCGGCGTTCAAATCAGTAACTGTCATGATTTAGATATTAATGCTTGATTATTTGATTGATTAAAATTTTAAGCCTATGCGCCTTAATTTTTGCTGGCGTTGTTGGTCAGTCCGATGCTGTCAGCGGCAATGTTGTGCGGTAGCTGGGCCAGCTTGGCGTCCCAGTCATCTTCCAGCTGTACATCCGCTGCGGCCTGGGCCTGGCTGTGTACGGCTCCGGGCTGGCTGCCGTACTCTTTGGCCAGCTCTTTGGCGGCATCGCGCTCCGCTTCCGCTTTGATGCGGGCTTCATTGGCTACTTTCAGCTCATTTTGCAGCCCCATGATGCGGGCATTCAGGTCTATCTGCTCCTGGTCGTTGGCCTCTATAGAGGCATCGCTCATTAGCGTAATACCAGTAGCGCCCTGGGCGGCCAGTTCTTCATTAGCAGCCTGCAGTGCTTCGTCGCTGATGGTTTCCATAGCGATCAGGGCCGTCAGTGCGGGGAATTTGTTCTTAGCAAACATATCTTCTTGATTTATAGATTTTGGATTTTGGTTTTGCGGATTTTGATCTGCCACCGTGGATACGGCCAGCTCCCTGGCACGGGCTACGGCCTGGGAAAAGTTTCCTATGCTGTCAGCCAGCTTATACTGTATGGCGTCAGCGGCCAGGTACATGCGCCCGTGCAAAGCTTTCTCAGCCACGCCGGGGCGGTTGGACTTTACGGAGGCAATAAATATGTCGTTAAGGGGGTTGAGCTGCTGCTCTATCACGGGCTTATAATTGCCCTTAAGTGCCTGGTAGTACCATTCGTTTTTTTCGCTGCTTTCTTCAGCGCGGATGTCATGAAATTTGACCCCCTCTTTTTCGTACCAGCCGCGAAAATCCTGGAAGGCCAGCATTGTGCCGATTGATCCTACGGCGCTGGTGTCGTTGCTGAGCATGATCTGATCAGCGGCGGAGCTGATCCAGTAAGCCGCAGAGGCGGCCATGCCGTCTACAAAAGCGATCACGGGTTTTTGCGTTGCCGCTACGGCATCAGCCAGGTCTTTCGTGCCGTCTACCGTGCCGCCGGGGCTGTCCACAATCAGAATATGGCTGCTGATATTGGCGTGGGCGTCGGCTTTTTTCAGCGCTTTGGCCATAGCGGCCATGCCCGGAGTACCAAAGCACCAGTCGTCTTCCTTCATCAGTGTGCCGCTCACGCGGGTGATGCTGCTAGAGCCTTCGGGCGCCTCATCAAAGCTGTTGTAGTAGCGATTATTATCATTCTCGGCAATGTCTACTGCTATGGGTAAAGGGGGCAGTTCTTCACCGGTCATCGGATTTTTTCCGCCTGAACCTTCCTCTATCTTCAGCTTGCCCTGCATCCATTCTGTAATAATGGGCAGATAGCCGTAAGCGGCCTGCTCCTCCATCAGCCAGTGACCGGACACGATCTTGCGCAGCAAAGTGAACTCATGCTTATTCATGGTTCAAATTTGCCCCTATAAGCTTAATACTGAAAGGACACCTTATGTAGGAACGGGTTATTGGGCCTATACCACCAGCTCAAACTGGTTCACCAGGCTGATCTGCTGCTCACGGTACGTGCCCTCACTGTCCTCTACCCTGACCGTATAGGTGCCGGGGGCCAGGTCGGTGAAGGTGCCCGAAGCCTGCAAAGCACCACCGTCCAGGCTGTACTGAAACGGCCCTACGCCATCTACCGCTGTGAGGGTTATTTCGCCGTTGGGCGCTGGGGTGACAGCGCTTTCGTCATAGTCGGGCTGGGTGATTGCGCTGTCAAAGGTGACCGGTTGGTAGACGCTGCCATCCGCGCGAAATACGCGTATGCCGTTGGCGGGGGTCTGCTTATTGCCGCCAAACACATCAAGCCGGGCAATCAGTCCGTTCACGGCGTTGATGCCTGACCAATGGCTATGTTCCATATCTGGGGGTATTTTGGCGCGGTAGAATCGCTCCAGGTCTGGTTCGTAATAATGACTAGGCTTGCTACGGAGAGGCGTGCCATCTGGTCGGCCTACGGTGTGCGAAAAATTAATCTTAATCTGACCTCCTTCCGGTACTGGATAGTTAACTTGGTACGTATTAAGCAGCCCATCCGTATCTATGTAGCTCACGGTCCACTTGGGCGGGGTGCCGTAATCAACCTCTACATCTACGCTGAGGCCTCGGTATGTGAATGTGTGTTGGTGTATCATCTGAGTGAGTCTATATCGGTGAGTGAATATGCAGGGTCGGTATCATCAAAATTTGCAGCCGTATAATTATTCAAAACAGCATTACCAGCTCCTAATTCATTGCTAAGCTCATAAGTACCTGCATTATCAATGATTTCATTAAAGTTGTATAGCTGAGATATATCTGCCTGCTGGTTGGTTTTTGGTTGAGCTAACAAAGTGTTATTTGCCAATTCTATAATTTGCTTTCGGCTTGGCTTGTCAGTTGCGACAAACAAGGCTGCTACGTGCTTATCGGCAGAGGTAATCCGCATATCTGATGCGGCGATGCTATCAAATAAGAATACCACATCGTGTAATTTTAGGTCGTTCAATATTGCCCCTGCATCGGTTGCATTATGCGCAACTCCGTCTACATAGATTTGCAGATTTGTAATACTTGCACCTACTGTCACTACTCCTGCGCTTACATCTATAGTAGTCGCTGCGGTGTTGTCCAGGCTCAGAATAGATTGGTTAATTGCTTCTAACTTCGTAGCTATCCGCACCCCTTCTATAGCGCCTACATTGCCTAACGTGACTGACTGGCTGGAAGATGATTCTATTTTGAGGGCTTTCAGTAGAGGGGGTAAGCCTGATTTTTTTTCTATGAGCGGGCTATCGGGCGTACCGTCGCTATCACTATCCACATAAGGCCGCAAATCTGTCTTAGTGTAGAAATCTTTGTACGCACTTTGATTATCCCCAGTATGCTGCGCTGCGGTGAAGTTTTGCAACGTGGCGTGATAAGGAACCAAAGGCGTTACTTTCGCATAATTATACTGTTCCACCACATCAAACAGCGTATTCCCCTCTCTATGCGTCATCGGATAGTGGGCTACACACGCTGCATGGGTGCTTTCAGGTATGATTCCCCCGTTTCGGTGGATTGATCTTATTTCTGTTTCAGTAAGTGTCCGGTTGAAGAAACACTTATGAGCATCGTAATGGGCGCCGTAACGAGTTTGATAATTTTCATAGCCCCAAACCATAGGCTCTGCACCATGTCCCGGTGACCAAGAAATATTATCAGTTGAAGAACCAATAAATCCTGAATTACAAAAAAAAGATGCAGTGGCCGTATTACTATTATAGTTAATTACTAGATGCACTAATCCGGTAGGCACTTTATCCTCACTGTAAAACCATCTCCAATAGCCGCCATAAAAAAATCTGAGGTCTGTTCTTGAACCTGTTACTTGTATATGCATACCTGCGCTGTCCCTATTCAATCTATTTGAAAAAAGACGACTTCTTGTACCAAAGTGATTAAAAATGTCACTAAATGACCAATCTCTATCTGTGTTTACAGCGTCTACAATATTCTGATTCACGCCTGCACTGGCATACTGGCTCACCCCATCAAAGGCTACCATTGACTCTACATTAATCCGCTTCCGCCTGTTGTCAATTATATCTACACCCATTGTAGCAGGATTGAGGTTTCGTCAGTTACGCCGCTCACATCTACGATCAAAAACCAGAGCGTGGTTGCGGTAGTCACGTTGCTGGCTACCCAGCTATCTAGTGCGGCCTCATCGGCTAGTGTCGTATAGGTACCAGAACTGGCTAACTTCGCCTGGAAGCCGTAGGCGGTCACTGCTGGCGGGGCTACTACGGCAAAGCTGCTCTTTGGTCCTTCAAACGGTACGGGTGCGCTTACCGTGTCCAGCTCCGCAAATATCAGCGCATAGCTGCCTCCGGTGCTGGCTGCCTGGTCCAGGCTTTCTTCTTCGGCTATCTTCTGCCAGGTGGTCGTGGATAAGATATACTTGTATTTTGCCCAGCCAGTATCCACCGTAGCATCTCCAGAGGCGTCAGAGACAAACACCTCTTCGCCGTCAATCATATCAGTGAGGGCATTGAGCGCGGCAAAGTCAGCCACCGTGCGGTCAGCAGAGGTGCCACCGCCTCCAGCGCCCTGCACTTCGGCCCAGGCGGCGCTGTTTACTGAATAGAGCCAGATGCTCAAGTCCGTCGTGCCTACCAGTGCCCAGCTCCGCAGCGTGGGCGCAGATGCGCCGGTGGGCAGATTCGTGTCAGCATCAAATGCACCTGCAAAATGCAGGCTTTTCAAATAAGCGGATTTTGCCTGGGCAGCGCTGATCTCGTTCGTGCCTCCCTGGTCCAGAAATACATCCTGGTTGCGGGGGTGGGCCTGGGGGCTCTCTTCTACTGTACTACCGTTTTCATCAATGAGTATCCAGGCCAGCAGCATGTAGCGCTGGGTATTGTAGCCGGGCGTGCTGGGGTCTAGCCCCTCCGTGCCCTGGATGAGCGCGTAGGTACCGGTATTAGTATCCAGCACCAGCCCATCAAAGCGGCTGTTTCCGGTCACGGCAATGGCTGAATAAGTAAGGGTAGCCGTAGCCACTGCCTGGCTGCTTCCTCCGTAGAAAGCCACGCCGGTGCCATCTACCGTAATTTCTCTCAGGTTATCGTCTACCGTATAGCCGGGCACGGTCTGCCAGTAGCGGCGCGTATCTTCCGCAGCGGGCTTGCTGGCCAGGGCAAGCTGCACCAGCGTAGCAATCTGCACCCGGTAATTTTTGCCGTTGATAATAACGGTAAAAAACTCACTGCCCTGCAGGCTATTGAGCAGTTGTAGCTCGGAGTCCTTCTTATATAGTAGCTCTGACATTACTCTAGTATTCTGATGTAAATACCGTTTTCGGTAATTCGCGCAATCTCCTCCGGACTGGCAGGCTGGGCTACCTGGTTGAGCAGGTCGCCGCTATAAAACCAGGCGGGGTGGGCCTGCTCGCCTTCAAACTCCCAGCTAATTTCGTTACGATCGCGGGGCGATGCGCCCGGATCAGACTGGTAGGCAAACTCCATCGGGCTTTCTTTGCTGCCTACCAGGCGGTAGTAGCCGTTAAGGTCTTTGACCAGCAACACAAAACGGCGGTTTTCAAACTGCCGCAAAATATTCGCAATGATAGGCGTATGCTTAGCAATGACGCCGCTTAGCTGCTGGCGGTAGCTGATGCCGTCCTGGTTTTCGCGCTGCCTCTCGCGGTAGCCTAGCGAAAATTTCACTACACTGGCTACTTGCCACTTCGCTCCGCCAATGAGCGGCAGGTTCTGGATCACCAGGTTTCCTGCCAATTCGCGGCGGGGCCGGGGGTCGTAGAGCAGGCTCTCGGCATCGGCAAAGAGAAATGTTTCCAGCCCTCCGATGTTACTGTATTGTCTTTCGGGATGTTGTAAGGCAAACATGCCGCTAAGTTAAGCGACGCGGGCGGCAATCGCAGGGACAGTGCTGGTTAGCCGAGTGCGCCGATAGCGGTAGTAGGCTTTTTTGAGGGCATCGTAAGTCATACCGCTGCCCTGCAGGTTGTAGCCGTCCATATATTCGGCAATAATTCGGGTGATATTGGGTCGCTGCCTGCCCGGAATATTCCAGAGCACGTCCAGCATCAAGAACAAACGATCCTGGATCAGCTGCCGCACAAACTGGTTGAAACGAAATACCTTTTCGTCGGACAAATCAAAACTGCAAATTTTGACAGTTCGCTCGCAAACCTGTACGCTGATTACGTGAGAAAATTTGGGATAAGGGTATTCTTCGTAGCGGCTCGGACGCGTGAGCAGATCGTAGATTTTGTCTGCGATTACGTGGCTGTTGTGGGCATTGATCTGCACTGGCTTACCGCCCATTTCCTGATGCACCCAGTAATACACTTCTGAACTGACCGGAATTTTGATGACCATACTTTTATGTTTGCCCGAAAAATACAATGCTATAACTTGAAAATAGTAAATTTGATGCTGGTAATTGTCCCCTATGTAATTTTTGTGCAAAAATGATGCGTTGAACACCTGTTTTTTTCGGTCAAAAAACGGTCACTTTCTGTCCATCAGTGGGATCATGATTTATCATGATCTATCCTACCAAAAATCAACCTTTTCTCCCTATTTTGGACAAAAACTAAAACCTAACACTTTTTGTCATGCAAATAGGCTATGCACGGGTGAGTACCCGAAAACAAAACTTAGAAATGCAGATACGCGCTTTGGAAGATGCCGGGTGCCAGCAGATCTACCAGGAGCAGGCCAGCGGTGCCCGTGCCGATCGGCCCGAACTGGTGCGGATGCTCGCCCAGCTCCGTAAGGGCGACACGCTTGTCGTCTGGAAGATAGACCGGATCGGGCGCAGCCTTCGCCACCTGGTCAACCTCATAGATGAGCTGCAGCAGCAGGGTGTGGGCTTCCACTCGCTCAGCGACCAGATCAATACTACCACCGCGCAGGGCAGGTTGGTGTTCAATATATTCGCCAGCCTGGCAGAGTTTGAGCGCGAACTGATCAGCGAGCGTACCCTGGCCGGACAAGACAACGCCCGCCGCAACGGCAAGCGCATCGGCAGGCCTGCCGGGCTGAGCGAAGAAAAGCTCAAAAAAGCCAGTGCCGCCAAATCACTATTTTTGCAGGGCTATAAGAAAACCGAGATTGCCGAGCAGCTAGGCATCAGCACCCGCTCGGTGCAGCGGTATTTGAAGTACCAGGGCCTTTGAACTTCAAATCCCCCCAGCCCCCTTTAGGAAAGGGGGGGTTAGTTCCCCCTTTTTCAAAGGGGGTTAGGGGGATTCGATTTGCGCATGTTAGGAAGCCAGGTGGATTCACACCTGCCACCCTTTTGAATACTGAAACGCTCCGGCATGTTTCTCAACACGCAAAAACTCCCATTTCTGCATACCCTGAAATTCTGTTTTTTGAAATCTTACCCAGTAGTTTCGCCCCTGGAAAGTGACCGGCATTTTGATCTGGTAGAAGCTATGCAGCTCCGGATCCGGAAGCTCCCGCTTGGCCAGGTTGACGATATGGGTGTCTGCTGGGGTAATGATGCGATGGTGTTAGGGTACGCAGTGGCGTGGGACGCCCCGCGTCTATACAACAAAATATATCCGCAACTCAAAAGTGGGTTTGCAGCGAATAATGGCAGTTGCGTCTATACACCTGTTACCAGTAAGCTAATCAAAACGATGAATTGAGGAAAATGCAGCTAAATCGGCTGGCAGGATAGGAGCAAAATCTATATGTTCTGCAAATTCACAATCAACATTATCCTTTCCCCACTTATCGCTTTTCCAGAGAAAATTAATAAGGTGAGCAGCCTCTACATCGTGAAAGCAATAGCAATTCCAAGCCAAGTTACCTACCCATTCTGTGATATTTTGATAGGGAAAAATCCGGTTATGCACTTTGATCTTGTTTGATAGCCTTATGATCTTTTGTCCTTCAAAACTCACGTTTTGAAAAGTCACGATTTCAGGTATTTCAATCTTGTGAACCTTGCCTGAAAAATTGCCCTGGCAGTCATTTTCTGCGAAGTGTATTTCTATCATAGTTTGAACAAATTAATAAAAAAAGCTTTACTGGTAACAGCAGGTAAGCTCAACTACGCTGGAGCCTACCAACGCACGTTGTGCGCAACCTAATTTAAAACTTCAAAGAGGTGAAAGACTATTGTGCCGCTCATAGATTGAATAGACGAAATGTAGAAAACATTTGGCTGAACACTTTGACCGGTGCCTACAATTTCAAATTTCCTGTCAACTGCTGGAACATCAGAGTTTACTTTTGCCCACAATACTAATTGATCTCCCTGAATTTGAGCGGTAAGGATTTCTGCACCCATAGGAATTTTGAGAATTTGCATCCCAAAATCTAGCTTAAGGGCATATTTATAAATGACTGCTTTCATAGAATTTTAAATTAAAAGGTTTGCGCACAACAGCCCTCAGCCGCCACAATGCGGCGGCTGCCGATGCGAGTTGTGCTTCATTAAAACGCCACTCCGCTAAGCACAACAATAAATAAACGACAATGCAAGCGAGATTATCCACTACCTAACAGCGTCTGCGACTTTACGTATGACCCACCATACACTGCGACTTAAGTCAACTACTTGCACTGCGTTTATTCTTTTCCGTTATGCCTCACTGAAATATAAATCAATCTGAAAGTGCGTAATAGATGCAGTATGCTGATCTCCAAAACGGTTCATCCATCCTATTTCTTTATCCCATTTTGCTATGAACGTTTCAAAGCATTCATGTTCCGTTCCTACATTAACCAACCCAAATACTTTATACTGCCTTCCTGAAAATTTTGGTTTGTTCTCAGGAAATCCCATCCATTTTGAATCTGGGGGGGGTTGCTTAATAATTTTTGTGTCCATATATTTTTTTTTAAGAGAAAAAGAGCGAAGCATAACAGCAGGTAGCAGCCACTACGGGCAGCTACCAACGCACGTTGGTAGCAATTAAAGCGACAACCCACCTGAATACGCTGCAAACAAATACCTTTTACCTCTTTGGCTTAGTTGCCATTTTTGAGTTACTAATCCAAGTTCCTCCACAATGCACTTTGCTGTGTGTCCAGTATGGTAGCCAGATGCACATTTAAGCAAGGTGTTTGCAATTACTTCTCTTTTGCTGTGAGTTCCGCCAAAGTTTGCATTTCCCCAAGCTAAATCAATTTGTTTGTCCGTTACTAAATCTTCTACTTTTTCCATTTTTGGATTGAGATTAACTGCTGCCAACAATTTAACAATGTATATAAAAAATAAAAAGGGCTACCAAGTACCTACTGGCGGTTATGGGATTATTTTTGTCTTGGTGTCCCTTGCGGTAACTCTCCACAAGATACTGATAACTTAATTCAGTTTCCCCAGCAATCTCCATTTAAGCCTTTCAACCTAAACCGCCCTTTTTACATTTTCATATACTTTAGCGTTACCGGTCATGTAAAAAAGAAAACTGCGGAAAGATTTCTGCAAAGCTAAATACTGGCCTTGGGTTCTTCTCTGGCCCGTATTCATCAGTATAAAAGGTGAATGATTTCAGGGATCTGAAATGAGCAAAGCAGAAATCATCATCGTCAATCCTGAATGCATTGTCGCACTTATCAAAATGACCGAGAAAAAAACCTTTTTGCCAATGATGATCGCATTTTACGGCTATGCAATGATTTAATACATCCATAATTGAAAATTTGAAAAATAAATACAGACCGCTAACAGCCCTCAGCCGCCACTTTGCGGACGGCTGCCGATGCGAGTTGTAGCACATTACAAAAAGCTGTATTTTATCATCTCAGATAAATGGTCATATTCTTCGTACTCTTCATGGTCTAAGCCACCGTTTTTAATTTTGTAACCTAATTCAATAGTTCTTGCTAAGTCTCGTTCTAAGTCGGATGGTAGGTCGTAACGTGCTACAACATCCGCTATAGTGCATGGCTGTTCGTTTTTTCCTGATACTGTGTCCATAATTTCAAAGTTTATTTATGTTTAGATGCGTTGTTGAAGCCACGCACCATAGCTTCACCGTTATGGGCAACCGAAAAAAGTCATAACTCCCATTCTTTCAATTTTTGATAAGATTTTAGCATCTGAATTGTGTCGCCGAAATTTCTGGCTTTTTCAGCTATTTTAATATCCTGCTTCATCAAAGAAGCGGCAAAATTACCGGAAGGGATTGCTTCGTACTCTTTGACTATATTTTTAACCCTGTCAATCTGCTCACAAATCCCTTCCATTAAATTTTTAGTTTCCATTGAATTTGATTTAAAATTAAAAATAAGGTTTGCCCATAACAGCAGGTAGCAGCCACTACGGGCAGCTACCAACGCACGTTATGGGCAATTTAAAGGTAAAACCTTGAATCTTTTACCAATGTCTGCTTTGTCACATACACGCCAATATTCTTTCAATGCTGCTTCTTCATCTTTCGCACCTATTGTATGCCCTTCTATCTGGTAGTAATTAACGTGAGAGAAGTGCTTTGAAATTAGCTTATCTGCGTTTTCTATTTTAAAACGCCTTGATTTGTTATAACACTTTTTAGCTGGTCGTACATAGACATACTGCTGTCCGTATTTTCCTCTGCCGCGTGAATATTCAATATCAATATGTTCCATCTTCAAAATAAGATTAACTGCCCGCTGAGCGAGCGTTTTACATTTTTTTGTTCAAGCAAACTCAACTCGTGGCCGGGCCTGATCCGGAGGTAGTCCCCGCTCCGATCGGGGCGCACTAGCTGGAGGTCGGCGACGAATACGGTGCCGAGTGGGTACTGCTCGCGGATGGCTTTGCTGCCGCTGATCCAGAGCTGGGGCACGCGCTGCCCGTAGCGGTTCTGGCTTTGCAGGGGCCGCAAACGAATTCGGCTACCCACCTGCACCGTCTCAATATGCACATCAGCCCACTCCATTACTTTGATATCTGCGCACCGTCCGGTCACTGACGCCCAGCTGCTCGGCAATCTCTTTTACGCTCAAGCCTGTCTGGGCCAGCTCGCGGGCTTTTTGCTGATTCGTTGATGAAATTATAGGTTTCTGTTTTTGCGTTTGTACGCTCCCGACTTCAAGCTTCCTACTCCTCACTCCTAACTTCCCACTCCCAACTTCCCGCTTCCCACTAACCATCATATCAAACGACTCCGCCACGATTTCAGAAGTCCAAAACACCAGGTAGGCGGAAAATCCCGCCCAAAGGGTGCCCATCACCAGCCGACTGAAGTGCTGCCCGTTTACCTCCTGCTGCTGCATCTCTACAAATACCAGGTCGGAACACCAGAAGAGCCAGCCGACGATGCCGCTGATAACGGCAAACACGACCGCCTGCTCGCGCTTTTTGTACAGCGCAAACATGAAGATGCTGCAATCAAAGGCGACGGCAAAGAAGATCGCGTACACCTCCAGCACCCAGCGCGGGGCGTCTACACGGGTGATCTCCAGCAGCAGGCTTCGCGTGTGCACGATGACTGGCACGGTGATCATCAGCAGGATGATGAAGCTAATGCGACTCTTCAATGTGTTGTTGCGACTCATAGATTTCTTCCAGGCGTAGCCAGGTCTTTTCCGTGATTTTCATTTTGTCCTGATAATTCAAAAACATTTGCACATTATCTGCAAAATATGATTTGATCATACCCTTTTCCAGGGAAAATTGATGTTCCGGGATGATTTTGATGTATTCAAATTCATTGGCGTTGACCTGCTTGATGAACATGAATTTGGAGACTGTGAAGTAGTATTTAGGATACAATGAGCTTTACGTTTTTCGCTTCAAACGCTATGAATTTACTTAAAATTCCCCTCATAATACCTATGAAAACCTCACATTCTTCGTCCCGCCAACAGTTGTTGATCGTCCAGATTTCCAGGGGCGGATACTGCATATTGAAGCTGCCCTGCACCCCTTTTTTGTCAGCAATTTTCCGGTCTATTCTACGCAGAATCATGCGCAAAATAAGCTGACGGTAGATCTGGTGTTCTTCCAGGCCATCATTGTTCCGGTCCAGCTCTGACAGGTCATCTATCCAGGTCTGAATAGCGGAACTGAGCAGTTCAAGTTCGGTAACAGTGAGCTTAATGTTCAATGGTCCTGAGTTTTTGCTGCATTTTCCAGACGACGCGCTCCAGCTCGTTGGTTTTTTGCAATGCCTCAGCATACTGCCGGGCAGCCTGGTGCTGATTGACTTGCTTGAGCAACCAGTGCACCCGCCTGATCAGGCTGCCCAGGTCTTCGTTTTTTGCGTCAGTCATCATATTTTCAATTCTTTTCGTTCTATCATTTCAGCCAGCTTTCTGAGCTGCCACCAATCCAGACAATAAGCAATGCGGTCCAGCTCTTCCTGCTTCAAATCATCCTTAAGAGTGCCTCTGGGCTCATCAGCCTCCAAATCCAGCTCTTCAACAATTTTTTCCTTAGTAATCACTTTTCGCTCCAGGCGATCTCCCAGCTCATCAAGCAGGTCGTCGTTATCCGCTTCGTCTAACACATCGTCAATATCTACATCTACCGTATAGTAACTCATAATAGTTTAGCTTTGGCTAGTTCATAATCTTTTTCATTAATGCTGAAGAAGCGCACTTTGCCACGGTTCAGCTGGTGTACGCCGTCCCAGATCCCCTGGCTATCGCGGTACATGATGTGGTAGTGCTGGAGGCCGTGTCCCAGGGACATTGCGATTTCTCGCAGCACGTTGGGCATGTCTTCAGTCAGGCCAGGGCCATTACCGCTCAGGTCTACAATTGTGATCACGTCCTGCAGCAGATCCCAGGAAAAATTGGAGCGGCTGCCAAACAGGGATAAGGTAGGCCATTTGACCAGGTCGTTTTTCGCACGGATGCGGCATTGTGCATTGATGCCCAGCTCTACGCTGATAGGGTGACTAAGCGGACGTCCGCAGCAGCTACAGGTAGCGCCCTGTGTGGGCGGTTGTTTGATCGTCTGAATTTGCATAATTTGCATTCGGTTTATTTGTACATCATTTTTTATCCCCCGTAAGGCTGTCACCAAACGGGGGATTTTTTTATTTAGCGGTAATGCCATTCTCCATGTTTGTCAATCTCCAGTATCTTTTGATCTGTTTCTCGGTCATATACTTGGATTGATGTGAATTTCCCTGCAAATTTCCGTTCCAGTTCCCTAGCGTATCGCTGTATCGCTGGCCAGTTGTTATTTTTTTTCCGGTCATTCTCTGAATCCATGCTCCAGGTAACCCATCTCCTGCCATACTGAGGATGACCTGGAGGTTTCCAGTACAAAACAAATTTGCTTAGGGCATTTGAAATCATCTTTTGGCTAAACTTTATGTTTCCTGACATATCTGCTTGACATATTTTGGGTGAAATGATTAATGTATTTTGGGTGACTGATTTGTAAAAGCATACCAAAGTGTCTTTTCATCAACTCGCTGGAAGTCATTTTTTTACACCTTCCACGGCCTCGCTGCCATTTTCGCAGCTCCAGATGCACCTGGTCATATACATTCCGCGCCAGCATTTCCTCCACCTTGTAGAATTTGAACTCTTTTTTCTGATTCGGATCTCTGGGAGCAAAATAGTAACTCGGCGCTGGCATTAGGTAGCCTTTCTTATGCACTTCTCGCTTTGAAATATCCACCTGTCGTTTCAAATTTTGAAAGTATGATTCCCATTGTTTCTCTTCAGGAAATCGCCTCCATTGCTTGAAATACTGCGCATATATCAAGTTTTTGACAATTCGCTCTTCATCCTGGCTTATTTTCATGTTTTCAAAAAGCTGCTCTTTCGCGTAGGCCCAGAAATTAATTACCAAAGCGAGGATAAAAGCAGGGATTTCCTGTTTTTCGGCCTTTTTTGTGGATTCCGGACTATAATCCGGCGCGTGCGAATCATTTTTTTTCGCAACACCCACATTTTTTTTTAGGTCGTCTGACAGAAAATCGCCTAGCTTTCCAGTGCTCCCGGCAGCGCTCCTGGCAAAGTTCCTGGCAACATTACCAGGGTGCGAAGCACTCCGCATATCACATTGATGGCTTGACTTATCAACATTATCAACATGACTTATTATATTAGCTCTTAGCATGTTCTGCGCTTGAACACGTACGGAAACCGTACTCAACAATGCGAATACGTCAAAATTAGGCTGTTGGGCTTCCAGGGTTTTTCGGGCGGAAAAATGCTCCCCTACATACTTTTTCACGTACGATTCACCCTCCGAATTAACAAACAATACAGGGTTGAAATACCAGAGCTGGCCAGCCGTGCTCGGGTCCCGGTCTACCTTGAGCAGTAAGCCAGTGTTCATCAGTCTGCGACGCTGATCATAGAAAGTTGACTTACTTCCCATCTTGCAGGCTTTCTGTACGCTACAAGCAAAAGTTTTAAAAGGTGGTAGCTCCCTGTGCTTTTCGTAATAAGAAGCCAGGCTGTCCTGATTGTAAAAGCGAATGACTTGCTTAACGTACAATATCAACAAAAGACGAAGGGTCTCGCTGTGCGATTTTTTTATTTGGTACTGAACATTGTCGCCGTTCATTGCGCGGTTATAATCATGAAACAGGCTGGCCTGCTTATGTATTTTTGAATATTCAAAAGTGAATCGTATATCCATGTCTTTGACATTTTGGCAATAGAAATCTGTTACGAAAAAACTCTTCGTTGAAAAAGACAGGCCACGACCCACAACAATTTTTCATAGGTTCAAATGAAATGTCGTGACCTGTGAGTATGGTTTGCGAACTTAGTTGGGTGGTCTGGGCGTTCTCATGCCGGTTAGTTAAATTTTACAAAGAGAAAAAGCCCCAGCTGATATACAAGGACGCTCGTCCTGTACCTGCCTGGGGCTTTTTCTGTATGATTATAATGTTTCTATTAAGTAGACCTTCACAAATGCTTAAGCATCTATACCAGGCTACTTCAGTATATCTATTCAATTTCGCGAAATACTCTCGCGATGTAAGGTTTGTGTAATATTTTAAGCTATATTTGAGCATATGTTTTAGATCATATTTGAGCATATGTTTTAAGCTATATTTGAGCATATGTTTTAAGCTATATTTGAGCATATGTTTTAGATCATATTTTGTTCTAATGGAGACCATTGTTTGCCCACACTGCCTCCAAAATCTTGAAAGCTGAGCTAATTACTCAGCTTTTACTTTTTTCCGCAACTCCTCAATCTTTATCGTCCTCCTCTGCATCTGCTCAACGGCTTTTTGCAGCTGGTCTCTGAGCTTAGCGGGATCTATGCTCACACTGCCTTTTTCGGCCTTTTCTATCAGCTGCCTAAGTGTTTGAATGCGTTCGTAGAGCTCACTGCCCTGCTGACGCTGACGGTCTATCTCCGCCTGGTAGTATGCAACTGGTTTCAGGCGTCTGGTCATTTGATAATCCAGTTTGTGTGAATGGGCAAAGAGTTGCGCTGGTTGCTGGGGTCCTCTACATAGTAGTATCCAAAGCGATCATGGCCTAATACTTTTAGCTTTTGCCCATACAAATGCTTGTCAAAGAAGGCAGGGCTTAGCCCTACCTGCCGGGCGGTGATCTCGTGCTTAAGCCGCAGCCAGTTGCGGCTGGCGGGCCGTAACCTGGTCACAGTTGTATTTGCTGTTGAACCCATATATCATTAATATCTGCATATCAATCTCAAACCTGACTTCAGCATCAGCGGTGTCGCGGTAGCGAAGCAGCCAGAAGAGTGTCTCCTGGGATGACCCGGAAAAAACTTCCTGGTCGTTGATGCTAATGCTAATTTCATTTTTGAGATCATTCGTTTTAATCTTAGTAACTTGCATTTATTTGGTGTTTGCGGGCCTGAGACCCCGTTAAACATCGCCCTTTAGCTGTTGTCGCAGCTAGGGGGCACTTTTTTCAATCGTGATAAGGCAAACTATCGTTGATATTGAGCGGACTAGGCTTACACTTGTATCGCTCCCGCTCTCTCCTATTAATCTCTCTGTCGGCGGCATATCCCAGCTCCTGCAGTTCTACGTCGCTACAGGCGCGGATAAATTGATCTACTGTAACCTCCAGCGTGTACATTTTATCTAGTTTAGGCATATACTGTTTCTTTGAACATTAGGCAATTGCCTACTTCATTTACTGCTTTGCGGGTTCAAATGCACTCATTTGAATACCGCTTCTATACTTTTTTGGCGGTATCAAGTTACCGTCCTCATCCCTTGGTTGACTTATCTCAGCAAGCGCCTTTACAATTTCTAAATTGAATTGTCTCTTTGCTCTAGTGTTTTGTATCTGATATGTAGTAGGCTTTTTTTTGCCTTTATTTTCAAATACGTCTTTCACTTTATTTACATAACCTCTCGGAATATGCTCATCAATCATATTCATGATTTCTAAGCATTTTCTTTTCTCATAGGATGAAGCCATTTTTTGCGGTAGTTATTGAATTGTATTGTTTAGCACATTAAATTGTACTAACTTGTACCTTACGAATGCAAATATATGCGTAATAGAATCAAAAACAATATTTGAAGCATAAAAAATTGATTTATGACACAATTTGGAAAAACTGTTGGAGAAAGAATTAAGCTAGCCAGACAAAATAAACGGCTTAATCAGCAAGTATTGGCGGAAAACCTGGGTGTTAAGACCAGTACCGTTGGTGGTTATGAAATTGGAAGAAGCAAACCAAGCCTAGATGTTTTAGCGCGTATCAGTGATATTTGTGAAGTATCTATAGACTGGCTTGTCAAAGGTCAAGAAAATAACGAGTTACAACATTTAAATACCCAGTCTTTAGATAACGGGGCTTTCGGATCAGTTGTGGAAAGGCAATTACGTGAAGAAAATGAGGGTTTGAAAAAAGAGTTTCGTGCTAAGGAAGAAAAGTATCTTGAGATTATCCGCAACCTTAGTTTGGGAAAGGATGAGGTCATTGATCTTCCAGCCCGGTTGTTAGAATCAACAATCGGGTCAATGACCAGAAAGCAACCCGCGTTGCTTTAGGCTGTAATTCAGGCAATTGCCACGAGTGAACAGACGCTTCTCGTGCGTACTCAACCTGAATTACAGCCCGGAAATACCCACTACAGCCTTTTCCGGGCTTATTTTCCTACCTAACCTATACCCGGAAAGCAATGTCCATCCATTGTGGTGGCCAAACTACACACCAATGACCAGCCTATAAGCTCCGGGGCCGTATGAGAAAAGCAAAAATATTATGAAAATCACCTTCATGATGCGCAAGGCGCGGATGAGGGCATCGGGCTACGCCCCGATCATTGCCAGACTCTCTATGAAAGCAGAAAGAACGGTAGACATTAATACCAATATTCTGGTGAAACCAGAGCACTGGGAGCCAGCCGGTATGGGGGAGATAACTTGCGATGACAGTGACGCTGCCCGTCGCCTGGCCTATGTGCAGAATAATAAGCTGGTAGACATGCGGGCCGACCTGATGAGTATACACCAGGACCTGGAGCGGCGCGGTAAGCGCTCTACGCCCAAAATCGTCCGGATGATCTACACAGGGGAGCTACAGGAGAAAGCTACCCTGGTATCTGCAATGCAGCGCTACATTGACAAGCGCAAGGCTGAGCCGGAAATTGCCGAAAGCACGATCAAGAATTTTGGCCGCCAGCAAATGAATGTGCTCAAATACCTGGTGCACGAAAAAGACATGAAGCTGCTCTGTCCCGATGTTAGCCTGCGGATGCTAAGCCGCCTGGATCACTACCTGCGCAGCGAGCTGGAGCACGGGCAAAAGTACACCAACCGCATTATTGGCTTTGTCAAGACGGTGATGGATTACGCCGTTTTGCAGGAATGGATAGAGTACAATCCGCTGCACAGCTACAAGTACCGCCGTCCGGAGCGCAAAAAGAAAGTCTACCTCACGCAGGACGAGCTACAGCGCATGATTGACTTTGAGTTTGCCGAGTCGCGCCTGGCGATGGTGCGCGACCTGTTCGTCTTTCAGTGCTTCACCGGGCTGGCCTATGCCGAGCTGATGCGCTTTGCCCCCAGCTGGATCGGGCGGGGAGTGGACGGTCGCGAGTGGATCTTCACGGATCGGCAAAAGGTGCATGGCTCAAACTGCGAGATCCCGCTTTTTGCTACCGCAGAGCGACTGCTGGAAAAGTGGCAATACCGGGTCCCGGAGCTGGACAACCAGCAATACAACCGCGCCCTGAAGCAGGTAGCCTTTATGGTAGGCATAGACAAGCGGCTCACCACGCACGTAGGCCGGAAGACGTTTGGGAATATTCTCCAGGAGAACGGGGTGAGCATAGATAGCATCAGCGGCATGTACGGCCATGCTGATCCGCGAATGACCCGGAGCTACTATGTAGATGTATCAGCAGTGAAGGTGGCCAGTGAGACGGAGGGGATACGGGGGATGTAGTGACTTAAAGATCAAGAGATAAGCAGTATTATGGAAAAATTTTTCAACGAATTATTTGAGAAGTACGAAGCACTCAGGCTGATATTTTTACTGCCGTTGATCTTCGTAGGTGGGTGGATCAAAGGGCTATCAGACAAAAACAGAAGACAAAAATAATTGTGGTGAAAATAGCAATTGCCATACGTAGGCGAGGAAAATGGCAATTGAAAATGGCAATTTATTGGCAATTCTTTGTAGTTGCCAATCTAACTCTAAATCAAAACTCTCATGAAAAGCATTTTAAATTTTCTGTTAATTCTCATTTTGTCTTTTCAAGCCTTAGCCCAGGGTGATCTGATTATCAACGATGAAACCCAAGTAACAAGCATGGAAAGCGTTGTAGAAGTCCCCGGAGTTTCAAAGGATGAACTCTATAATAGGGCTAGACATTGGGTGGCTCAAAATTTTAAATCTGCTAATGATGTCTTAAAAATGGATGACAGGACAGCAGGCGCTATTGTGCTTAAAGCCTTTGATAATATAGCAGTGGGATCTGGCATAGCAGCAACATCTGTAAAAATGTGGTTTACTTTAAGCATTTATCAGAAAGAAGGCAGATTTAAGTATGTGGTTGAAGTTGATGAATATCAGGGTGATCTTTACCCAAGCTCTCCCTCTTATGATATGTTAAAGTGGAGATATAAAAAGAATGGGAAAGAGCGTCAGCCTCATATGTCATATTATACTTCATCAGAAAGATCAGTTAAATCAACGGTAGCTTCTCTGAGCAAAACTATGAGCGGAACGGTTGTCAATACACAGGAAGATTGGTAAAAAAAAACCCGGCTCCACCTGGGGCCGGGGTTCAAATAATCTTCTTGGCCCACCTGCGAAAATCACGAATGCGCTGTCTGATCTGTTTTTCCGTGGCTTTGCTGCTAATGCTATTATCCTGGCTATAACGCTGAAACTCCTTCCTTTGATTATCAGAAAGTGACTTCAGAAAATCGCTGTACCATGCTGTATCAAGGTTTTTCAGCATGTACTTGATGGGTACCAGCTTATCAGCGTATTGATCCGGTATACTATCCCTATGCTTCCAGGTACGGAGCGTCGCGTCTGACACTCCGTAGTTTTTCTGGATTTTCAGGGCTGTTTCTTCGTTGTATTTCATTTTTCAAAGTCAGGATTAGGGTGAAGTTCATATGTCCTCTCTATTGCGTGTAGACCAACCCAAAGACCTTTTAGATCGTGATCAATTTTCCTTATTTCGTTAATAATTGACACCTCTTGCAGTACTTTGTAGTCGGGCCAACTATATTTAGCTCCAGTTTCAAAAATAGGCTCATACTTGATGTACCCACTTTCTACTGCCAGCTTAATCTTTGATTCTAGTTTTGCTCTGACATACTTGATACGTTTGAGCATCAACTGTCTTAGTTGACTTGATTCTTCGTGTTTCATGGTCTTAGAAATTAACAATTGATTTTGCTTCGTAGTCAGTTACTTCAAGGTAAGTAACCCAAACCCTTTGAGCATCAAACTCGTCTTGCTCATTTTTCTTGTAGATTATATTAACCATCTCCCAAAAGATTTCTGAATGCTTAGGCTTTGCCTCGCTAGTTGCAATCATACGCTCACATTCGCCACGCAGACCAGCAGAATACTTAGAAGCAGCTTTTGCAGTAGCCCAAGCTTTGCGCATTGCCCAACTAAGAGCATTGCGATAGATGCCATTGAATTTTCCGTTTCTGATTGCGCCTTTTGCCATTTTGTGAGCTGAAATAAGTATCTGAGTTTTCATATCCTTGTTTGATTAATTATTATAATGCTAATATAAGGATTGAAACAATAGAAAGCAAGGATTGAAACAAAATATTTGAAAAAAAGATGAAAAAAACCCCGGCTCCACCTGGGGCCGGGGTTAATTGGACAATGCACATCAAAAACAAACCTATTTTAAATCCCCCCTAGCCCCCTTTAAGAAAGGGGGAGTTATTCCCCCTTTTTCAAAGGGGGCTAGGGGGATTAACGGATGCTGGATTGCTCGTCTATGCGGTTGAGGGTTTGGAGGGCGTCGCGAGTGTCGCGCACGTCGTTGTGTACCTGTAGCTGCTGCGCCCAGTTGTCTACGCGGGCGGCATAGGTGCGAAAGTCCTTTTGCAGCATGGCAAACTGCTCCTGCATCTGCCCTGTGTCGGGCGTGCCAGGTGCAGCAGTATCTGCTGTGGGGGCTGCATAGCCACCGGTGGCAAACCTGCGCGTGCGCTCAGACTCCAGCCAGCCAATGACGTTGGCGTGGCGGGGGCTTTCGGTCATCCAGCGGGGAGCTACCCATTCTTTTTCGTGTACTACCCCGGCTACGGCGTGCCCGGTATTGTCTACCAGTTTACCTGATCCGTCTACCCGCATGGCCTCAGTGAATCCACCGGTGGCATAGGATTGCTGCCTGATCTTACGAACGTTGAGGGCGGTACGGGCAATGGCTACGGCAGTTTGTACCGCCCCGACGATGGGCCCCACTGGAAACCCGAGTGCGGCAGCGCCTTTCCAGATCTGGGCTACTTCTATAATACCCGCCTGGATGGCCTGGGCTATTTCCAGTTTCTGCCGTTTTTTGGCAGCCTTAATTCTAATCTGCTCCTTTTGCTTTTCCAGCCGCTCAATTTCGCGGGCGTTTTCTTCTTCACCATTTTCCTGGGCTTTGAGTGCAGCGATCTGTTTGTCTATGTCCATCGTGCGGTGCTCAGCAACCAACGAAGATAACTCTACCAGGCCAGAAGCCATTTCGTTAGCATTTGCCACACGCTGACGCCATTTTTCTTTAATCTTTTCTTTGTTATCATCTTCCATTTTCTGCTCAAGGTCATGGCGTTCTTTAGTTATTTTTAGAATACCATTCCTTAGCTTTTGCGCCTGGGCAGTTTCGCCCTGCCCGGCCTGTTCAAGCGCATAGCGGCAACGCGCTTCTTCGCCCCCCAGAGGAAAATCGCTGCGCACCTTCCCCGCCGCCAATGGTCCCAGCAGGTCGATGTAAAGGCCGTAGCCCACCAGTTCCTCGGCCTCGGCCACAAGGCGGCTCACCTCCGGTGTGCGCCAACTGGCCTGACCTGGCCCGATACCCACAACCGAAAGCCGCCCACGCGCCCGCCCCGGCATCTCGGTCAAAGGCTCCGCGGCCCGGCTCAGCGCACAGGTGGCATTCGCGGTCTTGCGCTTCTCGACCACAAGTTCACCGCCACAGGCCAGCGCCGCGCCCTCACTCACGCCATGGCACCCGACCTCGGCAAAAACCACATCCGAGGGG
>Ga0209942_1000423_pt1 | contig 26152 bp, 14 predicted proteins | sample SalPonR1_A_D2_MG_FD_185695 | JGI IMG/M metagenome (GOLD analysis project Ga0209942, IMG submission 185695) | Salt pond soil microbial communities from South San Francisco under conditions of wetland restoration - Salt Pond MetaG R1_A_D2_MG... ...
AAGTTCTTTATCAGAAAGATCAAACTGATGTTTCATTATCTCAAGAGAAACCAACACTTTAACCGGAAAATTAGGACGTCCATATTGGTTGTCATACATCTCAGCAAACTTAGATTCATCTATTTCAGAAAAGACATGTTCATAAAATTTAGTCGGCCAGCCATTATTTAATTGTTCTTTGAGATTATCAGGTAAATTAAAGTCAAAATCGCCGAAACCAACTTGTTTATCTTCTTCAAAAGGTTCAAACATTAATAATCACTCCAAAACTCTATGATACTTTAATTATATCATAGATAATGGTTGATTTAGAGGGTAAAACCGAAATAATTTTAGTGTTTTAAAGAAATTTTAGACTTTTCGCAGTGTAATCATTAATTAAATAAAATATAAACAATATAACTGTGTTATTCATACTATATGTTTAGTATGACAAAAAACTTTTAAACAGATTTAGCTTTTTCTATAATCTTACCATCATTTAAAACAATCTTAACTTTCCATTCTCCACTTTCTTGAATAGTCCAACCTTTTTGAATCCAGGTTGTTTCTCTAAATAAAAAGAAAGGTTCATCATAACTTCTATACACAAATTGATTATTATAATAAAAATCTACATAATTAACTTTCTCGGGATACTCAGCAGCAACATGAATCCACCTCTTATTATCCCAACTTGTATTTTCTTCTAGCCCTTGTAAATAAAACTGCTCATCAATAGGTAATTCATCTATTTCAATTCCAACATTTTTTGCCATTCTTCGAGCAAAAAACTCATCCTGTCCTTTGGTAATGCCCCAATCACAAGGAGGCTCCTGTTTTGTGAAATTGTTATAATACCCCCATGAAGTATGAGTTTGTTTTGCAACATCTAAGCGAGTAAAACAAGGTGAATCTTCATTGCAAACTATTGGTTTATCAGGAGCAATTTCTTTTATTTTTTTTATTAGGTCATAATACTCTCCTTGAGTTAATCCATTTCCATGTAATAATATAACATCACTATAATCAATTACATTTTTATGAATTGAACCACCGCCACCGCTAGAACCTATGGGTAATCCTCCCGATTCTTTTCTAACCATATCTATCAAAATCTGCATTGTGTCTGGTGACCTCATAAAAGAATGATAATTCCAAGGCTCAATATCATATTCATTAGCTAAATCAATAATTACATTGGTATATTTCCCATCACGAAGAAATCTTGCAGCATTTTTAAGAGCTGATTTGATAGCCATACCATCTTTTAATCTTTTAGCCTGAGCCCAATATAAGATATTAACAATCACTACCATTCCCAAAGAATCTGCTGCTTTTATTAATCTATCTAATCTCTCAGCATATTTCTCATCAAATTCTTTTCCATCCGTACCAAAAGGATTATTATTGATGTCTTCAACATCTATAGTAAATACTGGCCAACCTCCCTGAATACCAACTGTAAAAGCTCTTAACCCGTAATCATACCATTTAGGTAATGCCTTAATTAAATCATCTGTGTTTTTATCCGGGTCAAATTTTTTTCCAAATCTATCAAAACGAGTTCTATCTATTTTGTCGTCAAATATACCTTGAATAAAACGAGAATTCATTAATAAACCTTGACTGTCTTTTGAATTTTTTATCTCGCTATAAACTAACTCACCATTAATTAGAAAATTATTCTTTTTAATTTCTAAAGTTGTTCTTCCCATTTGTCATCCCTCTCTATAAAATATCTGTTTAAAGCAATTAAATACTTTTAAAATTATCAAACTTTAGAACGTACATAATCAAAAATATCAAAAGCATCTGCACCTTCGCTTTGCATTTTATATAATTCATTTTCATCAATTTTATCTACAATATCATACATGTAGTCCATCCATTCAAAAGTTTTTTCCATAATTTTAATTGGGTCATGTCTTTGAGGAAAAACATCTGCAGTTATCCAATCATTGTAACCAACTTTTTTAAGATAAAGTATTAGTTCAAGATAACTCCAAAAATTAACTGTTCCAGGCACCATATCCCAATCCCAATTTCTATAATTATCATTTATATGAACATAAAACAACCTGTTAGTAGTACCTAGAAAAGCAACTGAGTCTGCTGGAATCTCTAATGCTTGAAATGCATGTCCAACATCTAAAGTAACTCCAACATTATCTTTATTTATAATATTGCACAAATAAGCCATTTTCCCAGCATTATTAAAAACAGTATGAGCTCGAGGCTCTGAAATCTTATATTCCAAACTTATTCTTACGTCTTTTCTATAATCAGCAGCTTCACTAAGAATTTCTATTGTATTATTAAAAGCTTTAACATAATCGATTTCAAAGGTATAATCAGAACCATCGGCTAATGGACAAGTTGTTACTAAATTACATCCAAGTTCAGCTGCTATATCCATAGCTTTTTTTAGATGGTTTTTTGCATCTTCTCTAACCTCTTTTTTAACACTGGTAAAAGCTCCAAAACGCCATTTTTCTTCTGACTTGATATTTAAATTGACAGAAGAAACATCTAAATTGTATTCTTTTAATAATTTTTTCAATTTATCATAATCTTCAAAATCTTGAGGGTAAATTACTTCTAACCCTGAGCAACCCTTAACTTTACTAGCCATTTCAATAATTTTTTCTATGTTTCTGCTTGGTTGATATTGAGTGAATCTATCTTGTAAATTACCTAAAAAACCTGTTATTATAGAATATTTTCTTTTCATTTTGTTTCCTCCAATCAAATTAATTTTTTAGTTTTAGTCATTAACTCCCCTATCAACTTCTTTATCGGTGAAAATATCTTTACCATCCCTCACTGTAGTAGAAAAACTAAAGAAAACTGAACCATTTTCTCCTGCTTGAAACCAATGCTTTGTTCCTGGTTCTAAAATGATTTGTTCTCCCTCATTTAAAATGTTCTCATTTAAAACTGTGTATTCTTCTTCTTTTTTATCTGGTATAAATCCCTTAGATAAGGTATTATCACCAGGTATATATACTCTAAGCGGTTCTTTTATTACTCTTAATATTTCTTCTTTCCCGGGGTCATTGCCAATCGGTGGATGTAGATGTTCTGGTAATGTTTGATTTGGTAAAAGTACAATTACTTTTACCCCAATTCTATTAGTATTTACAAAAGTAAAAATTTGTGCACCTTCATTTTGGAAATTATCTAAACCAAAATCAGCTAATTCGCATTTTTCAATTTCATTATTATTAATTTTTATACTTGTTTCTTTAATCATTTCAATTGCTCTATTCTTAAACTCATTTGCTTCTTTTTCTTTCATATTTCTCCTCCTCTATTTATATTCGTTACGTCAAATCTAATAGTTTTTTTGAAAATATTAATAGTTATCATAATTGTCAGGTTAGGAATTTGCATAAAATGCAGGAATCCCTCCCCCTGAGCTCGTAAATAGTAATTGAGAGATCACAACTCACTACACCCAGAAAGGAAAGGATCCTAAGTTATGATTTCTCGAAAAACACCTAATTTCCTGCTTAAACCTCTTTTGAAATTTCTTCTTTTAGTCTATCTCTTTATCTCAAAACTTTTCCATGTTGATTTTGAACCCAAAGATAAGATTGATGACAGCTATACCAAATTTAACAGCTTTAATGACCCACTACCTGATATTGAACTCAATAATCCTGATCATCAGGAAATTCTGGCTGATGCCAGAGAAAATGGGGAACCAATTAAACCTGTTAACCGCCGTAAACCTCTAACTGTAGATGTTGATGGATGCTCTAAATGTGGAGCTCCCAAAGAATATCTCTACAGCTTTGGTCATGATCCAGATGGTTACCAGAAATTCCAGTGTAAAGTCTGTGATCATCAGTGGGCTCCTGAAAAACCTGAACAAAGACCTAAAACCCATCCTACTTATCGCTGTCCTTTTTACGGCTATGCCCTTTCTAAGGAAAAAGAACGCAAGAATTTTACCAAGTATAAATGCCGCAATGATGACTGTTCTAAATGGGAAAATGAACATAAGCGTTACCGCTATAGAGCCTATGATTTTGATGCTGATGATCTTGAAGTATCAAGGCCTGATAAAGAACCTGTTAACTTAGATCATTCTCAGTATGGTAATTTTATAATCTCCAAAGCCATGGACTTTTTTATCGGTCTTGGTCTTTCTTTAAGACAAACTTCTAGAGCCCTTAAACTGGCCTTTAATGTTTCTCCATCAGCTCAGACTATCCAGAACTGGACTGTCTCTTTAGCCTACAGACTGGGTCCTAAAATTAAGGAGCTTGATCTGCCTTTATCAGGCATTGTTGCTGTTGATGAGACATATATCAAAGTCAAAGGCAGCTGGCACTATCTCTTTACTGCCATTGATGGTAAAAACGGCTGTATTATTGCTCAGCATTTATCCAGGCATCGAGACGCCAAAGGTGCAATCACCATCCTCAAAAGAATTATTGAGCAATATCAGGACCAGGATTTTGTCCTTGTTTCTGATATGGCACCCATCTACAGTGCTGCTATTCATGCAGCAAAGATATTTTTTGGGAATAATATAGAGCACAAACAGGTCAAGGGTCTTTTTACTGATGATGAAAACTCAGATGAACTCTACCGACCCTATAAAAATATCATTGAGCGGTTTTTTGGCACCTATAAAGCTCATTACAACCGACATAAGAGTTTTAGTTCTCTGGATGGTGCTATTGCTCATGCAACCTTATATCAGCTTTATTTTAACTATCTTAAACCACATAGTACTTTTGATGATAAACCACCGCTAGTAGTAGAGAATTCAAGAGGTCAGCCCATTGAATCCTGGGCTCAACTTATCAAATGGATCAATAAATCTGATAAGTAACTAAATATTCCTACTGGATAATTTTTTAGAAAATTATCCCTAAGTCTTTTAGAGAACTATATTTATTTAATTCCATTTTTTAACTCTGATTACATCTTCAAACTTTTGACATTTTAACTATTTTTATTATAATTAAAATTAGTGGTGCTCTATTGCTATTTACTTACATTTTATGGTAACTATCATATTTTATTTGACGTTATCTTTATATTTTTAACACCTATTTATCTATTACCCTTTAACAGCCCCAGATGTAAGACCTTGAATTATATATTTTTGACCAAATAAAAATAATAATATTACTGGTATAGTGGTCATAACTGCAGAAGCCATAAACATTGATATATATTGGATTTCTCCACTTTGCCCCATCATATCAAATAAACCAACTGCAAGTGGCTTCAATTTACCTTTATTTAGCATTATACTGGCAAACATAAATTCTCTCCATGCCAACATGAAAGCAAAAGTGCCTGCAGCTACTAAACCAGGTGCAGAAACCGGAAGTACAATTTTATAAAACGCTTGAAATCTGGTACATCCATCAACTAAAGCACTTTCTTCTAATTCAACTGGAAATGTACTACCGAAATAACTACGTAACATCAAAGTTGAAAATGGTAATGACCATGTTGTATAGGCTAAAATTAATCCTAAATAATTATTTACTAAACCTAATCTTAACATCCAAAAATAAAATGGTGTTATTGTAACTACTTTTGGTAACATTTGTGTTAATAACAAAACCATCATTAAAAAAGTAACTCCTTTAAATTTATATCTCCACATACTATATGCTGCCAATGTTGCAAGTGAAATACCAAGAATTGTAGTCGTCAATGTGATAAAAATAGTATTTGCAAAATATCTAGCAATAGGAAAAGCACTCCATACATCTATAAAATTATTCCAAGCAAAAGTTTCAGGCCACCAATTAGGAGGTATTTTATAAATTTCTGCTTGTGATTTAACCGCTGTAAGGAACATCCAATAAAAAGGGAAAGTCACAAATAATACATAAATAATTACCAATACCCATATGAGAGTTTTATAACTTATTTTTTTTGCAATTCTATTATTATTAATCATCTTAACCTCCCATTATTTAATAGATTCTGTTTTCTTTGAATGTCTTAAATAGAAATATGCAAAAATTGATGATAATACTAAAATAGCTATTCCTGCAGTAGAAGCATATCCAAATCTAAATGAACTAAATGCTTTTTGATACACAAATACTCCCAATATGTTTGTGGTACCAAATGGTCCTCCCATTGTCATCAAATAATTATAATCAAAATGACTTAGATTCCATATCATAGATAATGTTACTGTCACTACCATAACAGGTTTAATATATGGTAATGTTATATGTCTAAATTTTTGTAGAACATTTGCTCCATCTATAGAAGCAGATTCATACAGTGAGTGTGGTATGCTTTGCAATGCTGAAAGAAACATAATTGTTTTAAAAGTAAAAGATGTCCATACTCTAACAAATAAAACCGACCAAAAAGGTAATCCTCGACCAAAAATTGTAGTATCTATATCAGATAGAAAACCTAATGGTCTATCAATCAAATTCAAATTTAACAACAAATGGTTAATTGGACTAAAATCTTTACTTAAAAGCCACCACCATGTAAAAGCAATAATTACAGAAGGAGTAACCCATGGAATAAGAGTTATTGCTCTATAAAAACCTCTCCCAATTATTTCTTTATTTAATAATAATGCAACTGCTAACCCAATTATAGTACTTATCAAAACAGAAAGAAATGCAAACAAAATAGTATTATTTATAGTAGCCCAAAAACTACTATCTGTTAATAATTCTTTATAATTTCCGAAACCAATAAATGGTTTTTTGGGGTTAATTAATGTCCAATCAAAAAAACTTAATCTTATTCCTTCTAATAGTGGATATATAGCTAAAGAAAATATAAAAATAAAGGCTGGAGATACCATCAATATTGGATACCAATCAATTTTTGCAAAAAAAGATTTGTTTTGTCCTCTTTTTTTGGATTTCAATCTAAGCCCTCCTAAAGTTATTATATAGAGGGATTTGCAAACAAATCCCTCTATATATAGTATAAATCAACTATTCTTCATAGTTCTCTAATAAATCATTCATCCGCTCTTCAGTTTCTTCTAAAGCTTCATCGATACCTTGTCTTCCACTTAAAACATCTACCACCATATCATAAATTGGACTACCTGGTTCACTTTTCGTAATCTGTGACCAAGCTGGATGTTGATGTTGAGTACTTCTACCATAACGAATAGACTCAACTATACTTCCTAACCACCAATGGTCCTTAAAGTAGGGGTTTTCATTCACTTCTCTCATTGGACTAATTGTTTCTGAAACTTTTGTATAACGTAATTGTCTTTCTGGTGTCATCAAAAATTCTAACCATTTTAATGATGCATCAACATCACTAGTTCTATGCATTACTCCAAAATAACCGCCACCCATAAAAGCTACACGCTTTTCATTTTTTATTGGAATAGTTCCACTAGTTTTATCTACAAGTTGAGGAGCACTTCTTTCAAGATTAGCACCAAAACCATAACCAGCTTGTGTTAACATTGCAGTTTTGCCACTATAATACATAGCTTCAGCGTTATAGTCTGGGTCAATTACTGACGGAGACATTACTTCATGAACATATATTAAATCATAAAGAAATTGCAAAGCTTCTTTAGCTTCTGGGCTATTAATAGCTGATTTTTGATTATCTTCAGTTAAAAACTCTCCTCCAGCTTGCCACAGCCAATTATAAAAGTTTTGAACAATATCATTTTCTATTGCTACTCCCCATCTTGTAACATTACCATTTTCATCTCTTATTGTTAACTTCTTTCCATATTCAACTAAATCTTCCCATGTATCAGGTGGTTCAGTTATTCCAGCTTCTTCAAAATAATCTGTGCGATATGCAAGTGTTTTTACATCTATCCTCCAAGGAAAACCATACCATCTATCTCCAAAAGTAACATCTTGTAGAGTTGAAGCATAAAACATTTCTTCTAGTCCTTCTTGCCCTCCAAATCTATCTTTATATTCAGAAATATCCATAGGTCCATATTTTTCATTTCCTATTCTACTAAAGGTATAAGCCCAAAATCCATCAGCTACATCTGGTCCAGGTGCTCCTGAAGAAACCATCATTAACTTATTGAATGCCTGATTCCAATTAATAATTTCATACTCAACATTTATGCCAGTTTCTTCTTCAAATTCTTGTGTAAGGTCATCCAACAAATCAGTTTGAGCCGAAGAAGTACCATAGTTCATTGTCCAAAAAGTTATGTCCTGTGCTAAAGCACTACCAGTAAAAACAACTAAACAAGAAACTACTAATAATATAAATAATTTTTTCTTCATTTTCTCCTCCTTTTAATAACTTAAACTTAACTTCTCTACAGTCGGATTTAATATTTAAGCTTTACTTTTTATAATACCCCCCCTCAAGTTACTATCCGAATGGATATATTCTTAATATATCTTTACGAACTCTTTCCCAATGTTTATGCATAGTTTCTCTTGCACCTTTTGCATCACCTTTAACTATTTTTTCAAAAGTTTCTCTATGTTCTTTAGTAGACTTTTTTCTATTAGTTAATATTTTTCTCATCATTATTCGAACACGATGAATTTGGGTGTCTATTTTTTTTAAATCTTCTATAATATATTCATTATCGCAGAACTTTCTCATAATACTATGAAATAATTCGTCTGATTTTATCCATTTTTCTATATCATTATTTTCAAATGCTATTTCCATATTCTTAACTTGTTCAGAAAGCTCATCTAAGTCAATTTCATCTTTTCTTTTAACTACTAAATAAACTGCCATACTTTCCAGGCCTTCTGCAGTTTCATAAATATTTTTTATTTCATTACCTGAAAGAATTTTTACAAATGTTCCTTTTCTAGGAATAACATCAACCAAATTTTCGTTATTTAATTTACTTATTGCCTCTCTAATAGGAGTTCTGCTCATTTTCAATTGAGTTGCTAAATCAGATTCAGAAAGCTGCTGACCTGGCTTAAGGTCCAAATTTAAAATTGATTTTTTAATAGAATTATAAGCTCTTTCTGATTGAGATATATTTTTATTGGATTTCAAACTACTCATAATATCACCCCTTGTTTGAATACTGTATTGAATACTGTATTGTATACAATTCCTTTAAAATAATTATAACTCTCTTTTTTTTAATTGTCAAATTTTTTTGACTATTATTTTTGGTTCTTCTCCAAATGAAAATTGTAGAATTAGATACACGGAAATTTGTCATAAAATATTATATATCTTAAAATATTAGAAAACTCATATATCTCAGCAAAATCTCAGCAAAACGAATAAAAACAAATAAAAATAAATAATACTAGATAACAAGAATAGTTATTTGAAACATTAATAATTAAAGGTTATTAATAATATACGTGAATCAATAAAAAACAGTATATTTATCTACGGATCAGTAGGTTGAGGGTTCAAGTCCTTCCGGGCATGCCATTATATTCATTTAAATATCAGGAAAGAATTTCAATTCCAGTTATAGTAAACTGGGATATTTTTATATGTAAAACAAAATATATTTATTAAAAGGCGTACTTATTATAGTATGCTTTTTTGTGTTTTAAGCAGGAAAGTTAGTATCTATGGGCAACTTTTTAAATAGATTATCCATATATAAACTATTAAGCCCACTGACAGAGTTGGATAATTAGTGTGTATGTCTATAATGGTAAGCTTCCATAAAAAACATATCTTTTCTAAGAAGTGTATTTTAAATTAAGAAGACACACATAAACTTCAAAAGTTACTAGAAAATAGTAATATGGAATATGGTCAGAGGCCACTTAAAGATGTTTTCTGAAAGTGATTTAATAGAAACAGCCTTTTAAAATATTGGATTATAAAAGTAGAAAACATTTTTTCTTTATAATAAATTATAAAGGAGTACTTCATCTCTTAAAAAATAAGCTAAAAATCGCGAATAAGATACGATTATAGCTATTTTTATGGTTAGCATGTAAACCACTGCGAATAAGATACTATAATACCTATAATCGAGTAATTTACTGAATATAAAAACCGTGCATTAAACCTTGCAATCTAAAGTGAAACAAATAATTAATAAAAAAAGAAGGAGTAAATTTATATTTATTGAATCTTATATATACAAGGTTTTTATTATTAATTAAATTTTCTATTTAGATTTCTTTTATATAATTTATTTAATACTATAAAGATATAGTTAATTTTTAATGATCATATTAAAAATAAATTTTTTAATAGTATTATAAAAGATTGATGTTGTTTATAGTAAAAAGCTAAATATGTTATTATGATTTATAAAAATGGATGCTATGAATGTTGAAATAAAATTATGGATACCTATTAATCAACAGGAGCTGATGGTATAACCGGCCGATAAAACCGGTTTTTTTATATAATAGTTATTTTTTTGAGCAGGAAGTGTATAAGATAAACAGGTTAAGTCCCTGACAGGCTTAGAGTTAGACAGCCTGATGATTAGGATTCATTGTAGTATTTGAAGTATAATCCCAGTTTTTACTGAAAACTGGGAAAACAAAGTGGGAAATGTAAAACGGGTTAGAAATACAGATTAACCCCAGGAGGACATTTTTTAGGAGTAATCATACAAAGAGTATAATATAGGTGGCCTCCAAAACTAACCTGGATATCTTTTAATATCATTTTAGTTAACACTTGCCCCAAAATTAAAAAATCGAGGGGAATTGTCAACCAATTTTGGATAGATCGCTAATTTGAGTAATGAGGATAATTAAAGAATAAATTTATCATTTTACTGACAATTTTTTTTGAAAAAAAGACAAAATTACCACATAGCTAAAACTACAAATATGACTATGAATACTGATATAGACAAACTAAATCCGTGATATTAATCAAATATTAATTAATGGAGATTTATTAATAATTTCTAGGCATATTATATGAGGAGAATAAACTATGGAAAAAAGATTAAAAAACTATTTAATTTATTTATTATTAATTTTAATAATGATTTTCTCCTTTAACTTCTCAATAAAGGCTCAACAGTGGCCTGCTGAAAATGATTGGATACCTTTTATAGGTAGTAATTGGGTAAATATAAATGATCCAACTAAAGATGTGAGTATTGATTATCTTGATTATGTTAGTATTGACTCATATGGTCTCACCTCATCTATTTATTGGTATTATGATGGAGAATATTTGTATTTTAGAAAAATACTCAACGGAGATCCCGTTAAATACAAAAAAGGGGAGCCAATTGAGTTATTACCATATGGTTGGAATGTTTTGATTGAAGTTACGGGAGATAATTATGCTGATTATTCAGTTTCAATTGATGGTACTGGATCTGCTGATCATCTGCATACTATGTATAATTTAGATAATGATAATAAAATGGATGGAGAAACAGGTTTTAGTATTACAGCCACTGAGACTCCCTACAGTTCAGGTGAGTATATCTATTTATTAAATAGTGAAGTGAGGGTCAAGCAGATAACTGCTGATAATTCTTTTTGGATAGATGGAGATCCTGATTATTTTTTAGAAACGAGGGTACCAATTTCTTGGCTGTCCCGTCAAGGTTTTAATAATCCACCTCCAGTAAATGAGAATACAGTAATAAGGTTTGCTGCTGGTAGTGGTGCTAGTGGTCAGACTATAAATAAAGATTTAGTAGGTCAGACTTCTGGAACTAATATTGAACAAGTCTTACAAAATTCTGCCTCATTGACATTAGGAAGTTCTTATGGCATCTTAACTGATAGTCGTCATAATATTTCTAAAGATAATTATGGTTTATGGTACTATGGTGAGACTGTTTATTTAACAGGTCAAAGTTGGCCGGGGAGTTCATCTAGTTATTATACAGGTTCTCTGAATATTAAAATAGAAGATTCATCTGGTAATATCGTCTGGAGTGGTCTAGTTCCTGTTGAAAGTGATGGTACTGTCAATGATCAAGCAAGTTGGTTATTAGAAGGAGATATAAATCCAGGGATCTATGATATTTTTGTGAAAAACCCAATTCATACCGGAGAATATAATTTAAAAGATACATTTACTATTATGATGCCTAATCTAGAAAATAGTAGTAAAAATGTTAGTACCAATATTGCTTTACCTGGAGAAATATTGGATTATACAATAAATGTGAATAATGTGGGTAATTATCTAGCTGATAACATTCTTGTTACTGATAACTTTCCACTTCATACAGAATATGTAGCTAATAGTACTTATCTTAATGGGATCTTAGTTTCGGATGTTGATGGTAGTTCAGTCTTAAATAATGGCTTAGACATTGGGAGTTTAGAACCAGGAGATAATAGTCAAATTTCTTTTAGTTTAAAAGTGAGTCCGGAAACTGTTGGTCAACAAGATATTTCAAATATTGCTATTATTAACTATGATGTTAGTTCTCAAGAACGTATTCAAATTAGTAGAGAAGCTTATACTTTAGTTAATTCACCTCAGATAAATATAACAAAAGAATCAGATGTTACTGATGCTCAGCCACAAGATATAGTACAATACCAGACAACAATTGAAAATGTTGGGAGTTCAGATGCTAATAATGTTGCTGTTGTCGATTATATTCCTTCTGATACAACCTATCAATTAAATACTGTTATTCCTGACTCAACATCAACCGGAGTGACTGTTTATTATAAACATGAATTAAATGGAAATTTTGACCAAAATGAAGAGCTTCCAATTATAGCTATAAAATGGATTTTTGATAGTATAGAGGTTGGTGCGGTTGAATCTGTTACTTTTAAAGTAAAAGTTAAATAAATATAAGGAGTGAGCTTTATAATGTTTCTTAAGAAAAAACACACTATTAAATTATTTATTATAATTATATTTATACTTATATTTTCTTTTCAGCTTACTGCAGCAAATTCTACTCCGGAAATCAAAAGTGATCTAATAGATAGTTTTAATGTGCATGTAAAAAACAAAGAGATAAACGGGATTACTTTTTCACCATTTTTAAATAAGTTTGGTTTTACCCTAGTTCAAGATACTATTATTAATAAAGATAACCCGTTTTCAGAATTTACTACATTTATTGAGGGAGAAGATAATAAGCTGTATAAGGCTAACTCTGCATACAGTCATTTTAAGGATAATAAGTGGTTTTGGATTGGTGAGACTAAAATTAATGGGAAAAATATAAAAATAACTCACGTCTTTAAATTAAAAGAGTTAATGGATAATAAGGATCTGAACTATTTAAATATGAAGGTCATAATATCATCAAAAGATTCTATTATGAGTTTAAAGTATTTAAAAATATATAATGAAATACCAGCTGCTAATTATAATGAATTGGAAGATTCTATTGTTATTTCAAGCTTGAATAAACAAGAGGAAGGAATAAATAGTTTTCTTGCACTGTTTGATTATACCGAAGATTTAATGCTAAAAGTGAATTCAGATAATAACAAAGTATTAATAGGTAGAGAAGTTAAATTAAATAATTTCAATCAAGAAAAAACTGTGTGGGAAAATAATTTTATAAATGTTAAAGCATGGGGAATAGAAACAGTTAATAATTTAGTTTATAATTTAAAAAATTATCAGATCGATATTTTCCCAGAATTAAAAGTATATGGCTTTACTGATCAAAAAGAAGTAAAAAAAGATGATGTGATTACTTATACTTATTTAATTATGAATACTGGAATGGATGTTGCTAGTAATATCAAATTGGAAGTTGATATTGTTGATGGTTTTAGTTATCTTGAAAATTCTTCTAAAGGAGATCAAGGTATTTTAATCTTAGAGCCATTAGGAAAAGAAAAAAAGATTTTAGAATCAGAAGAGGATTTAATTATTAATAATGACGTAAATAGTCTATTGTGGAAAATTGCCGGGGAGATTAGACCAACAGAAATAAAGACTTTAAATTTTAAAGTACGAGTTAAATAATTAAAGAAATTGAAAGGAGAGAAAATTATAATGCTCAGAAAAAATGTTTTTTTATTATTGTTTTTAATTTTATTATTATCATCAGTTCCAATTTTTGCCCAGACTCCTGCTGGGACTGTTATTGAAAATCAAGCTCAAGTTACTTACGAAGATACAAACGGAAATCAAAAAGATCTTGTACAGTCTAATATAGTTACTGTTACAGTTACTCAAGTTGCAGGAGTTGAGTTAACACCGTTAGATGCAAGTAAAAATACACCGTCTGATAGTACTATATATTATGGTTTGACGGTTACTAATACCGGTAATGGAGATGACAGTTATGATCTAGACCCAACTGGCCTCCCGGCTGACTGGACAACAACTCTCTTTATTGATGAAAATAATGATGGATTATTAGACCCCGGAGATACTGTTGTGACTAATACAGGTACACTTGCTCAAGATGAAAGTTTAGATCTGATTGCTCAGGTTACAGTACCTGCAGATGCAACAGATGGTACAACAGAAAATTTAAGTTTGACTGTCAATTCTGATTATGACAATACTGTAACTACCACAGCAAATTATAAAATAAATGTCACTGAGGGTGTAATTAATCTGGATAAAAGCTTTTCACCAGCAGATCCACTTCCAGGAGAAGTAGTTAATTATACTATTACAATGACAAACTCAGGTGCCGGTTCTGCTCAGAATCTAGCACTTGTTGATCAGCTACCAGAAGGTGTTACTTATGTTTCAGGATCTATGCAGTTGATTTTTCCTGATAATTCAACCATTAATTTAACTGATTTATCTGATGAAGATCAAGGGGAGTATGATAATACTGTTTCTCCTCCTGAAATTAATCTTAATATCTCAACTGTTAATTCAGGGGAACAGTATCAATTAACTTTTGACGTTATACTTGATTCTGATTTAAGTTCTGACACAAAAATAAGTAATATTGTAACTTTAAATTATGAAAATGAAAATGGAGATCCACAGCCTGAAGAAACATCTGATCCTTCAGTTATAGATGTAGGTCAATATGCAGATATTGAGATGAATGTAGAAAATTCCTCATTTGATGTAACACCTGGTGATGATCTGGTTGTACCTATAGAAATAACCAATACAGGTAATGGTCCAGATACTTATGATGGAAGTTATTCTTCTAATTATCTAGATTGGAACTTCTACTGTGACAATGATGGTGATGGTCTTTTAGATACTAATATTGATACGCTCTGTGTTGATAGCGATGGTGATGGTCAACCAGATACCGGAGAAGTACAGCCAGGAGAAACAGTTCAAATATTAGCTGTTACTAATATTCCTGAAAATTCTAATGATCTAAGTGAGGACTCATTGACATTTACTGCCACTTCAAGTCAGGATAGCAATATTAGTGAAGATGGTATTATAAAAACAACCGTTCATAGTCCAAGTATTTCAGTTGAAAAATCTGTTAGTCCTAGTGGGGAAAATCCTCCAGGTACTGAGTTAACTTACACAGTGATTGTGACTAATAATGGTTCTGGTCTTGCTAAAAATGTTAAAATATATGATAAAATACCAACAGACACAACATATGTTAACAGTTCAGTAGAGATTGACGGAGTTTCTCAATCTGATAATGTTGTTAAGTCCGGAAATGAGATAATTATTTCTATAGAACAACTTGGATCAAATGGTGGTAATGTTAAAGTTACATTTAAAGTAACAATAGATTAGCACTATTAAGTTTAACAGTAAAATGCAGAATATATAAAATCAGGGTTATTGGAAGGTAGTGAATAATATGAATATAGTGGATAATAATTATTTATTAAAAGAAAATAAATTTTTTTCTAAAACATTGTTACAGTTTTTATATTGTTTATTCCTGCTTTCTATAGTATTAAGTGCTATTTTTGTAAGCTTTTCAGCTTTAGATGCTTCAACAAGAGCGGGAACAGTTATTGAAAATACAGCTAGAGTTGTATATACAGATCAAAATGACACAGTCTATCAAACCCTAAGTAATACGGTAACTGTAAGAGTATTAGCTGTACCTGGAGTAGATATTTCTCCAGGTACTACCCTGGTTTTTAATTCTATTGAAACATTCAGTTTGGCCCAAACAATAACAAATACTGGTAATATAGCTGATTATATTAATCTTGAATTAGATATAAATCAAGACTGGAATTATAATATTTATCTTGACCTTAATAATAATAAAATTGTTGATGAAGAAGATAGTTTTCTTATAGACAATAATGGGGATAGTTATTTTGACACTGGATTAATTGAGCCTGGAGATAAGGTTCATATTCTTATACAAGTCACTCCGGATCAAAGTTTATTAAATGGTTTGAAGCAAGATATCAATGTAAATGTTTTTTCATCTATCAATTCAGAGATCAAGGATGAGGCAACTAATGTGGTCTCAATTAATAATAATGTTCCATATATTGAGATAAGACAATCACCTGAAACTGTATATGGTGGACAAAGTTATAAATATACTATATTTTATAAAAACCAGGGAGAAAATACATTAACTAATGTTGTAATAGAAAACATTTTACCCCCTGAACTAGTCTATATTAGCTCTGAAGGTAATGGAAATTTTATTTCAGATGGTACAACTAAAAAAATTAACTGGACAGTGGATGAATTATTAGCTGGAGAAAGTGGTAGCTTTGAAGTTACAGTAAATGCTGTTAACAAGAATAATGTAATATACACAGTAATAAACGAAGCAACTCTGTATTCAGATCAAACTGAAATAATCTCTGACAAGACAACCACAGAGATAGTTCCTGTGACACCAAATAAACTAACTATTGATGTTAATCCTAAAATAATTAAAGGTGATGGTGAATCAACAGCACTATTTACTGTGAATGTATTTGATATACTTGGCAGAAAAGTTCCAGATGGAACTAAGGTTACATTTGAAACTGAAGCAGGAATATTTTTAGAAAGTGGCAATAAATATTATATTGGATATACAGAAGATGGGGCTGTAACAGCAGAGTTATTAAGTCCTGTTTTATATGGAGATGAAGAAATAAACAATCTTGTTACTGTAACAGCTAGTGATAAAGAAGGTAATGAAGTTTCAGAATCTGTTATTATTACCTTCATTCCTGGTGGAATAGCCGGCGAGATAATTAATGAAAAATATGAATTTCCTGAAAGTGGAGTTAAAGTATCACTTATGGATAAGGACGGTACTTATCTAATCGATGTAGCTAATAATCCTACTTATACCAATTCAGATGGTCGGTACTTTTTAACAGCTCCTGAGGTTAATGAATATCTAGTTATCTTTGACATTCCGGAAGTAGGAGAGGTAAAAGAACTTGTAAATGTGACTGAACTAGAAGGTGCAGTTTTTTATCCTTCTGAATTACTTTCTGGCGGAGTAAGATTTGGTCAGAATCAGAATATATTACTTTTACAGAATATAAGACCGCTTGAAAACTTAAAAGTTTCCCTATATGATATATCTGATTCTTATTTAGAAGAACCATTAAAAACAACTTACACTGATCAAAATGGCAACTATATTTTCAGTGATCTAAATATTGAAAGTTTTCCTAAAAGATATATAATAACAGCAGAGAAAGAGATAAATGGAATAAGCTATAAAAGCAGAGAAACTATAACCTTTACAAGCCGGGGACAGTTTAGGATCAATAAGATATTAAATATTTTTTCTACCGGTAAAGTATTGGATGAAAAAACTCAAGAACCGATCGAATCTGCGGAGGTTACCCTCGTTTACGCTGAAGGAAATAATGTTGGTGAAACTGTAGAACTTCCTAATCAAGGTAATCCGATCTATACCAATTCACAAGGTGAATATATTATATTTCCACCTGCAGGAAGTTATAAAATAAGAGTTTCTGCAGGAGGATATATAGAATATCAGTCTGATAAGATTGTTACTTCAGGAGAACCTATAACCAATATTATAAATCTTAGTTCTGAAACTATCGGAGGTATTAACTTAAGTAAAATTGCAGATAAGAATGAGGTAAGGCCAAATGAGAAGATAAACTATCAGATTAGTTTTGAAAATACTAAACAGGTAACGATTGAAAATTTAATATTAAAGGATGAACTTCCTTATAATATTACGATAGAACCAGACAACTTACCGTCGGGATTAGTATATGATTCTGACAACCATAGATTGAGTTTTGAGATAGGAGATTTAGAAAGTGGTCAAGGCCAAGAATTTAATTTTACAGCTACAGTAAAAGAAGAAACAGCAGATGGAACGAAGCTAAATAATAGGGTATATGTTGAAGACAAAGTAAGTCATTCAGTATATGCTCTTGCTAACGCGGAAAGTAGTGTTATAAGAAAAGCAGAGATTTCCATCTCTCACTTTGCAGATGAAGCTTCTTATAAAGTAGGAGAAATAGTAAATTACACTATAAAAATCAACAATGAACCAGACCAAGAATTTCAATATACCATTTATGATTTGATAATTTCCGGTGTGTTGCCTCCAGGGTTTAAATATATTGAAAATAGCAGTGTAATAAATGGTGAAAAAGTGGATGATCCCTCAATTATGGATAATACATTGAGCTGGAATCATACAAGTTTAAGTTCTGGAGATGAACTTGAAATAAAATATAAGGCAAAAATAACGCCTGCAGGTAAAGCTAAGCAAGCGGAGAGCAAGGCCTATCTAGAAGCCAAAACCAGTCAGGCAACAGAGTTTACGGAAGGTCCTGCTATAAGTATAGTAAATGTACTAGGTCCTATGTTTACCGAAAAAGCAGGTATATTTGGTAGGATTTTTATCGATTCAAATCAGGATGGTCTACAGACAGAAGGAGAAAAAGTAATAGAAAAAGCAAAAATAATATTGAATAATGGTACAATTATTACTACTGATCAGAATGGTGATTATTCCCACAACCTATCTCCGGGTACATATCTGATGGCTATTGCACCTGAATCTCTCTATCGAATTAATCGACATTTAGATAAAAAAGGACTTGAGATAATTGATAAATTTGAAAATAAATTTTATTTTGATCTCAAGCCAGGTGAATTAGGTCATCTCGATTTCCCGATACCTGTAGCTGATAAACTAAAAACAGAAAAAGAAGTTAAACTTGAAATCAAAACACCCGATTATACCAAGATAGATGGAACAAAAACTGAGGAAATAAATATTGAAATTACTATTAGTAATCTTATTGAGAATAAGAATGATAATTATCAACTTTATTTGTTTGACTTATCTGCTAGTCCTGGGATTAATATCAACTATAAAAACAAAAAACTCCCCATTAAAATAGATGGGGTAGATAATCACAAGAAGATAAGTCTGAACTGTGAAGTGAGTGGCAATATAGAAAAATCTACTGTCTTCTTTATCGGTGCAGCTTTGTATAAAAAAGATACAAATAAAAAACAAACACAATATTTGGTTAAAAAAAATATAGAAAGAGTAGAAATCAGAAAAGTTGTTTACAGTAATCAAGATGATAAAAAAGATATAATCTCACCTGCGGCAGGAGCAATATTAAATAGAAAACATAATAATGTAAAAGTAAAAGGTCAGATTGATGACCAGATTCAACTTTATGTTAATTCTCAATTGATCGATAACAATAAAATTGGTAAAACAGTCATAGATAATAAACAAGGATTTAAAGAACTAACATTTATTAGTGTACCCTTTCAGGAGGGTAAAAATACGATTAAAGTATTATATAAAGATAAGGATGGCAAAAAAGAAATAAAAAGGGTCACCTATCTTGCTGATAAAGCAAAGAATATAGAAATTGCATATCCTTCAGTTTCCCTTTCTGGGGAGGATAGCATAGAACTTCCAATATTTATATTATTTACTGATCAGGAAAGTATTCCTTATACAAATCATGAGAGACTTCAAACAGAACTAAGAAAGGGAAATTATAAAAATACTGATAAAGAGAAAGTTGAAAACGCTTTGGTTGAAGAAGGTCTATACCATACAAATATCTTTGTAAATAATTATAATAATTTGGTTGAACTTGCAGTTTCAAGTAACGAGATAAGTAAGGTTTTTACTATCAATTTTCCATACCAAAAGGAAAGCAGTAATTTGTCGGGATTGCTTCAGGTTATGGGGACTCTAAACTCAGGTATTGAGGTAAAAACTTTTCTAAAAAGTAATTTAGCTAATGATAAAAACATTATATTTAGTTATGATTCTGAGAATTTATATAACGAAAATTATTTTAATACTAATGAAAAAGAAGATAATTTGTACAACTATTATGGTGATCAAAGTTTTTATATGAATAAATATGCTTCTTCAACTGGGATCTATGCTGCCATTGAGGGTTCTAATTTCTATGCAATGTATGGTGATATGAACACTAATTTTGCTGATAGGAAGATTCTTAATCTTAATAGAAACCTTACCGGTTTAAAATTTATGGGAGAAGGTAACAATAGTAAGATTGAATTCTATTTAGCTAAAGATAACAAAGAACAGGTTAAGGAAGATATTATTCCAGAAGGAATTACAGGTTATTATTTTTTAAATAACAAAGAGATAATTCCTGGTAGTGAAATTGTTATATTAAGATCTCAAGAACAGGATGGAACCCTTGTCGAAGAAAAAAGGTTTTATCGAAATATTGATTATACTATAAATTATCAGGAAGGTATGTTGATGTTTAATAAACCAATAAATAGATATGGTGAAAACTTCCGGAAAAATGTCATTATAGTCAAATATCAGATTATTTCGAGTAATAATACTGCTCAATATTCAGGTCTTAATTTTGAACTTTTAAGTGATGAGAGTAGTAAAGTCGGTTTTACTGTGATTAATAAGTCCAGCAATCAACAAGAAACAGTTTATGGATTGAGCGGTAAGTTTAATATTGGTCATAAGAATAAATTTGAGTTTGAAACAGCATTTGATAAAAATAAAAACTCCGCTTTAAAAAGTAATCTTAGTATAAGTTCTATTCCCAAAACCGAGATTAATATTCAATATTCTCAGCAGGATAAGGAATTTAAGAAACCAGGTGCTGAAAAAAATGAAGCAAATACATCGGAGATTAAAGGGGATATGAAATATGAGATTAATTCAAATAAATTAATGGAGTTAGGATACAAAAAGCTAAAAAATATTAATGACAGTTTGACTCGAGAAGAGTACTATAGCTCTTTAACCTTTAATCAGGGAGATAAGAATGAGGGATCAGTTGGATTATACCAGACTCAGGTAAATGACGGTAATAGTAATGACAGTCTTCTTTTCTTAATGGGAGAAAAAAGATTCCCTATAAACAAAAATATGGAGATTGACTTGATGAACAAGTTTTTATTAGATGGTAATGAAGAACTGGTTAGAACACCTACTAGTAGGATCGGTTTTAATTATGACTATTCTAAAAATGTAAGAATTAATACCAGTTGGGAGAAGGAATATACCAACAGTTCTAATTCATTACTACGCTTTAATGTAGATTATAAACCATGGGAACAACTTAAGTTATTTACTGACTACAAACATCCTCTAGGAGAAGGAGATAGTGAAGAAGATCGAATTATAACTTATGGTGCTAGTAATACTTTTGAATTAACTCCGAATACAAAACTGGATCTTTCTGCTCAGAATGTTACTAATCTAGGAGAAAAAAATGAAGATACTTTCTCACTTTCTGGTCAACTGACCTATACACAAGACAATATTGAGGCAAGTTTGAAGCATGAAGTTAAAAACGGAAGTAAAAATGATAATAATAGTACATTTTCTACTTTAAAGGTGCAGGGAGATATAAACGAAGATTCAAGTATACAGTTTGAATACGATAGATATGATGGTAAATACTTTAAAAATAATGACTTTAATCTTAATTCAGAACTGAAAACTACCTGGATTTATAGACCCCGTGACAATAATTTAATCAATGGATTTACTACAGTTAAGATTAAAGACATTTCTGAGAATCAAGAAGATAATGATATAGATAAGATAATTAGGACTCTTTCATCTGACTGGTTCTATAGTTATAATAAAAAAATTGAACTTGGATTTAAAATTGGTTATCATTCAATATATGAAGTAACTAGTCATGATAATCAAATTAATAGTATTAACAATGATGTAATTGTTCCTCAATTCAAACTTTCTTATGAGTTTAACAAGAATAATTTTATAGAGTTATTTAATAGATGGTGGATTAACGAGGGAAATAATCAAAGTGGTTATTCAGTTCAATACAGATATAAATTAAATCAGGACTTAAGTTTGGTTGCAGGCTATAATTCTGAGGATTTAAGTGTAGAAGAGATTGATAATAAAAGCTGGCAGAAGGGGAGTTATTTGCAGTTGATGTATACTAAAAGATTTTAAAAAGTTAAAAAGAGCCCCACTCTTTTTATTAATTTAAAAGGAGTGGGGATTTTTAATTTGTGTAAGAATTTGACTTTTAGAAAGACAATTTTTTTTGTTTTATAATTATTAATAACACTTAAGGTAGATATGATTATTTTGATTTTTAATTTAAATTATGAAAATAATCTTGGATTAATTAATAAAACAAATTATTTTTTTTGATAAATATCTAGATCAGTAAAGATAATAATTTAATAATGTTTAGTTAATTGGACTATACAAGAAAGAATTAAAAAGAAAATAATGAAAAAAAATACTGCGCTTCATTGGTTAAAAATAGCATTAATTATCTATATTTTTTTTACTATAATTATTGCAAGTCTAAATTATGGCTTGCAGGATGTAGTTTCACCAAAACAGGCTGAAATAATTGATCAAATATATAAAATATTTGAAAATGAATTTAAGATAAGCTTGATTTTAATCTGTTCTTTTTTAAGTTGGCAGGTCTTAAAAAAACAAAAAAATAAAAGATTACATAAAATAAATTTAATTGCATTTTCAACGACTGCTTTATTTATACATGGTATTATACCTTGGTTGTTAAATAACAGTGAATTATACTACTTTTTTATGCCGCTTCCCTGGTCAAGTCTGGGACTTCAATTATTAGATACAACTTCTACTTACTATATTCAACAACTTAATTTGTGGGGGGTTGGTGGAATATTTATAGCGATTGTTTTCTTTTTAATATCAAATCTTGTAGTTTTATTAGGAACTTTAATGATTGGCAGGCGTTGGCAGTGCTCTTATCTTTGTATGCTAAATGGATTTGTTTCAGAAATATGGTCTGAAGTTTTCCCTATTTTTGGAAAAAAGAAGAAAATAAGTAGTAATTGGCTTAAGTTTTTAAATATATTTCGCTGGATTATGTTAGGAGTCTCATTATTTTTTACAACCTGGTGGTTATTCAGTATATTTGGTAATCCAATCAGCGGTAGTGGAGAATTTTTAAGTGAGTTTGAAATTATCAAATATCTTTCTCTTGAGCTATTAATGATGATGTTTCTTTGGATTATCTGGACAGGTAGGGGTTATTGTTACTATTGTCCCTTAGGGGCTTTTCTTTCTTTAATCAGTAGAGTAATCGGCCAAAAAATTAGAACAGACAATACTCACTGTATTAATTGTAATCAATGTACAAAAAAGTGTCCAATGGTAATAGATATAGCAAAAGCTGTTAGCAAAGGTAAATCAGTTAATAATTTGAGATGTGTAGGCTGTGGACACTGTATTGATATCTGTCCGACTAGGACTTTAAGTTATGAAACCCATTTTATAAAATGGTGGAGAACGAAATTTGATCATCCAATAGTGAGGAAAGATTAACTAATAAAAGTAAAATAGGGAGGTATTGTTAATGAATCATCAAAAAATGTTAAAGGATTTCAAAAAAAGATTTAAAATATCTTTAGTTATCATGGTACCAATTTTAGTACTTTCACCTATGCTTCAGGCCTTTTTTGGCTACAGTATTGAGTTTACAGGCAGTAAATACCTTCTATTTATACTTTCTACTATAATATTCTTCTATGGAGGTTGGCCATTTTTAAGTGGTTTGAAAGATGAATTAACTGATAAAAAGCCGGGGATGATGACATTAATTGCTCTGGCAATTTCTGTTGCTTATCTTTACAGCTCAGCAGTTGTTTTTGGACTTGAGGGTAAGTTTTTCTTTTGGGAATTAGCAACTTTAATTGTAATTATGCTTTTGGGCCATTGGATTGAAATGCGTTCAGTTATGGGGGCTTCACAAGCATTAAAAGAACTAGCAAAATTAATGCCAGATCAGGCACATAAGATTATAAATGGAGAGATCAGGGAGGTAAAAACAAAAGAACTTAAAAAAGGTGATCAGATTTTAATTAAACCAGGCGAAAAAATACCTGCAGATGGGATAATTTATGAGGGGGATTCTTATATAGATGAGTCAATGTTAACAGGGGAATCAGAACCAGTAAAAAGAGAAGTAGATGAGGAAGTTATTGGTGGATCTGTTAATGGTGATAGCTCAATTAAAATTAGAATAGAAAAAGCAGGGGATGAGAGCTACCTGTCACAGGTTATAGATATGGTAAAAGAATCTCAGGCAGCCAAGTCTAAAACTCAGAACTTTGCCGATCGAGCGGCTTTATGGCTGACTATTATTGCTATTACAGCAGGAACAATAACTTTTGGCTCCTGGTTTTATATTAGAGGAGATTTAGCCTTTGCAATTGAGCGGATGGCAACAGTGATGGTTATCACCTGTCCTCATGCTTTAGGCCTTGCGATACCTCTGGTGGTAGCTGTTTCTACAACTCTATCTGCTAAAAATGGACTGCTTATCCGAAACCGAACCGCTTTTGAAAATGCGCGTAAAATAGATACGGTTCTTTTTGATAAAACAGGTACTCTAACAAAAGGTGAATTTGGAGTTGAAGCAGTAGCAAGTTTTACAGATGAGTATAATAAAGAGGAGATTTTACAAAAAGCAGCTTCTTTAGAACAGGAATCAGAACATCCAATTGCAAAAGGAATAGTAAAGAAAGCAAAAACAGATCAAGTTGAGCTAATGAAAGTCGATGATTTTGAGATAATCAAAGGTAAGGGAGTAATTGGGAAAATTGACGATAGAGATTTAAAAGCTGTTTCTCCTGGTTTCTTGAAAGAAAATGAGATAGAAGTGCCTCAGGATGCTTTAAAGGAAGGGCCATTTACTGAGATCTTTATTTTAGAAGCTGGAAACTTAATCGGTATGATTAGACTTGGAGATCAGATTAGAGAAAGTTCCTACGAGGCAGTTCAAAACCTTAAAGAGAGAGGAATAAAAGTTACAATGCTGACCGGAGATAATCATAAAACTGCAGAATATGTAAGTAATGAGCTTGGTCTTAATGATTTCTTTGCTGAAGTACTGCCTGATCAGAAACAGAAAAAAGTAGAAGAACTGCAGGCTGTAGGTGACTTTGTGGCAATGACTGGTGATGGGGTTAATGATGCTCCCGCACTGGCAAAAGCAGATATCGGAATAGCGATCGGCTCAGGTACAGATGTAGCTGCTGAAACAGCAGATATTATTCTGGTCGAAAGTGATCCTCTTGATGTACTTAAACTGATCGAATTTGGAAGCTTAACCTTTAAGAAGATGATTCAGAATTTATTTTGGGCTACAGGTTATAATGCCTTTGCTATTCCATTGGCAGCCGGTGTACTGTCGGGATATGGAATTATGATTTCTCCAGCAGTAGGTGCAGTTCTAATGTCGATGAGTACAGTAATTGTTGCCTTTAATGCCAAACTACTTAAATTTTAAAATAAAATCTAAATATAAGTTAAGCTGAATTGTATAATTAAATGCACAGAAAATTAAAATAATAGGTACATACAATTTACTTTGCCAGCTATCTATTAAGCCCCCTAACAGAGTTGGGTATTTAGTGTGTAAGAAAATAAATAGGAAACTATATAGAATTATTAAGTGAAAATATAAATATATAATTTCATTATAAATCCCAGCAAGATTTCAGCAAAGAGTATAAAACTATATATTATTTAATGGTATTTAATGATAAAACTTTTTGATAAGATGTTGTTATATAGGGTGTTGTAGTGATTAGTAATCCAGTATAATGAGACCCGAATTTATCTACGGATCAGCAGGCTGAGGGTTCAAGTCCTTCCGGGCACGCCATCTATTAACCTTATCATATCAGCGATGATAGGGCTTTTTTATTTTTGAAAAAGGGCAAAATAAATGTGAATCTCAGCAAAGAACATAAAAACAAAAGGTAATAATTAAAAATAAATAAGGTATGGAGTAGGACCAGCCTCTCAGCTGGGACCCCTCGTCAAACTGCACGTACGGTTCTCCCGTATACAGCTTTCTGCTCCCGTTGCCCCATCTCAAGGAGTAAGTCATCATCCCTATGTCACCATAGG
>Ga0209942_1000427_pt1 | contig 25973 bp, 23 predicted proteins | sample SalPonR1_A_D2_MG_FD_185695 | JGI IMG/M metagenome (GOLD analysis project Ga0209942, IMG submission 185695) | Salt pond soil microbial communities from South San Francisco under conditions of wetland restoration - Salt Pond MetaG R1_A_D2_MG... ...
TCGGAAAAACGCGGGACGATGCCGCCGGCGAGGCGTTTGACAAAATTGGTAAGATGCTGAACCTCCCATATCCCGCCGGGCCGTTTGTAGATAAACACGCCAAATCAGGCAACCCTGAGTTTGTTGACTTCCCACGGGCTATGATCCAAAAAGGCCTTGATTTTAGCTTTTCGGGGCTCAAAACGAGCGTGCTCTACCATCTTCAAGAACAGAATGATAGTTACATTAATGAACACCTCAACGATTTGTGTGCAAGTGTGTCGGCGGCGATCAGCGATGTTCTGGTGACCAAACTGCGACGCGCCATCCGAAAAACAGGAGTGAATCATGTGATGGTGGCCGGCGGCGTCTCAGCAAATTCAATGCTGCGCGAAAACGTACAGGCAATGGCAGAAAAAGAGGGTGTCAACCTGATGATCCCGGCAATGGAGTACTGTACCGATAACGCCGCCATGATCGCCAAAACCGGTGAGATGAAAGCACGATTGGGTCAATTTGACGGACTGGAGCTGAAGCCGTTCGCGAGCATGCCTGCCTAAACCTCTTCAGCCGGGCCTTGTTCGCCAGCTGGCGGCTTTTACGGATGAGGTAATTTGCATGAATAAATTTTCTACTCCCAAATTTCCAAGAGTCCGCCTTCCTTCCCCAATAGTGGATCCCGGGAAGGGAGAGGAACTGCTTTAATATTTTCAATAGCCTCAGGACGATCATCCGGTTCACCCCTGAGTAAATCGTAGCTGCTGCCATTTGGATAAGCGCCAACAACCCCCAAATTTTCACTGCTCAGATTTTTATGGCCCACGCCGGCCGGCATTACAATGATATCACCCGCCTCAACATCCAGTTTTTCTCCCTGTTCGCCGCCAAGGTGTAGTTTGGCCTTCCCTGAGTAAATTCCCAGAACCTCATGTGATGTGCTGTGGTAATGGTGAAACGGGTAAACGCCATTTCTCCAGGAATTTGTCCAGTTGTTATTCGCGAAGGTACGTTCCAGCCATTCGGCGCCCGCGTTGCCTCGGTCCGAAAAAGCACGGCGATATAGCAGCAGCGGTAAGCCATTGTTGGGGATGGAACCGTCGTCTTCAAAGTAGAATGTCTCCGGTGTCATAAGAGTAAATTCTTTATGTGAATCTTTAAACTTACTTTCATTTTATAAACGAACGTTTGGTGAATGTCATTTCATTACCGGCTGTATTATAGATTCAGAGGTTATACCACTAGCGGCTTGTGACAATAACTTAGCCAGGGTAATACATCAGTCCAGACTGAGCCTGCTTTGGAAATATATACGGAGACCGACCACTTGTGTTAAAATAGTGGGATTTGGCGGATCAACTTAGGCCCCCGGGTTACTTAAATAGTTTCCCGGCAACCTTTTCAAGAAAATGACCCATACCGTAATACTCTTTTTGGATGATCTTTTCTACGACGATTTTGCGCTCAGATGACTTGCCATCCGTGGTATTACGTTTTTGAGCGTAGGCCCAATCACCTTCGACTTTAAAATTGCAATAATCCGGGTGGTTTTTAACCAGCAACTCATACACCTTTCTCACTTGCGGTGTCTCTCTTTCTTCTTTCGGCATATCCTTTACAAACTTTGAGTCCCTGAGACCAGGCGATTGGCTGTAAGTCCAGTCCAAGTCATCAAAGATGATCCAGCCACCGGGCTTAAGTAAAAGATGCACCAAATAAAATGCGAATCCATCAACAAACCAATTATGTGCACCATCTAGATAACAAAGATCAAATGTCGGTTGAGATTCCTGTTCAAGAAACTTCATGAGCCGCCATGTATAAGATGTTGGTTCGTAATAAACAGTTACCCGCTCAGATTCACCAACATTATTTAGAAGTGTTTCGATGTTCGGTTTTCTTTGACGTGCTTCTTCTTTGTCTATTGTAATAATTGAACCCTCACCATTACGACTTAGAGCCGCCGCCATGTAGGATGTTGAAACCCCGTGTCCAAAGCCAAGTTCAAGGATATTCCTGACTTGATGTTTTTCGATGAAAGAAGTTAGGGTCACTGCCTGCTCCAGAGTCATATTTGGAGTATCTCCAACGATCTGTTTTACTTCGCGGTTATTCATTTTACTACTTAAAATTTAACGGTTTAGCGAACACTGGCAGACAAAGTGAATAAACAAGATGATATCTGCAAGAGCAAAGACTTTTAATAAGGCTATAAGAGGTAAAATCCGGTTGAAACACCAGGGAGTTGCGGGTGCACTCTAACGGCAGTGTGAGAAATGTGGTTTTATCTACGCCATATGCACAATAGTAGGGGCAAAACCTTCGGAATGGCTTACAGCCGGTACTGAAACACTTCCTCCAGCCCCACGCCAAACGCATCAGCGATTTTAAATGCCAGTTCAAGCGATGGGGAATACTTTGCGGCTTCTATAGCATTTATTGTCTGGCGGGTTGCACCTACCTTTTCAGCAAGTTCAGCCTGCGTCATTTCGTCGGCATGAAAGCGTAGCGATTTAATATTGTTTGATATGTGATGGCTGCTCATGGCGTCCTTACATTTTCTGATAAAAATAAATCTGGGTCGCCCGATTCGTTATACTTGCGGCAAAAAGTGTTCCTACCAGCACATGAATGACATTAATAAGATTAAGTGCCAGCCCGGCTTTCTCAAATATTTGTCCCAAAATTAGCTGTGACAGAATAAGTGTGATCAACACTCCCATCAGGTAGTAAGCGTTCCGGTAGCCTTTACCCGCAATTAATTCGTCGCGTTCGTCTTTCTCTACTTTATCTTTACCGCGAAAGATGCCAATCGCAAGTTCTATTACGAACGCGAACAAAAATATTTTGATAAAAAGAGATGAGAGATCGGACTCAATGTTGGCTAAGTTATCCGGCAGTCCGTAAACGGTTATCCCATAAAATCCCAGGATAGCAGCGGATGATAGAAGAGAGGTCCAGGCGTATATTTCTTGTTTTGACATGATAAAGTGAATGAGTTAAGTGTCAAAAGTTTTATACGAAATGTAAAATAAATGTTACACTTGTTTTTAAAAAAAGTAGACTTTTTATAACAATAATTCTCTCATTATACCTATCCAGTATCGATAGATAATTGTTTGACCATCTATAAAATTAGTTCTTTGGGAAATCATGCAGGCAGAAAAAAATTCAACGACTATTGGACATTTCCTTGTTCATTTTGTCTTAATGCCCCTAAGGAATACCTTCGGCAAAATATTATGACTGTGAAATAATTGGCGCGGTCACGTAACCTCTGCTACCTTTTATCAATGATCTGCCATTTTTAACGCTTGATAAAAAGTTACCGGCCGCTCATTTTTTGAACGCGAAGCGATATGATAAAAGGTCCCTGCAGATTTTACAGCTCCCTTTACCACCAATTCTTTCGATGTCGTAATAGCAGTGCTGTTAAAAATGTATGCTAGCTCAAAAATGGTATAGCATAGACCCTTGATTAAAGAGTCCAAAGCGATGCGGACTTTTGAAATCTCTCCCTGGGGGGTGCTCCACCAGTCAGATGGCAAGGGGTGTCCATTCAAAAGTACGGGGAAAGACGTCATTATGGGCTAAGGTTAGAAACATTGCAGTCATTGAGGAGTCAGCTCCGACGAACTCATCAAATGACACGAAAAGCCCATTATGTAGCAGCTAAATCACACCCTTTGGGGCATTCATCAGAATATACACGCAGTCATACTCAAATTTCAGGCGCTCATCGTGTTTTAATTCGGTGAGGCAGTATTTGAGGATAAATTACTGATGAGCACAATGCTTATTAACACTTAAACAACTGTCATTATGAAAACTCTAAAACTATTAACGACACTCATTATAGTACTATTTGCAACTAACGCAACAGCTCAGGATCAGGCGTCAAGGTTTAGTTTTGAACTGAATGGAGGGCCATCTTTCGCGCTTCAGGAACTAGGTGATACAGATCTCAAAACCGGCGGTGGATTTGAAGGATTGCTTCACTACCGCTTCATGCCGCATCTCGGGGCCTATGCCGGATGGGGATGGAATAAGTTCGCCTCTAACGAGACGTTCGAAGGAGCCGATGTCGATTTTGAAGAGACCGGATATGTTTTTGGTCTGCAGTTTAAACATCCCATCAATCAGTCGTCACTGAGCTGGTATGTGAGGGGCGGCGGCCTTTACAATCATATCGAAGTGGAAAATACAGATGGGGATATCATCGAGGATACAGGCCATGGTCTGGGATTCCACGCGGGGACCGGTCTCCATATTCAGCTATCAAACAAATGGAGCATTATACCGTCTGTCACATTTCACTCACTCTCAAGGGATCTGAACAGTGATGGAATCAACACAACACTTGATCTGATCTACCTGAGCGGCCGGGTCGGTATTCTGAAAACCTTCTAGCATCGATTCATCGGTAAGTTGTCGTATGCGAGTCATCGGATGAGTCATCATTGAATACTATATTGATCTGTCATAACTCGATTTTTCAAAAAACTCATCCGATGACTATTCAACATTTCATCAATGAAGATGCCGGGTTCAGTCCCGGTCTTTTTTTGATCTTAACAATAACCTTGCATATTTCAGTGTATGTCGCTGAAAGTGCGACAAGAGGATAAGATGAAGAATATAGAGATGGCCCTGAATAACGTACACAAGCTGATACCTTTTCGGAACCTGTTCAAACTTGTGGTTGGTTTTGCCGTGTTAGTTCAGATCATTGTCATATCCGTCAATCACATCACCGGATTCTATGAGTTGAGCAGTGTCTCACACTTTCTGTTTCGCCTTGGGCGCGGATCACTACTCAGCATCGTTGCCGGATTCGCGATTGTTTACCCGAACCTGTTTGTGATTCGATATTTGAATGACAGACTAGGATGGCAGGCGCATATTTTTTACAGGCTGCTGATTCAGCTGTTTCTCACAGCCCTGATCGGGGCTGTTATTGCCGTCGGGTTTACGACGTTATCCCATCTAATAAATCCATATCGCGATGGCCTGCTCATAACTCTCGGATACAACACCATGATTTTCATGGTTTGCAATGTCATCCTGATGATTATTCTGGAGGCATGGATCTTTTTCATTGAGGGTACTGAGTCGAAGGAGAGATCAAAAGAGCTGGAAGGAGAGGTGATAGGACTAAGGTTCGAAATGCTCAAAAAGCAGATCGATTCGCACTTTCTGTTTAACAGCCTGAATGTTTTGTCTGGCCTTGTAGAGAAGGATCCCGGCCTTGCACAAGATTTTATTGATGAATTCTCAAGCCTCTACAGGTATGTTCTGGAAAGTATAGATAAAAGAGTTGTTACCGTCCGTGATGAGATTGAATTTGCCCGGAGCTACCTGTATTTGCAGCAGTCCAGGTACGGAAAAGGGCTCCGTTTTTCCATAGACCTGAACTCTGAGGTGCTTTATGCGTACATTCCACCACTATCGCTTCAGGTCGTTCTTGAAAATGCTTGTAAACACAACATCGTGAGCAGTGAACGGCCGTTAATGATTACCATATCTGGAGAAGGAGAGTCATTGATCGTGCAAAATAACATACAGTTGAAGCCGACGTATTCCAGGCGATCGAAAACCGGCCAGTCCAACCTGGTAAAAAGGTACCGGCTTTTGGGAAATTTCAAGCCCACATTTCACGTCGGCACCACACACTACACCGCGAAACTGCCAATTATTTATGAGGAGGAGTGATGGATGTCCTGATTATTGAGGATGAAGAGGTTGCAGCAGAGCGGCTGGAATCCATGCTTACCGACATTGATCCCGAGGTGAATGTACTGGCAAAGCCCGGTTCTGTGAAGGAGGCCGTCTCATGGCTGAGAGTGCACACGGCTGATCTCATATTTGTTGATATTCAGCTATCCGACGGATTAAGCTTCGCCATTTTTGATGAGATTCCTGTTTCTACTCCGCTGATTTTTACAACGGCTTACGACCAGTACGCCATACAGGCATTCAAGCACAACAGTATCTCGTACCTTCTGAAACCCATTCGCAAAAAAGAGCTGGCAGAAAGCCTGGGAAAATTCAGGCGTTTAAAAACAGCATTTGGGATAGATTTTGGTGAGCTACGATCGGTTTACCAATACGGAAAGAAAGAGTATAAAAAACGATTTTTGGTCAGTATAGGCGAAAAGCTAAAAAAGGTAGAGGTTGAAAAAATTGCCTACTTCTACGCCATGGAAAAAAGCGTCTTTTTCAAAACGTTTGATAACAAAACCCTGTCGGTGGATCAGTCGCTTGATGCGCTGGAAGAAGAGCTGGATCCTGACCAGTTTTTCCGAATCAACAGGAAATATATCGTCAATTTGGATTCCATCGAGGAAATGGTGCTTTGGTCAAGGAGCCGCATCAAGCTCTTCCTTACACCCGGTGTTGCGAAAGACGAAGATACCGTTGTCAGCATCAGCCGCTCATCCGACTTCAAAAAATGGATGAATAGTTGAGGCTCAATTACAATTTATAATTTGATCATATGAAGGTATTTAGTCGTCATAAAATTTGGTGGGTTTTAATTATCATATTCACAATTGTGGTGTCCTGGGCTACATCGAAAAGTCCGGATGTTATGAATATGCTCTTCAGCACTATTGGACATCTGGCATTTTCACTCATTGCATCGCTGATCCCGTTGGTGTTCTATTGGATCATCAAAAAACCAATGACAACGGAACAGTATATGTCGACATTTACGGTCGCCTGGCTGATATTGGCGGTAGCTAATTTGTCGGTTATGTGAATGTGGGTGTAGATTGTTTGATATGTGATGGCTGCCCATTGCGTCCTTACATTTACTGATCTCACTCACATGTTTCTTCATCTGCTGTTCACAGGGTTTATCTAATCTGAGATAGAGATAATCAATTGACTTTCAGTTGTTTATCCACTTTTCATAATCAAGAACAGGAGTTGCTATGAAACGACTGATCTACCTGATTCCGGTGATGTTTCTATTATCTGCGGTTATGGAAGCGGGGACTAATGAGATCACAGGCCAGCAGCAAGATGAACGAGCTGTAGCAGATACAGTGACGTTTCAACAAGGCAAAATTCTCATCGAACAGAACTGTTACAGTTGCCATACGCCCGAAATGACGGGCCGGCAGCGTCTCGCTCCACCCATTCAGATGGTGAAAATGCACTATATGAGAGATTACGAAACAAAAGAGGCGTTTGTTGATGCCATTGCTGACTGGGTAAGCGAACCAAATAAAGATAAAAGCATCATGCCCGGTGCGCTGAATCGTTTTGGGCTTATGGCGCCGATAGCCATTTCAGAAGAGGACGTAAGGCTGATAGCCGACTATCTGTATGAAGTTGATCTACCGGATTTCCGAGGTCATGGCATGAGACATATGAAGCATGGAGGAGGAAATTAAAGCCTCTCAGATATCAGAAAAAAGGATCTACAGAGAGTTATGTATCAGCTATCAAAATAGTGCCTGGGCTCTGTCGAAAGCTGGCTGTAAACGGCGTGTTTAAAATCCATGGCGTTGGCAATCCGGCGGAATTTCGTTTGACGGATACCGATTCCAAAGAGGGTGATCCGACCCGTGCCCAAGTACTTATCCGTTTTACTTTGCCAGCAGATAATGTTATCAACCTTTTGGAGTGGGATTTCCCTGTATCGGATATAGAAGAAGCCGTATTTAGAAATGATGCGCTTGTTTGTAAGAAGGTACTCAAAGTAAAATGATTTGAAGGCTCCGGTTAGTGTCAAAATAAAACAGAACCAAAATCCTACTCCATAAGCGCCAATAGAAAATAAAAGTATAAGGATAGCAAATGGCACAATTGCTATTGCCATGTGAGGCTTCGACCGTGTGATAACGGTTTCATCTTCGTCTAATATTTTATTTCTCCATGTCATGGCTTATAAATACAGAATCTGTATAAAAAGATCTATTGTATTGGGAGATTCTAAATTAATAAATCTTTATAGAGGGACTCATCCACTGTTTACGTCTCTGTCGTCGTAATAACATTCTGGATCCATTTCCAGGGAGAATGATGTTGCTGAAATAGACAGCACAAGTCAAAAAAAAGACGCTCTATTAAATGAAGCGTCTTTATTCAACACGATTAATATTTGATTAAAAAGAGTTACTGTTACTCACTGAATTCAAGTGGTGCTTTCATTTTGTGACCGACAATTTCGCAGAGGTGAGAACGACAGACGAATGTTCAGACATAGAATTGTAATAATCCACAAATTTGTTGGTCTCAGTTGCTTCATATGAATCAAGATTTTGAGCCCACCGGTAAGCAATAGGTTGATAATACAGTTCTGCGTTAATCTGAAACGGCCCATTCACATCCTGCAGTTTTACCCGATACCTTACACGGTCACTGCCGCCGGTAAAATTATTATCACTATCAGCTGCCCCTTTTACGGCAATATCTTTATTGGCAGTGACTTTATCGAAACCTTTTGGCAGAATCCGATTGTCTTTAATATATCGAATGGCAGTAAGCAGTCCGGTCGTTACCTGGTCCTGAGGATCTACAAGTATTGCTTCGTAAATCTGCACCTGATCTTCTCCTGTGATTTCACTGTAGTGCTGTTCATAGTTGCTGCCGGCTTGGTCATTATCATTTCCTGTGATTGAGCCATCAGGCATAACCGCACCGGATTCAAATACAATATCATCATTCTGATCTGTTACTGAGAAACGAATCCAAACGCGCCTGGAGGGATAGGCAGTTGGCAGTTTATGACCGGCAAGATTTTCAATGCTCACATCAGCAATCAGTTCGTTACCAGATACTTCTGCATTAGAAATAGAAATATAGGCCGATTTAGTTTGAAGATGTTTGATGGTTCGGTTGATAGCGGCGTCCATCTCCTGTGGCAAAGCCTTAACTCCTAATTCATCCCGATATCGATTCAGCATACTCTGCATAAAGAAGTTGCCTCCTCTGAATGAGTGTTGTGAAACTTCCTGCCGTGGTTCTCCCCAAACGGAAGCGATTGGCGTACTTCCCTCTACTTCCGGCATATGGCAAGATTGACAGCTCTGATCATTCACAAAACTGCTGTGTTTCCATTCAAGATAGGGAACCTGTTCGGGCAGTTCACCGATTACTTCTCCGCCCGGGCCCAATGTATGAGTATAAAGCGTATGACATGTAGCACAGAGCTCTGATTCTATTAAATGCTTTGATTCTACCTGCTGGAAACCAGAGGATGAGTGCATAATTTTTGACCGTCCCTGATCGACAGGGTAGGGACCGTAAATGTCACGTTTGCCCATCGGTTTTTCGGTATCTATTAGGAATCCGCCGACAAAGCTTTCACGCTCTCCAAAATTATCATCTTTTATCTGATGGCAAGTGGTACAGGATACTCCGTCTACCGCCAGCATGTTTTGTTGAGTCACAGCTTGATTTGCCGGAAGATTGGCAAAAACCTGACTCATCTGTCCCTGAGATTTCGCCTGGTAATGAGCCATTGGCATGTGGCAGGTCGAGCACTCATCTTCAATTACAGCCTGAGATTCGGGATGATCCATCACTTCCCTTCGTACGGCTGCATGCCAATAGGGATCGCGGGCAGAGTTAGCCATCATGCTGGTACGCCAATCGATTCCAAATGATATGTCTTCGCCGGCTGGCGAAACTAAATTGTTATGACAGTTCATACAGTTATCAGCCGTAGAAAAAAGCATTTTTTGTGCCGTGTTTAGATCCATACCGTGAATTTGAGGCACGGGATCAGGATTCTCGGCTCGATAGTTATTTATGACTATGCTTAAACCAATTGTCAAAATCGGAAGCGAAATAATGATCATCAGGTTTTTATACATCTCGTTCTCTCCTCCAATAAGTTATTAATAATCCCTGCACCCACTACATATGCATTACCATCCTTCAAAAAAACCACCATCAAACCAGTCCCATAATATGTAAACCATAAACTGAGAATCTCTGCGGGCATCATCCACGGGTATTCTGTAGCCTACATTAAGCATAATATGTTGACGTTTGTTTAGGGTAACCTGCATCTGAGGCACAATATCCCAATGAATCTCAGTTCCGGATTCCAGCTCTTTCGAACCGAGCATTTCTATCATGGGTGACCATGTTCGTCCCCAGGGATTCGGATTAAAGCTTTTACCCAATGCAGCTCGCCAGAATGCTTCATTTTCTGCTTTATCCTGCAGCACCGGGTATTCCAGGCCTGTCTGAGCGTGTAAAAAACCTCCCGCCGGCAGCAGTTGACCAAAGGATGCAAAGGGCTCTAAAACAGTTGTGCCGCTGCCAAAGCCAGATGCAGTATCGCCCGTGGGCAGAATTACCTCGCCGGTTAAACTGAAGATTGTTCCACTGTTATAATTATGAAAGAAAACACGTTTCACGCCAACTGCCATATCGCCTAAGTGCCCGCCACTCCAATCACCACCAGGCATTTGTCTGTACCCGAAAGGAAATACAATCTCTATTTGATTTCTCACTCCAAAGCGTTGTTCATAGACGAACTCATTAGTCACTGCTCCCCCATTTTCCACATCAATAAAAGAAGAAAACACGGCTTCATCTTCAGGGTATGCTTTTTCAGTGACCAAAGCTCTTGGCAGATTCAATTCACCGCGCGGCCAGTTGTTATTAGTGCAGAAAGTGCGAACGTGGTCCATGATCTTTTGAAGTTCTTCAACAGTAAGAGCCTCGCCAAATGCCGGCATCTCCGTGGAGAATCCTCTTACGGGGCCGCCTTGGTGCGCAACGGCGATCCAGTCTCCATCAGGCTCACGACTTGCAAAATTACAAACCGTAAAATCAGGCGGGGGCGTTTGCAAACCAAGCTGTTTGACAGAGCCGCCTTTTCCGTCCATTCCATGGCAGTTTGCACAGGCTTGTGTATAAAGTTCTTTACCCGAAAGCGGTGAAACTGTGACCGTCGTATCAGTACCTTCTTCAGCAGGCGGGCTGTTGTAGTGATTATATTCACTCTGGGCAGTGAAAGTAAAAAACACAACATTTGTAATGAGAATGGCAAAGAAAGATTGTATGCTCTTGTGAGGACAGCTTTTTTTCATGGCTTTTACCTCCAATTGATCTAATTAATTTAAATATAGCTCTATAAATATTTAGATCAATTTTAAATGCTGCTTCCAAAGGAGGTCTTCCAAAAAAATGGAAGTCCCCCTTTGAGAGGCTGTGAGAAAAATGATTCTCAAAGACATTATGTCTAAATATGTTAAGATTCTTGGCCCTTACACCGCTACCAATCTTTCTGACTCACCCCCGTCCCCTCTCTATCGCGCCCTGGCGGGACTTGACAGAGAGGGGAGCTTCGGAATGAGCTGCACAATTTTAAAAAGTTAGGATGTATAACCATTGTACGGGAGTATTTTCACAGTCTCTTGAAGGGGATTGGATTCACAGCCCTTGTATGAATACCATATTGAACAACTAATTTCCAATCTGTCATCGGTAGCGCTGACTTTGCTCAAAAGCGGGGCAACACTATTTCAGAGGTGAGAGAATTATTCAATGTTACTATGCCTGTAATGTTGATTAGGAAGAAAAGTCTCCGGCCTTGATGGGTGGAGGGATTGCAAGGTTTGCATCACAGCACGGGAGAAATCGCTATGAGCGCTCATGGAGTGAGCATTCTCATAGTGTACCCGTGCGGGCAAACCGTGCCCGGAAGCCATCATAGCCGGGAGTTTTTGCTTACTTTTGACGGTTCAAAAGTAAGAGGGCAATTGGTACTGTACAATCAATTACAAAAAGTAAAACTAAATCTGTCACCGGTAGCGAGCATCGCGATCCGAGCCATCTCACATGTTGGCCATTCTACATTGTTACTTAATTATTTTAAGTTTTAAACTAAGAATCCCCATTGACATCTCCCTGGAACTAGTAAAAGATCGCTACGTCGCTAAATCGTTACATCTCAAAAATCGTTAAATCAAACGGAAAGTTCACAGTCTGCAATACAATGGGGTTGTTGTCTGATTTAAAGACGTAGTGATTTAGTGATGTAACGATTTAAAAAACTTCTGAACTTTTATTGTTGTGATTGCACGTCATGCACTAAAGATAAAAAGCTTCTGCTGAAGTGCTACCTATTGGGAATTTCTAAGATTATTGCAGGATATAACGGGTCCGTCTTTTCTATTTAAGTTTCTACAGAAACCTTGTGGGTAAGAATGTGCTTTTTTTGAGAATATTAATCTTTGATTAACCTCGTAGCTTTTGCAGATCCTTCCATGAGACCCGAAAAACATGGGACAAATATCAGGATGACAATCTCAATTTATAGCGTAAGGGCGGCTTGATCGTATGACGGCACTGAAAAGCTGCTATGTTGCCACGCCGCCATTTAATCCAGTAGAATCAGCGTTATTAGCCAGTTGGCGAGTTGGCGACTGAAGAACGAAGAGAATCTCTTACATTCGTTCAGTGCCTGTCCGGTCAGAGTTATAGCTGATTTCATTTGTTGCTACACATCAAACGTGATGCCCTGTGCCAATGGAAGTTCATCGCCCCAGTTAATCGTGTTGGTCTGACGTCGCATATACGCTTTCCATGAATCGGAACCTGATTCACGCCCGCCCCCTGTCTCTTTTTCACCGCCGAATGCACCGCCGATTTCCGCGCCGCTGGTCCCGATATTTACGTTGGCAATACCGCAGTCGGATCCGCGATGGCTCAGGAAGGTTTCGGCTTCACGCATATTCAGTGTAAACATCGACGAACTGAGTCCCTGACGCACGCCGTTGTGGTAGGCAATTGCTTCTTCCAGTTCGCTGTATTTGATGAGATAAAGAATAGGGGCAAAGGTTTCGTTTTGAACAATGTCGTAGTGATTTTCAACTTCAGCAATGGCTGGTTTTACGTAATGCCCTTCCAGGTTTTCTAAGACTTCACCGCCGCAGACGATTGAGCCGCCCTCTTCTTTGATCTGCTTCAGAGCATCCTGCATCGTGTTTACAGCATCTTTATCGATGAGCGGACCGACAAGTGTATCAGAATCGAGCGGATTTCCAATCTCGATGCTCTCATAGATTGACATCAATCGTTCTTTGATTTTATCATACACAGAATCATGAATGATGAGCCGGCGGGTACTTGTACAGCGCTGACCGGCTGTTCCGACGGCACCAAAGACTACCGCGCGGATTGTCATTTCCAGGTCGGCATCTTTACTGATGATAATGGCGTTATTACCACCCAATTCCAGGATCGTTTTGCCCAGACGGGCACCTACGGTTTGAGCTACCTGTTTACCCATTGCGATAGACCCTGTAGCTGAAATTAATGGAATGCGATCGTTTTTAGTCATCCACTCACCCACATCCCGGCCACCGGTAATGAGTGAGAAAACTCCTTCCGGAAGGTCATTTTCTTTTAGTACTTCAGCAACAATTTTCTGCACCGCAACTGAACAAAGCGGTGTTTTTTCAGATCCTTTCCAGATTACGGTATCACCGCAGACGGCAGCAATCATGGCGTTCCAGCTATAAACGGCTACCGGAAAATTGAAGGCGGAAATAATACCTACCGTGCCCAATGGATGCCACTGCTCATACATACGGTGTTGCGGGCGTTCGGAATGCATCGTGTTTCCATAAAGCATGCGTGACTGACCGAGTGCAAAATCACAAATATCAATCATCTCCTGTACTTCTCCGAGGCCTTCCTGGTAGATTTTGCCCATCTCATAGGAAACAAGCTTACCGAGTGGTTCTTTATACTTACGAAGCTTTTCACCAATCTGACGCACAATCTCACCACGCTGAGGTGCGGGCATCATCCGCCATGTTTTAAATGCTTCCTGAGACATTTGAACGACTCGCTCATAATCATCGCGAGTGGTTTCGGTGACGGTCGCAATTTCAGAACCATCCGTAGGTGTGTGGCTGGTAATCTCTGATGGTTGTTTTCCCGAGAAAAAATCCTGTCCGGTAGACGTTCCGTGATTATTCTCCTCAATGCCGAGCGTACTCAAAAAATCTTTCATACTTTCCATGTGTAGTTATTGCGGTTTCCTGAAATATAGAAGCTGTGATGATCAAACCCAATCCCAGTAAAGGCAAAGATTTATGCAGATAAGACCGGCATCAAATAGTCAGCTTAAACTCTGGAGAAAGCTTCAGCAGACGAAATACCGAAAAAAAGAGGGATTATTTCTGGCTGAAGGTGAGCGTTGTGTGGATCAAATTGTAGAAAACGGGTTTATTGAAATCGGTTCAATTATTCTTGAAAAGGGGTATATGCCCGGATTTGAGTATGAAGCAAATGCCTACGAAGTAGAAAGCTCCGATTTTAAATCACTTTCTGATACTGATTCACCACAGGGAATACTGGCCGTGTGTAAAATTCCGGAGGAAACTTCACTAGAACAGCTAAAGGATGGTAGCGGGGTGATTCTGGCTCTGGACGGGGTGCAGGATCCGGGTAATGTCGGTACTGTTGTTCGAACAGCCGCCTGGTTTGGTGCTGTTGGATTACTGATTGGACACGGAACAGCAGATTTGTTTCACCCGAAAGTGGTCAGGAGCACTGCAGGAGCAACGGGATCTTTGCCATACCTGAAAGGGGATCTTAGTGAAAGTTTAGAGCAGTTTGAGACGTCAGGCTGGACGGTATACCTGATGGATGGCGGGGAATCCTCGATTGATATTCAAAAAGTTAATCCTGCGGAAAGATCTATTATTGTGGTTGGGAATGAAGGGAATGGAATTTCTCCCGGATTGTTTGCCGATCACCGAACGGCCGTCAGTATTCCTGGCGATCATACCGCAGTTGAAAGCCTGAATGCAGGCATTGCCACGGGAATCGGGTTATACGAGTTTTCAAAATCTCCCCTCCGAGGGGAGACCGCTTAAGCGTTCAGCGAAAAGCGTGAGGGGTGTCCGGAGTTAGAAAAAAACAGATAGGTCAGTTTTAAATAAGGCAGATGGGTCAAAGGCTTCACGTGATTTTTCCAGGCCCCATCGATTAGTTGTTTTGCTTCTGCGTGACTGTTCGCCTCGGGCCTTTTGTATGCCTGATCGTTCGAACCCCGCACTGCGCGCCGTCAACGACACGGCGCTTGTACGGGGCTATTGAGATGTCGCCCCGCCGGGGCTCCTGTTTCGCGAGGGCACGAAACTGTTGTTGATTAATCTGTGCGACACCACTATTTAACTTACTTAGCTCTTCAGGCCGCCGCATTAAATATACTGAGGTCAGATTTAATTTAATTTTACTCATTAACCTTGGCATTTTACGATTGAATTTCTCTTCTTTAGATGATTAAATAGTTACATCTACAATACTGTGTACATGGATCGAAAATCTTTTTTAAAGCTCGCCGGTGTTGGTACTGCCGGTGTTGTGATGTTGCCTTTCATAAATAGCGACGTGCTCGCAATGAATCTCCCGATTACAGAGAAGAAACGGCTGGCTGATGTAGCCCTTCAAACCGCAACAAGTTCCGGCGCATCCTATGCGGATATCAGAATAGGGCGCTACCTGAATCAGTTTATCAGAAGCAGGGAGCAGAATATTAATGGTGTTACCAATACGGAATCGTTTGGCTTTGGCGTACGGGTCCTTGTGGATGATACCTGGGGATTTGCCTCATCAAATAGCGTCACAGAAGATGCTATCAGAGATGCAACAAGCAGGGCTATACTGATCGCGCGTGCAAACCGGCGAATTCAGAATGAACCAGTTCAATTGGCTCCGGCCCGGGGATATGGCGATGTATCTTGGGAGACACCTATCGAGATCAATCCATTTGAAGTGTCGATGGATGAAAAGGTGGACCTGTTGATGACAATCAATAGTGAGGCCGGCAAGGCAGGAGCCGACTTTTGTTCATCAAATCTCTTTTTCGTTAATGAACAGAAATATTTTGCATCCACAGAAGGTACATATGCCGATCAAAATGTTCACAGATGCTGGCCTACATTTACCGTTACGAGTATAAACCGTGATGCCGGCGGTTTTGAATCCAGAAACTCCCTTGCCCAGCCCATTGGGATGGGATACGAATATGTTAAAAATTTCGGGCTGATTGAAGAAGCCCGTGAAGCTGCTGAACAGGCACAGGAAAAACACACGGCTAAATCTGTCGATCCAGGGCAGTATGATCTGATTCTTGATCCATCACACCTGTTTTTAACGATCCACGAATCTGTGGGACACCCGCTCGAACTGGATCGCGTACTTGGTTACGAAGCCAACTATGCCGGAACCAGCTTTGCCACCCTCGATAAATGGCGGTCCGGTGATTTTGAATATGGCAGCGATATCGTCAACCTGGTGGCTGACAAAAATCAAAAAGATGCCCTCGCGACTGTTGGCTGGGATGATGACGGTGTGAAAACCAAGCAGTGGGATCTGATCAGAGACGGTATTTTAGTCAACTATCAGGCTACCCGGGATCAAATGCACATGCTGGATGATGAAGAATCTCATGGATGCTGCTACGCTGACAGCTGGTCCTCAATTCCCTTTCAGCGAATGCCGAATGTGTCACTCGAACCAGGATCGATTGATAAATCAGTGGACGACCTGATTTCAAACACCGAAAACGGCATCTATATATTGGGCCGCGGATCCTACTCCATCGACCAGCAGCGGTACAATTTCCAGTTTGGCGGCCAGCTTTTTTATGAAATTAAGAATGGTGAAATCACTCAAATGCTGCGTGATGTTGCTTACCAGTCAAATACACAGGAGTTCTGGAACTCATGTGCGGAGCTGGGCGGAGAATCGACCTACAAGCTTGGCGGTACATTTTTTGATGGAAAAGGCCAGCCGTCGCAAGTCAGCGCTGTAAGCCACGGCTGCCCTACCACGCGCTTTGCCGATGTAAACGTCATTAATACAGGGCGCCGAATTTGAGAAGCTTAAATAGTATCTCTTAATCTTAAACGGAGTAAATCTTGAAACGAAAGGATTTTCTAAAAATCGCAGGATTGGGTATGGGCGGACTGATGATTCCGCTCACCGGCAATCGAGTTCAGGCATTCAATTCGCTGAGCTGGATTGATAATGCAGAGAAAAAGGCGCTGGCTGATGCAGCCCTGAACGCTGCACGTTCTGCAGGAGCCAGTTATGCCGATGTACGCATCGGACGATATCTTAACCAGTTTGTGATCACACGGGAAGATCGTGTGCAAAATACGGTGAACACAGAATCCTATGGAGTGGGAATACGGGTTATTGCTGACGGCACATGGGGATTCTCAGCCACCAATACGGTATCGGCAGATGGTCTTGCCGCTGCTGCACGACAGGCCGTGGCTATTGCCAAAGCGAATGCGAAGATCAATTCAGAACCAGTTGTGCTAGCTCCTGTGGAAAGCCATGGAGAAGTGAGCTGGCAGACACCCATCGAAAAGAACGCGTTTGAAGTGCCTATAGGCGAAAAGGTGGACTATCTGCTGGAAGTGAATAACGCTGCCATGCAGAACGGTGCGCAGTTTGCGAGCAGCCGGATGTTTTTGGTCAACGAGCAGAAATATTTTGCGTCTACGGAAGGATCATATATCGATCAGGACGTACATAGAATCTGGCCAAGCTTTTCAGCCACGGTTGTTGACCGCGAGACGGGTAAGTTTGATTCAATCCAGAGCCTTTCTGCCCCGGTAGGCGGAGGGTATGAATATCTTGATGGTAGACAAGAAGGAAAATACGAAGGAATCGTCACCCGCTACGGAAGTTCCTATGACATGATTGAAGACGCGACACAGCTTGCACAGGCCGGTCGCCAAAAACTTGCGGCTAAGTCGGTTGATCCGGGACAGTATGATTTGATTCTGGATCCGTCGCACCTCTGGCTCACCATTCACGAATCAGTCGGCCACCCGCTTGAGCTCGACCGCGTGCTTGGCTATGAAGCCAACTTCGCCGGAACAAGTTTTGCCACTCTCGACAAATGGGAATCCGGTGATTTTGAATACGGTTCGGACCAGGTGAACTTGTTTGCTGATAAAGTGCAAAAGGGATCGCTTGGTTACGTAGGCTACGATGACGAAGGCGTGAAAACGAAGCAGTGGGATCTTGTAAAAGATGGAATACTAGTCAACTACCAGGCCACGCGCGACCAGGTGCATATGATTGATCAGAATGAATCGCACGGCTGCTGCTATGCCGATTCCTGGAACAGCGTCCAGTTTCAGCGCATGCCGAACGTATCACTTGCTCCGGGACCCGATCCATATTCTGTTGATGAGATGATCAAAGACGTGGAGAACGGAATTTACATAGTTGGTGACGGATCATTTTCCATTGATCAGCAGCGATATAACTTCCAGTTTGGCGGTCAGCTCTTTTATGAAATCAAAAATGGTGAAATTACAGGAATGCTGCGTGATGTCGCCTATCAGGCCAATTCCCAGGAATTCTGGAACTCATGTTCCAAGATATGCGATGAGTCAGATTACAGGCTCTCAGGGTCGTTTTTTGATGGAAAAGGACAGCCGTCGCAGTCCAGCGCTGTTTCACACGGAAGTTCCACAACCCGGTTTGATGGCATCAATGTGATCAATACCGCCCGGAATATTTAATCATCCCAAAAACACAAATTTGAAACTGAACGATTATGGCCATTCTAAGTAAAGACGAAGCCCGGGACATCATGCAAAAGGTTGTGAATATGTCCGGTGCTGATTTTTGTGAAGTTAACCTTCAGGGCAGCCGCAGCGGCAACATCCGCTATGCCCGCAATACTGTTACAACCAGCGGAGAAGAGCAGAACACATCGCTCTCCATTCAGTCTTCATTCGGCAGTAAAACCGGAACGTCAAGCGTGAATGAGTTTGATGATGAATCCCTTCGGGAAGCTGTTGAACGATCTGAAGAGCTGGCACGGCTCGCACCTGATAATCCTGAGTTTATGGAGCCGCTGGGTCCGCAGGAGTACCGCGAAGCTCCTACGTTTCATGAATCCACTGCGAGTATACAGCCGGATCAAAGAGCACAAATGGCGTACGAAAGCCTTACTCCAAGCAGTGAAAATGATCTTGTGTCGGCAGGATTCCTGGAAGATGAAGCCGGATTTGAAGCGCTGATGAACAACAAAGGCCTGTTTGCCTACAATCAATCCACAAGCGTAGATTTTTCCGTGACTATTCGCACCAAAGACGGAACCGGGTCAGGATGGGTGTCGCGAGACTACAACGATGTAAACAAGCTGGATACAGGCGCTGCATCTCAAATTGCAATCGATAAGTCAATCGGTTCACGTGATGCAGTTGCCCTCGAACCCGGCCGCTACACCGTTATTCTCGAACCGCACGCCGTATCGGGTCTTCTGCGCTACATGCTTGGTGCAATGAATGCCCGGACAGCGGATGAAGGCAGAAGTTTTATGTCGAAACCTGGTGGCGGGACACGTATTGGAGAACAGATGTTTGATGAACGCGTTACAATCTACTCCGATCCGTTTGATGAAAACGTACCGGTAACACCGTTTACTGGATCGGGCCAGCCGCTGGAAAAAACCATGTGGGTCGAAAACGGAGTAGTTAAGAATTTGGCGTACTCGCGTTACTGGGCAAAAGAGCAGGGCGTTGATCCACTGCCGGGTCCTTCCAATGCAATTGTTCCGGGCGGAGATAAATCCACCGAAGAACTGATTGCTGATACAGAGCGCGGCATTTTGGTCACGCGAACCTGGTACATACGAATGGTGGATCCGCAGACCCAATTACTTACCGGCCTTACCCGCGACGGGACATTCTATATTGAAAACGGCCGTATCAGAAATGCCGTGAGGAATTTCCGGTTCAACGAAAGCCCGGTCATTATGCTAAACAACATCGAAGAGATGGGCAAACCCATGCGCACTGATGGCAGCATGATACCGCCGATGAAAATTCGCGACTTTACGTTTAGCAGTCTGTCTGACGCGGTTTAATTTATAAGACCTTCAGAAAATGGTATTTTCTATAGCGTGAATTAATTGAGAAAACCATTTAGCTATGAGGTTGCCAAAAAAATGGATTTGATAGTTGGACGTCTTGAAACAAAGGCGTACTTCGTGAAGCTTCAGGTTTTTGTGCCTTCGTGGCGATAACTATCGATTTTAGCCACGAGGACACGAAGTCCCGAAGCAACACGAAGTAATCTTAACTCAAACTTTTTATGACTTTGCTAGATAATTTAGGTTGAATTGCGGTAACCATACTTTATGAACAGCCTTATCTCCTGCTCTGTATGTGTTTCTTGATATCATGTAATTTTCTGGACATGCAAACTGTTGACTATCCTGGAACAAACCTCCCACTGCTAGCTGATCCCAATCTGCAGTTATGAATCGAAAAGACTTTCTTAAAAAAAGTGCGGCACTTGGAGCAGGGCTTTCCCTTGCGCCGAATGTTCTTTTTGGTTCTGGCCGGGCAGCAGGTTCGAACCCGGATTTCTTCTTTACCCGGATTCGCTATGATTCGGGGAATTGGTTTGTGGATGAACGGATGCCCTCAAACCTGCTTCATTCACTTGTTGAATACACCACACTTTCTATCGATCAGGATGAGAAAGTTGTTCCGCTGGCAAGTGATCGAATCCTGGAATCACCGTTTTGCTATATCACCGGCCACAGACTCGTTCAGTTTTCATCCCGTGAAAGGGAGAATTTTGAAAAGCTCGTATACAATGGCGGTTTTATCTTTGCTGATGACTGCAACCATGATGTAGACGGTCTCTTTGCGAAATCATTTGAAGAGCAGATGGCCGAGATGTTTGGGGTTAATGCACTGAAGAAAATTCCCAATGATCATCCGATCTACCGGTCGTTTTTTGAGTTTGAGGATGGCCCGCCTACTGCCGCCGTGGAGATGAATGGCTGGGGTGATGGGCTGGTGCACGACTACCTAAAGGCGATAGAGATTGACGGAGAAATCCGGGTGCTTTACAGCAATAAAGATTACGGCTGTGAGTGGGATTACGATTTTAGAAATAAGCGCTGGTACGCAAAAGACAACACGAAATTTGGCGTCAATATTGTGATGTACGCCATGAACAGAAAAGCCATTCAAACGTGAAAGCCACCGAAGAAGATGTAGCACTGCAGCTGGATAAGCTGTCAGATTTACGGGATGAAATATCAAAAGTCATTATTGGCCAGAAAGATGTGGTGGATGAACTTCTTATCACGCTGTTTGCCGGTGGTCATGCACTGCTTGAAGGAGTTCCTGGCCTGGCAAAAACGCTGATGATACGCACACTGGCCAATGCTATCGATGCCGATTTCCGGCGCATTCAGTTCACGCCCGACCTGATGCCGTCCGATATTGTGGGTACAGAAATTCTTGAAGAGGATCATTCCACCGGCAAGCGATTCTTCACCTTTCAGAAAGGGCCGGTGTTTACCAATATTCTGCTGGCGGATGAGATCAACCGGACGCCGCCCAAAACCCAGGCTGCCCTGCTCGAGGCGATGCAGGAGTATAGCGTCACCTCCGGTGGAAATTCGTTTCAGCTATCGCAGCCGTTTTTTGTACTGGCTACTCAAAATCCTATCGAACAGGCAGGAACATATCCGCTGCCTGAAGCTCAGCTCGATCGTTTCTTGATGTATCTGAAAGTAGATTACCCAAATGAACAGGAAGAGTTTGATGTACTGAAGCAGACAACAGGCGGCAGAAAAACGGATATCAAACCTGTGATGAACGCTGCTGACGTTGTGAGTCTGCAAAAACTGGTTCGTGAAGTATCGATCAGCGATGATTTGATTACCTATGTGAATACGATTGTCAGGTCAACACGGCCTGATACCGGTACCATTGAGGACGTCAATCGATGGGTGGAGTGGGGTGCCGGGCCCCGGGCAGGGCAGGCAATGATTCTCACCGCAAAAGCGAGGGCTTTGTTTGAAAAACGGTATGCCGTAACAGTTCCTGATATCAAGTTTGTGGCCAAGGCTGTGCTTCGTCACAGACTATTACTCAACTTCAAAACAGAAGCAGAGGGGATTACGCCTGATGTGGTTACGGAAAAGATTCTTGAGGTTGTGAGTCCGCCAAAGAGTGAGTTGTGAGAAACAGGGTTATCAGTTAACGGTTATCGGTTAAATTTTGCCCCGATTCACTTTGTAAAAACCTAATAACTGATACACCGATAACTGTTAACTCACCACTAGTTTTAAAAGATGAGATTCCCCGATATTGACTAGTGATAAGTCAACTATGAAATGTCGGAAGCAACCTGTCAGCACCTACCGGATCTGACAGCGTTGATTTTTGACGCTGACAGAAACCCGGCAAAGCACCGGGAATGCTGTCAGGTCTGTATGAGACAAATGAGAATTGACACAGCACTAGATGTATTTTAACAACTCAAACCCATAATGAAACGCGAACTTCCTTCTGAAATCGGTGATCTGCTGGCGGGTGCGGGTCTTGCATTGCTGGCTAATCAGATCGTAGATGGGTTTCTGATCGGGCTTCATCACGGAACGCGCAGGGGAACCGGAACGGAATTCAGTCAGTACAGAAGCTACCAGCCGGGCGACGATATCCGTCTGATTGATTGGAAAATGTTTGCCCGGAGTGACCGGTATTATATCAAAGAGTCTGAAACGGAAACGTCGATAACGGTGAGATTTTTCCTTGATACGTCAGCTTCCATGGCATACATCGAAAATGGAATAGCCCGTGTTGAGTACGCATCTTTGATTGTCGCCTCACTTGCCACGCTTGCTCATCGGCAGGGAGATTCGATTGGTCTTCATATTGTTGACTCTGAACAGCGAACAGATCTGGCTCCCAGGCGAAAAAAACAGCAGCTTAACCAGCTGTATGAAAATCTTGAATTGGTAGAGTGTAAGGGTACGTGGCCTGAATCTGTCGAGTGGATTACAGAGTGCACTTCTCATCAAAATGAATTGTGGATTTTTAGTTCAGATATGCTTGATGAGCCAGACACCTGGAAAGAGATCCGAGAGCTCGGGGAAACGTTTGGTCACGAGCAGCTTTTTCTTCAGATTTTGAGCAAGGAAGAGCTAGAACTGAATCTCGATGGTGTTACCACCGTTCGTGATCCGGAAAGCCAGATGGAGCGAACGATCAAAACCGGAGCTGTGAAAGAGTCTTATCAATCCAATTTGCAGGCTTATTTATATGATCTGGATGATGCTGTGGCCGGACGGCGATCCGGGCGGGAACTGTTCATAATGAACCAGCCGGTGCAGGATGTGTTGCGGACTTACCTTTCAAAACGGAGCCGGATATGAGCCTTGGAGTGCCGGCCTGGTTATGGATCATGGCCGCAGCGGCCGTTCCAGTGATTATACATCTCTGGAGCCGAAAATCGGGAAAGCCGAAGATACTTCCTACGTTTCGATTTCTTCCGGAGAAAAGCTTTGCGCGTGCCAGCCGTATTGAGCTTCATGAAAAGACACTCCTATTTCTGCGAATCGTACTGATTCTTTTAATTTCCCTGCTTCTTGCCGGCCTCTTTTTTGATAGCGATCTGCCGGAATTTAGTTCTGTAATAATAACTGAGTCTGAATCAGGAGTGAACCAATCTAACGAGAATGCAACCGTGCTTGAACTACAGGTATCACCCGATCGGATCGACCGGCTGGGGTGGTTCCGCCTGATTGAACAGGTTGAATACGATTACAGTCCCGGGTTGATCATGGTTTCCGGGCGCCTGACTGCCGACCGGTTTTCAGGCCAGCTACCTTTTCTCAGTGCTGATTTAGAGTGGGTTGCTGCTGACCTGCCGGATAATTTTCAGGGCAAATCATGGAGTGGAGCCGACAATAATCTGTTTTCCTATATTCAAACTCGTTCTGATTCGCTCATAGAAACAAAAATAGAGCCAGTTGATGAAGCAAATGACGGCAATATGCCGGATCGTCTGGCGCTGACCATAAACAGTAATCTGGACGATGCTCAAAAAACCGGATTTGAACAAGCTGCTGGTCTTTGGAAGATTGAGAAGACCGAAGCTGATCTTCCTCAGGGGAGGATAGCTGATGTTCAATACGGTGATAATGAGATTAGTTTGGATGGAGCGAATCTTCAAAACCTGACAGAAGAGTACCTGAACGCCGGTCCTGATTTTGGTATTCAGCTCCCTCTGTTAGTGGAGGATAGCATTCAGGCAGACCGGACAAGCCTGAGATCAACCATGAAAGTAATCAGGAAAAGAGACGAAATGGAGTTTCAGCTCGCAGCGGTTCCTCACGCTCCCTACACAGAATGGTTTTACGCAGGTGTGGCACATCAGCTTTTGAAAACTGTGGTTGGAATAGATCATGACCTCCATCCTGAACTTACCAATGAGCAGCGTCAGCCATTGATTCGTGAACAGCCGGTAAAGGCCGGCCTGACGGAAAAAGAATCTGCCGGTCCAATATTATTAATTTTGATTTTATTGGTTTGGGCTGGTGAACGCACGTTATCAAACAGGCGGGGGATGTAGATGATGTTGATAGCAAAACTGAGACGACAACTTAGACGGCAAAGAGTCATTATTGCTCTTCTGATTTCACTCACTGCGGCTGTTTCAATTGGCCTCATGGCGAATGATGTACTGGGTTTGTCCAAATTGGTCGCTGCTTTGATTGCAGTAGCACTGTTTTTCCTCCTGACCGCTATTTACTATCGATCAGGAAGCTTTTCTCTGCCGCCATCAGAGGTGATCGTCAGATACCTGGATCGCCATTATCCACAGGTTGAAGATTCGTCAGGCCTGTACTTGAAGTCAGAGCTGAACCGGCTTGAAAAACTTCAGATCAACCGAATCAACAATAAGCTGAGCCAATCAGGATTGGATTTTAAATTGCCCAAAAAGCAACTGATTCGTTCTGTTTTGATGTCAGTGTCACTGGTTTCTATCGCTTACCTGGTTACAATAACAACCTCTTCTATAAGTGGAACAGACGAAAGGTTTGGCGATGTAACACAACAAATAGCAGCGGAATCTGGAAATCTGACATCGGGAAATGATCCTGTTATTCAGTCGGTACAAGTTGTTGTAGATCCGCCTGAATACACCAATCTGGAAACTAAAGTGGTAAACAGCGGCATTGTGACTGCGGCGACAATGTCAGCTCTTTCATGGACAGTAAATATTTCCGGCGATGTGAATTATGCGGCACTCATTTTTAATGACAGAGACACGGTGGAGCTTACGTCAGAAGGAGATGCCTACAAAGGAGAGATAACGGCAGAAAATCGATTGATCTATCGTATTGCCGTGACATCAGCCGACACAACGATTTATTCTAATTACTACTCAATTGAAGTGACCGAAGATCAGCCGCCACGTTTCAGGGTTAGCTCACCGGTACAAATGCGAACACTGCTGACCGAAAACAAACGGCAAACAGAAATGAACGTGCAGGTTATGGATGACTATGGAATCCAGTATATCAGCCTGTATACAACGCTGGCCAGGGGATCTGGTGAATCGGTCCGCTTTCGTGAACAGCGCATGGCGTTTGACAGGATATCCGGAATGGGAACACGCCAGGCAGAGGCATCGATTATGCTCAATGCTGACTCACTTGGCATGACACCCGGCGACGAGCTTTATATTTATGCGGCCGCATCGGATAATCATCCGAATACCCAGTCCGGTCGCTCTGATACCTACATTATAGTGGTTGAAGACACGACGCGGGCACAGCCTCTTATGGCCGGGAATATAGTGATAGACTTGATGCCCGAAGACTTCAGGAGTCAGCGTCAGATTATCGTGGATACGGAGGAGCTTCTCAGTGAGAAAGGTCAGATGAGCGAGGAGTACTTTAAGGTCCGATCGAGACGCATTGGCCGTGACCAGGAAATGCTGATGCTCGATTTCGGGCAGTATATGAGTATGGAAGATGAATCAGAGTCAGCCGGTGGCGACATCACAGAAGCAGCTGATGACCATGCCGGACACGATCACGGCCACGAAGAAGTAACGGAGGCCGAACTGGATGGTGAGGGTCAGGAAGCCACCCAAAGCACAGCTGCATCCATCATACCCGAAGAGTTTTTCCACGATCACGGAAGCCCTGAGATGAACACGCT
>Ga0209942_1000429_pt1 | contig 25939 bp, 22 predicted proteins | sample SalPonR1_A_D2_MG_FD_185695 | JGI IMG/M metagenome (GOLD analysis project Ga0209942, IMG submission 185695) | Salt pond soil microbial communities from South San Francisco under conditions of wetland restoration - Salt Pond MetaG R1_A_D2_MG... ...
ATGTTGATCCAGATGTTCAAAAACTTGTTGCAGACACGCTGGATCTTCCACACTCTCACGTCCATGGAGTTGCATCCTTTTACACTCAATATTATAAAGAAGAGAAAGGAAAGCATGTGCTGGATGTATGCACTTGTCTGAGCTGCCAACTGTGTGGCGGGTACGATATTCTGCACTATCTTGAAGAGAAATTAGGTGTTCAAAAAGGCGAAACAACCGAAGACGGCATGTTTACCCTTAATGAAGTAGAATGCCTGGGAGCTTGCGGGTATGCTCCCATGCTGCAGGTGACTAACGACAAATATGTGAATCACCTCACCAAAGAGAAAGTTGATGAGCTTATTGAAATGCTCAAAGATGGCAAGTCGCCTGAATACGAAAAAATTGGAATGCCACAGCGCGAAAATATTTAGATGATTATGAGCTCTGTTGACTGGAAAAACTACGAACCTGTAATTATCCCCGATATTAAAGACCTCCATAAAATAGATGTCTATAAAAAGAACGGCGGATATAATGGTCTCAAGTCAGTTCTTACCGACAAAAAGAAATGGCCTGAGCAAAAAAGTGTAATAGATGAGGTGAAAGCCGCCAACATCAGAGGAAGAGGAGGCGCCGGGTTTAATGCGGGTCTGAAATGGTCATTTATGCCACCTGCTGATGGGGGGCCTCGTTATCTCGCATGTAATGGAGATGAATCTGAGCCGGGCACATTCAAGGATCGTAAAATTTTTGAATATAATCCTCATCTGTTTATTGAAGGCGCCTTGATTGCTGCATACGCCATGCAGGTTACCACAATTTATGTGTATATCCGGGGCGAATACAAGGATTATATCGATATGATGCAAAACGCCATCGATGATGCCTATGAAGGCGGCTATATTGGTAAAGATATTTTAGGATCAGGGTATGATTGTGATTTTTATGTCCATTCGGGTGCCGGGGCCTATATTTGCGGTGAAGAAACTTCAATGCTCGAATCTCTGGAAGGAAAACGCGGTTACCCAAGGGTTAAACCGCCTTTTCCGGCACAAAAAGGACTTTGGGGACGGCCAACCACCATCAACAATGTGGAGACACTTGCCCATGTACCCGGCGTAATCAAAAACGGAGCCGAATGGTTTTCAAATATCGGAGCTGCAAATCACCCCGGACCTATTCTTTACGGTATATCTGGACATGTAAATAAGCCGGGTGTTTATGAACTTCCAAGCGGTATTCCTGTACTGGATCTGATCGACAAGGTTGCTGGTGGTATGAGAAACGGTAAGAAACTGAAAGCAGTGATTCCCGGTGGTTCTTCCACTCCAATTTTACGCGCCGATATGCTCGATGGAATAACGATGGACAGCGACTCTCTTAGAACAGTGGGCACAATGATGGGAACAGCTGGAATGGTAGTGATGGATGAAGACACCGACATGGTGGATATGCTTTGGCGAATTGCCCATTTTTATCATCATGAATCATGCGGACAGTGCACCCCCTGCCGCGAAGGTACGGGATGGCTCGAAAAAGTATTATTAAAAATTAAAAACGGTAATGGGGAGATTAAAGATCTTGATTTACTGCTCGACATAACCACACAAATGGAAGGAAGAACGATTTGTGCACTTGCGGATGCAGCCGCCTGGCCGGTGAGAAATACTATCAACAGATTTAGAGATGAATTTGAAGCAAGGTGTAAGAAATCTGTTCATGCTGTAGCCTAAATTTGAATATAACGTGATGGTTCAGTCCATTGATTAAATAAAATTTACCTTAGAAATGCCTGAAATTTTCATAGACGGTCAACGATACGAATACGAAGGAGAACATCAGGTTCTTCAGTTTATCCAGGACCTTGGTAAGGAAGTTCCCTTTTTCTGCTATCACCCCTCCATGTCTATTCCTGCAAACTGCCGACAGTGTTTGGTAAAGGCAGGATCGTATGTTAAAGACAAGGACACAGGGGAGTATGAAAAAGATGAAAACGGCGACAGGGTAATTCGCTGGTTTCCAAAGCTTCAAACATCCTGCCAGCTCAAGGTTTCCGACGGTATGGTGATTAAAACACAGGAAACTGATGAAGATGTTGTTCGAGCGCAAAAAGACACACTGGAATTTATATTAATTAATCACCCCCTCGATTGTCCGATATGCGACCAGGCGGGTGAGTGCCCTCTTCAGATTCAAACGTATAAATACGGGCCTGAAGGAAGCCGCTTTGAAGTAAAGAAAGTTCATAAACCGAAACGCGTGCAGCTTGGCCCACGTGTGGTACTTGATGCAGAACGCTGCATTAACTGTACAAGATGTACCCGTTTTACCCGGGAAATCAGTAAAACAAGTCAACTTACCATTGTTTCAAGAGGCGATAAAAACTACCCGACCACTGCGCCCGGTGAACAATTCGACGATCCCTACTCTATGAATACGGTTGATATCTGCCCTGTAGGAGCTTTAACTGCTGCAGATTTTCGGTTTAAAGCCCGCGTTTGGGAGATGAATCAAACACCAAGTATTGATATCACAAACGGTAAGGGATGCAATATCGATTTATGGACCAGAGATAACCTTGTATTGCGTATTACACCCCGGGTTAACGAAGCTGTTAACGACCACTGGATGCCCGATGAAGGACGTGATGCCTATAAACTTTTCAACGAAAACAGAATTTCGCGACCGTTGCAAAATCTCGATGGCGAACAAATTATGTCTTCCTGGAATAATGCTGTTGCCACGTTCAACGAAGAAGTGGAAAAAGCCGGAAGTGATGACATCTTAATTATTGGCAGTCCACACGCCTCGGTTGAGGAAAATTACCTGTTAAGCAAATATGCAAATCTTCTTGGTATTGATCAGCCCGTATTTACCACTCATATTGAAAGTGGAAAAGGTGATGGGTTTTTAATAACCGATGACCTCGCACCCAATACCAATGGATGCAGACTTCTGGGTTTCAAAGAAATGACGGCCTCAGATCTGAAAAAGCGAGTTCAAAAATCGAAGCTTGTCATTACCATTAACGATCATTTTGTAGACAGAAATGTTTTGAGTGCGGATGATTTATCAACTCCTTTTACAATCGTATTCGGTACAAATCATTCACAAACAACCAAGCTTGCCGATCTTGTAATACCTGTTACCTCGGCTGCTGAGCACTCTGCAAGCTATGTAAATGTTGATGGAAGAATTCAGCGTACATTCCGTGCCAAGGAGACAAAGTACACCAACCGGCGCCTTGACCTTGAAATGTCGGAAGGACGTCTGGACCGGTATGGAACCAATTTTGATAATTGGGTAAACGAAGATAATAAAGTGGATTGTTTGCCGCTTTGGAAGTTCTTCAGCAAAGCATCGGGCGAAACCGGCCTTTCAATTGAATTCGATGATGGCAGAGATGTTATGAACGAAATTGCTGAAACCGTATCTCCATTTAACGATGTAAGTTACCAGGCCATAGATGAACAATCAGGTATTCAACTTGAACTTGGTGAAAGTAAAAAAACAACCGAAGCCAAGTAAATATAACCCATTGAAAAACTTTACTAAATAATTACGGGATGGAAGAAGTTTCAACTTCATATGTAGTTTTGGGAATAGCAGCCTTTATGCTGCTTAATTCAGCAGCAATTGCAGTATATGCCGAACGGCGTGTGGCTGCTTTCATACAAAATCGGGTAGGTCCGAACCGTGTTGGTCCGCTCGGACTATTACAGCCGATTGCTGACGTTCTTAAACTGATTCTTAAAGAGGATGTTACTCCAACTGAGGGGAATAAGGCACTTCATACATTTGCACCGCTTATACCGGTTGTTACGGCACTTCTTACCGTAGCGGTTATTCCGTTCGGTGAGGGGCTGTATGCAACAGATATTAATGCCAGTGTCCTTTATTTGCTGGCCGTTGCCTCTTTAGGTGTTTATGGCGTAACGCTTGCAGGGTGGGCTTCTAACAGTAAATATTCTTTGCTTGGGGGATTGCGCGCCGCTGCACAAATGATTAGTTATGAGCTACCGCTTGGCATGGCAGTTGCATCAGTTGTCATTTTTGTAGGTTCACTAAGTGTAGTGGATATTGCGGCAGCTCAGGACGACTTTTGGTTTGTATTTGTAAACCCAATCGGTGCTATTATCTTTATAATCGCCGGCTTTGCAGAAAGCAATCGTACTCCTTTCGATTTGGTTGAAGCCGAACAGGAACTGGTAGGTGGTTTCCATACGGAATACAGCTCTATGAAGTTTGGCATGTTCTTTTTAGCAGAATATATGCATGTTGTAATTAACTCTATGCTGATGGTTACGTTCTTTTTTGGGAGTTATCATCTGCCATTTGCCGCATACTGGTTACCGGAACTCTCACCACTTTTAAAAGGAATTCTTGATGTAGCTGTCTTCACCGGCAAAACTGCTTTCTTTATTTTCCTATTTATCTGGGTTCGTTGGACAATCCCAAGATTTAAATACAATCAGGTTATGAAACTGGGGTGGTCACGATTATTGCCAATCAGCATTCTTAACTTTATAGCCATTGCAGCTATTCTCTATTTTATAGTTGGCTAAAAGCTACCTGATTATTCTGTGACTGTGACTGTGACTGTGACTGTGACTGAAAATATAATTATCGAAGCCGTAAATGGATATTAAAATGCGTATACGGCTTTTTTATTTGAGCTGATGCCTGGATTGATGTTGTTGTAGTGCAAAAGCTGCTTCAGCTACCCGTCCATCCTCTTCATTAAATAAATTTTTTAGAGTGTTATACCCATCAATAAGCAGTGAATCTGCTTTTTCAACTTCCCCTTTTATCGACAAGATTTCTCCGTAGACTGAAGCAGTAACTGCCCTTTTCACATTTCCATCGGGCAAACTTTGTGAATAAATCTCTCTTGCCAATAACACATTTTCTTCAGCTTTATCCAGCTTTTCTGTTTTCAAATATAGCTTGCTCAGCTCAAGATGTGGGTCACCCAATCTTGAATGTTCGGAGGGGTACACTTTTTCATACTCATCCTTTACTTGAAGGAAAAGTTTTTCTGCTTCAGTGTATTCTTCCAGAAGATAGTGGTTCATTCCAAGCACAAGTTTCGTTCGTGCAACATATGGATGAAGCTCACCAAAAATTTCCTGAAGCAATTTTAAACTTTGCTCTGCAAGGCTGTCCGCAACCTGATAATTACCCTGGCGCATGTTAATTTCACTCAAATTCCCATTCCCAAGGGCAATATCAATATTATATTGTCCCTCTTTCCTTTTTACTATGTTTAATGCTGACTCCTGAAAATGCTTTGCATCATCAAGCTTACCCTGGTCTCGGAGCAGCATAGAGAAATTCGCCATTGTAATTGCAGTTCTAGGATTATCCGCAAGTAATTCCGTGTAGATATCAACAGCTTGTTTGTAATACTTTTCTGCTTCGTCAAAATTTCCCAGGGAATGATATAAATTTGCGAGGTCATTATAGGCGGGAGCCAACAACGAATCATTCTCGGCAAAGTGAATTTGCCGCTGTTCCAAACTTCTCAAAAGATACTCTTCGGCTGTTTCCGTATCGCCTAAATTGAACCACGAAAAGCTCCCGTATACGGCAAGAGCCGATACAGCTTCCCGGCTTTGGAACCCCTCTTCACTATTTTCAAAAAGTTTTATGGCTTTTTTTAGCAGAGAGTCTGCGGCTTGGTTCTTTCCAACCTGCTGAAAGACATGTCCCAACCTGAAGGTATATATAGGCAAGTCCCTTTCAAGACTCTTACTCTCAGCAATTTGTAACGCTTCACTGTAAAGTTCTTCAGCTCTGTCAAACTCACCCAGTGAAAAATATACACGGCCGATTGTACTGTTTAGAGCTGCTTTTACTTCCGCCTGATTGTTCAGTTCAGAATTTATACGCTTTTCACCCAGTTCAAGCATGCTTCCAATATCTGTGTCAAGTCCAAACTCCTCCGTATCTCCAAAAGGATCGGCTCCTTCAAACAATCCAATCAAAAAACCGGAAATCTGTTCAGCTTTTTGAGCTTCAGCCTCCGCTATTCTTCTCTCCTCGTTAATCATTTTTGCATAATATGAAGGAATAATAATCAGCAAAGCTAAAATGATAGCGGCAAAAGATAAATTCACTTTATTGCGCCTCACGAATTTCCCTGTTTTATAATAAAATGTGCCGTGGCGAGCTGAAACCGGTTTATCATTTGAATATGCCTCAATATCATCAAGCAACAATCTGGCAGATTCGTACCTCTGCTCCGGCTCCTTTCGAATAGCTTTCATTGTAATGGCATCCAAATCTCCACGAAGCCGATTTTGCCATTCCCTATTTACCACACTGGGCTTTTTGGGTTCACTTTCCCTGATGATTTTTTCTGCCTCGACCAGATTTTTATTCTTCAGGCTATAGGCACGTTCATTCGTTAGCAGCTCATAAAGTAACAGGCCCAATGAATAGACATCCGTTGAGGTTGTAACGGGTTCACCTGTAATTTGCTCCGGTGCAGCATAATTGAGGCTGAGCATCCGATAGCCTTCGCGCGTCTGAATCAGTGATTTTTCATCCAGTTTACCATCGGTTAGTTTGGCAATTCCAAAATCAAGAATCTTTAAGATACCATCACGGTTCACCAGAATATTTGAAGGCTTCAGATCCCTGTGGACCACAAAATTAGTATGTGCATACTGAACAGCATCACACATTTTACGAAACAGTGAAAGTCTTTCAGATAAATTACAGCTGTTTTTAGAACAGTACTCTGTAATTGGCACACCATCAATGAACTCCATTACAAAATATGGGCGTCCATCTTCTGTAATTCCACCATCTAAAAGCTGTGCAATGTTCGGGTGATTCAATGATGATAAAATCGAACGCTCCTGAATAAATCGCTGAATCGTTACCTGGCTGTTAATCTCTTTCCGAACAATTTTTATTGCCACATTCTTATGGAAGTCGGCTTCTTTGCGTTCAGCAAGATAGATGTTACCCATCCCCCCCTTTGCAAGTAATTTTTTTACCCTATATGGGCCGATAGACTCCGGTGAAGAGTGATTTATGACACCTGAATCCTGAGACATTTCATCAGCCATATCATCTGCTATCGCCATATTGGAATTTAACAGATCTTCCCACAAACCGTCTGATTCTTCGATAGAATGAATGAACGAATAAACTTCAGTAATCAGACTTTTATCGTCTTTGCACTTCTCTTTGATAAAAGCGGTTCTGTTATCTTTATCTTCTATTTCAAGAGCACCATCGACAATCTGTCCTATTTTTTGCCAACGCTGTTTTTCCATTTTTTTATTTTCTTATGCGTAAAAACACAGCTCAACGTACCGCAAAAAAAATACAGCATACATTAAAATTCATTTTTTTTAGAAAATTAATGTATGCTGTGGTAATGAAAAAATTTTAAGTCACTGTTTCTAATCAGTGCTTAACCCCCTTCTAATGAGAAGATGGCGCACTTCCGGTTCCCCACCTCGGTAATTCCTGTAAAGCTCCATGGCATCCAAACTCCCCCCCCTCGAGAGGATATAGTCTCTGTAGCGATCTCCACTCTCCCGGGACAGGCCTCCTTGTTCCATCATGAATGCAAATGAATCGGCTGCAAGGATTTCACTCCAGATGTAAGCATAGTAGTTCGCTGAATATCCTCCGGAAAATATGTGTGAGAAATATTGTGAGCGATATCTTGGAGGAATGGCCTTATTATCAAGCTCATACTTGGCAAGAGCTTGTTTTTCAAATTCAACAACGTCTGAGGGAATTTCATCTGAACCAAGTAAATGCCATTCAAGATCAAGCATTGTAGCTGCAAGATACTCCTGAGTATCAAATCCCTGGTTGAAATTTTTTGCCGCAATTACTTTATCCAAAAGCTCTGATGGTATCTTCTCACCGGTTTCGTAATGTACTGCATAATTTTCAAGCACTTCCGGTAAAATGGCCCAGTCTTCTTTCGCCGTTGATGGAAACTCTACAAAATCTCGTGGAACGGATGTACCGGCCTGAGAAGGGTAGGTAACATCTGACAACAAACCATGCATGGCGTGGCCCATTTCATGAAACATGGTAGTTACATTGTCAAAACTGATCAATGCAGGCTCTCCCTCTGCCGGGGGCGGAATATTCATCACGTTTACCACAACCGGCTTCTTATCAAAAAGCTCTGATTGTACAACAAACGAGTTCATCCAAGCTCCACCACGTTTTGAATCGCGAGTAAAATAATCGGCATAAAAGAGGCCAATCTGTGAACCATCCTCATCAAACACATCAAATACCCGCACCTCGGGATGATAAACCGGCAGGTCGGATCGTTCCTCAAAAGAGATACCAAACAAACGATTCATGGTATAGAATACTCCGTCCTCAAGAACCCGGTTTAGCTCGAAATAGGGCCTCACCTCGGATTCATCGAGATCGTACTGTTCCTGGCGCACTTTTTCCGCATAATACTCCCAGTCCCAAGGTTCCGGCCCGCCTTCCAATCCATCTTCTTTCATCTTTTCAGCAATCAGTTCTGCCTCTTCGCTGGTATTGGAAATTACTGACGGTATCAAATCTGTAAGCATATCTAAAACTGCCTCTGGTGTTTGTGCAGTTTGTGGCTCCAGGGCAAACGCTGCATAATTGGAATACCCTAAAAGTTCGGCGCGTTCTGCCCTTAAAGCAGCGAGTTCAAGCACAATAGGGCGGTTATCGATTCCGCCATCTTCTCCCAAGCCCCTGTTTGCAGACGCTTCCCAAACTCGTTTTCTGAGCTCCCTGTTGTCGAGACTGGATAACACCGGAACCCTTGTTGTATTGGTGATAGAGAGAATGTATTTACCCTCATGCCCACGCGACTCTGCCGCCTCTTTTGCAGCAGCTATACGATCTGTACTTAAGCCTGCAAGTTCCTCTTCTGAATCTACAAGTATGGCTCTCTCGCGGTTCATCGTAAGAAGATTTTCCTGAAACTTCGTGGTTAGCTCCGACATCCGTTCATTAATCTGTCTCATCCTCTGTTGTTCTTCCGAACTTAACCGTGCTCCGGCACGAACAAAATCACGATAGGTATCTTCCAAAAGTTTCATGGATGCATCATCCAAATCAGATGCTGTGCGGTTTTCATAGATTGTTTCAACCCGCTTAAACAGGTCGTTGTTCAGAAGTATATCATCCGAATGAGCAGCAAGTTTAGGCGCCATTTCAGATTGGATCTGTTGTATTTTGTCGTTCGTGTTTGCGGATGTGAGATTGTAAAATATTCGGCTAACACGACTGAGAAGGATTCCACTTTTTTCCATCTCCAGAATTGTATTATCGAAGGTGGGCTCGTCCTGATTCGACGCAATTTGTTCGATTTCATTAAGCTGTTCATCCATTCCCTTCTCAAATGCGGGCATGAAATGTTCTTCTTCAATGGTATTAAAGTCAGGCGCCTCCAAAGGCAGTGAACTGGCTTCAAATAGAGGATTTTCGCTCATAGTTTCATTTTGATTACATGCCGATAAAATCAACGGCAATAGAATTAAAATTGAGATGTATATTCGATTTTTCATGATATTATTTCTTCCACTTATTAAGTTGTGTTAAGATCAAAAAACAATTGATTTTTTTAACATATGCTACTCTGGATATATCGATTTCTTTGCAGCGAGAAGCGAATTTTTCATCAGCATTGCCACAGTCATTGGGCCTACCCCACCCGGTACCGGCGTAATCCAGCTGACCTTCTTTTTAATAGCTTCAAAGTCGCAATCACCTACAAGTTTATACCCTTTTTCCGAGGTTTCATCAGCAACCCGGTTTATACCAACGTCAATAACTACTGCACCCTCTTTTACCATTTCAGCTTTAATTAAATTTGGCTGTCCGGCTGCAACCACCAAGATGTCTGCAGCAATTGTGTGGGTCGTTAAATCCTTTGTGTATTTATGGCAAATTGTTGTAGTTGCTTTCCCTGATGCATCCTCGCGCGAGAGCATAACCGCCATTGGAGATCCTACAATATTACTGGCCCCTACCACAACAGCATGTTTACTTTTAACCTGTATGCTGTAATAGTTAAATAACTCAAAAATTCCCGCAGGTGTGCAAGAACGAAAGGTAGGCTGTCCAATGGCTAATCTCCCTACATTCATCGGGTGAAATCCGTCTACATCTTTTCGGTGATCTATGCTTTCAATCACATCATCGGCCGATAAATGTGCAGGCAGGGGAAGCTGAACCAAAATCCCGTCGATGGAGTCATCCTGATTGAACTCCATGATTTTTGCCTTTAACTCCCTTGCAGAAACGGTATCGGGCAGATGAGTGGTATCGGTATCAATGCCCACCTTTTTACAGACCCGGGTTTTTGCCCCGATATATGTGGTTGATGCGGGATCATTGCCTACCTGCACCACTTTTAAAAACGGGCGCCGATTTCCTGCTTCTACCCAGTGGTTTACATCTTCCCTTAGATTGTTGATCGTAAGTTCAGCAACTTTTTTTCCGTCAATAATTTTGGCAGACATGTTATACCTGTAGAGTGTAGTTTATAATTAAAAAGAATCGTGTAATACATCCGTTATTTTTCAATATCGTATTTTTTCAGCTTGTTATACATATGGCTTCGCTGAATGTCTATGGCATCAGCCGTGGCAGAAATATTCCAGTTATATTTTTCCAGTTTCTTTTTGATGAACAGTTTTTCGGCCTCCTCCTTGTAAATATGGAAAGATTCTGTTCCGTCAATAATATCTGAAAGTTGCTCTTTCGACGCCCTCTTGCCGGTAACAAACTGCTCAACATCATTTTTGGTGATTTCTGAAGAGGTTGAGAGCAGCATCAGACGTTCAACTGCATTCTCAAGTTCACGGATATTTCCCGGCCAGTTTAAACTTTTCAGCGCTTCGATAGCATCATCTGTAAATGATTTTCCCGAAAAAACGATCTCTCTTTCACTCAAACCTTGCAGAAACCACATAACCAAATGGGGAATATCTTCCTGTCGCTCTCTCAGCGGTGGTAAATGAATGGGAATTACGTTCAGACGGTGAAAAAGGTCTTCGCGGAATCTGCCGGCTTCAATTTCAGCATTCAGATTTTTATTTGTAGCGGCAATAATTCGCGGATTTACTGAAATCCGTTCTGTTCCGCCGACTCTCACTATCTCATTTTCCTGTAGTGCACGAAGCACTTTTGCCTGAGCATCCGCCGACATATCACCGATTTCATCGAGAAATAATGTTCCTTCCGAGGCCTGCTCAAATTTTCCAATCCGCCGCTGGTTTGCATCGGTAAATGCTCCTTTTTCGTGACCAAAAAGTTCGCTTTCCAACAGTTCTGAAGGGATTGCCGCGCAATTTACATCCACAAATTTCTTCGATGCTCTTTTGCTATTGTTATGAAGGGATCTCGCAACCAGCTCTTTTCCGGTGCCGTTCTCGCCGGTAATTAACACTCTGCTATCCGTGGGAGCCACCTTATCAATCATCTTTTTTACCGACTGCATTGCGGGACTTTCCCCAATAATCTCTACGGCGCCATGCAGCTCCTCACGAATCTGTTTATTTTCCCTGTGGAGTTCACTATTCTTTAATGCATTTCTGATACTAATCAGGAGCCGATTCAAATCGGGGGGTTTTTCCAGAAAGTCGTACGCCCCGTTTTTTGTAGCTTCAACAGCTATTTTTATTGTCCCATGACCCGAAATCATAATTACCGGAAGGTCTTTCTCTCTTTTTTTGATTTCACTGAGAACCTCAATGCCATCCATCCCTTTCATTTTAATGTCGAGCATCACCAGGTCAACTCTCTCACTCTCAATAGTTTTAAGAGCAGATTTTCCATTATCAGCCTCCAGTACTACATACCCTTCGAATTCAAGAATTTCTCTCAGTGCATTTCTGATGCTCTTCTCATCATCAGTAACCAGTATTTTGGGCTTATCGCTCATAAATAAGGTGGTTAGTATCGGTGGTATAGAAATTCGAGTATTTTTTGCTGGGTAAAATCCACTGAGGATGTTCTGGCCGTATAATTATTTGTAAAAAGAGATACTGTCAGTTCGGTTCCCTTCTCTGTTTTCAGGTATCCTGACAGTGTTCGCACCCCGGATACAAATCCCGTTTTTCCATTAAACGATCCTTTCAGCGGACTGTTGTTGAAGCGATACTCAAGCGTACCGTTCAACCCGCCTTCAGCCAGCGATTCAAAGAAAACAGTGAAGTACTCTTTATCCCGCAGGAGAACTAAATAATTATTAAGATCAGATGCCTTAACCAGTGTTGCCGGAGCCATTCCTGAGGCATCTCTGAGCTCCACCTTTGAGGTGTCGAACTGCATCGTATGCATATACTCCTTGATCTCCTGCAACCCCAGCTCGGTGCTTCCCTGTACTCCATATTTATCAGCAGCAAGCTTCTTGAGAAGCATTTCGGCATAAAAGTTGTTACTCTCCCGGTTTAGTTCTTTTATAATTTTAGCCATCTCAACAGATGTGTGAGAATCAAACAGAAAAAAGGTATCCGGATTCCAGTCAAAATAGTTACTGTCGGTATATAACTGTCCACCTACTGAGATCCCGCGGTTTTCAAGGTATTTTTTAAACGTATCTATGAAATAGAGGGCCGGATCAGTTACTGACAAACTTTCTGTTTCATAATATCCCTGGGGAAGAGTACTTCTGAGAAGAATAATATTGGTGCCCAGTACTCGCCTGTACATCTCATCAAATGAAGTTCCCTGGGGCGTAATTACCTGTTCATTTACAAATTCAACATAATCCGTATTCATGGGAAACCACAGGATTTCCGGTGCGCTGCCCACAGGCCCGTCTGCAATAACCTCCAGATCTACTACATTTTCATTAAATGAGAGAGCGTTGGTTTCGGGGGCGTAATAGTATGAAAGATCATCCCACTCCCAGCCCTTTGGATATGGAATATCATCAAACAAGCCGTCGAAGCCCACAATATTTCCCTCAATAGTGGTTATTCCTATCTCCTGCAGAGCCTCCACCCATTTCTCAAAAACATAAAATGCATTCTCATTATAAAATCGTCCGCCTACAGTAGGATCGCCGTTTCCCTCAATTAAAATATCACCAATCCATCTATTCCCTTCCTGTGTTCCCCTTCCCAGTAAACGGGTTTCAAACATAAAATCAGATCCAAAATAATCGAGATAGGCAGCCGATGAGATCAGCTTAAAATTTGAAGCAGGCCTTACAAGCTGCTCACCATTCAGGTTTTCAATAATATTTCCATTACCATCTCTTACCTGTACACTCCAAAGAGCGCTCGCGCTCTGACTGTTTTCAATAAGCGTAACGATTTCCTGAGATACCTGCGATCGTACTGTATCAGCAAGGCCAAACCCTGTGATTAAAAGAGTAAATAAGATGCATCGAAGGGTCATTATGATATGCGATTATTGCCCGAAATACCGAATCTCTTCGTTATAAAACGCCTCATAAATCTGATCTGCCCCCACACATTCAGAAAGTGTCTCCCTGAAAGTATTGCTGTTCATCAGTCTTGAAATGCGGCTTAAAAGCTTTATATGAGCACTATTACTCTTTTCGGGGCCAACCAGTAAAAAAACCATTTTAACCGGTTTATTGTCGATTGAGTTAAATTCAATGGGATTTTTTAAAATTGCGAATGAAGCTAGGTTTCTATCAATTGAGGCTACTTTTCCATGTGGAATTGCAAGCTGTTTTCCCACTCCGGTCGACATGATTTTCTCTCTCTGAAAAACAGCCTCCCGTATATCTTCCAGTTGCTCTTTTGTTACCTGATCACGGAGCGAATCAACCAAAATATGAAGCAGCTCTTCTTTATTTTCTGCCTCTACTTCAGAGAGAATTGTGCTTTTTTCTAAAAGAGAGTACAAGTTCATGAAAATCAATTCTTAAAATTACAAACCTTATGATATAAAATCGGAACAACAGTGGATAAAGTTAACAATCATAACGGTTAAATACCCATTCGGTTTTTTAAGAATACAGCCGGTATCTTTTCGACAATCTGCTTGCTTAAATATACGAAAGCATGTAAAGCCAATATTTTTTGACACGCCGATTTTTAGTACTTTTCATGGTTCATTTAGGTAAAAATTATGATAAAAGCTGCGTTCGTTATTTTTAAAAAAGAAGTTATGCAAGAGATGCGGACAAAGTATGCAGTGAATACACTCCTTGCCTTCACAGGATCGTCCCTGCTTCTTATTCTTTTTACGTTGCGGGCACAGGAACTCGATCCTATTCCCAAAAGCGGGCTCATATGGATTGTACTCCTGTTTGCTGCAATGTCTGGAATGATGAGATCTTTTGTTCAGGAAGCTGATAAAAAAACCTGGATTCTTCTTCGACTTCATTCTGCAGCCACCGAGGTATACACGGGTAAACTTGCATACAATTTTGTTTTTCTGCTGATATTACACATTCTCACTTTCTTCTTTTATACCGTTATGATGGACTTATCTGTTGTTCGTCCACTCTATTTTTGGGGATCGGTACTTTTTGGTGCCGCAGGCCTTGCAGCAGTTACCACACTTACCTCGGCAATGATTGCTCAAGCTGATAAAAAAGGAGCTCTTTTTTCTGTATTATGCATACCATTGGTGGTTCCTCTTCTGTTAATACTCACAAACACAACCACAGCAGCCTTTATGGAAGGTGCTGAGAACGCTTCTGTTAATGATTTAACCGCTCTAATTGGGTATTGCGGAGTAACAATAACCACCGGAATTTTACTTTTTGATTATATCTGGGAAGAATAGAAATGATGACTGACACGATTTCTTTTGGAGACCGGCGTTTGGTGGGCCAGCAAGATTCTAAAACAAGAATTGAACGGATTTTAGCATCGGGCCGCCTGAGCCATGCATATCTTTTTACAGGACCAAAAGGATCAGGTAAAACGGCTTTCGCCCTTGCCCTTGCAGAAGTCATTAATGGAATTGATCACTACACAGATCTTAAGGGAGAGTCTTTTTCAAAAAAATCGAGCTGGTTCACACATCCTGATATTCATACGTTCATCCCAATGCCAAGCTCAGCCGACAGCGACGATTTAAAAGAGCGACTTATGCTCCTTCAAAACGATCCATACGAGATTGTTGATTTCACCCTTCGCCCGGCCCTCTCCGACCCCGATTCATCAAAGAATCTGCAGGCGTTTTATCCAATCGAGTATTTCCACGAAACGATTCGCCCTGTAACGGTTTACAAACCGAATGAAGGCCGTAAAACGGTAGTCATTATTACAGAAATTCACACCATGAGAAAAGAGGCAGCAAACGCTTTTTTAAAACTACTGGAAGAGCCTTCTGAGAACGTGGTAATCTTATTAACTTCCTCGAAACCCGACCAGCTATTGCCCACTATTATCTCTCGATGTCAGCAGATAAGGCTGCAACCTCTTTTGGAAGATGAAGTTGCACAGGGCCTGATGAAACATGACGGCCTGGACAAAAGTGATGCACATTATCTCGCGAGAGTATCGGATGGAAGTTATGCACTTGCTCGGTTTTTTGACGTTGAAAACCTTAAAAAAAGCAGGCAAGAGCTTGTTGAATATCTTCGTTATTCCTACACCCAGGATGCTGTTAAACTCGTTTCGCTGATTGATGGTTGGAACAGAAGTTTAAACAGAGAGAGTCAGATTGCACTTTGCAACACCATGGAACAGTTTCTCCGTGATATTATGATTTACAGAGAAAGTGAGAATCCGGATTTAATAACGAATGTTGACCAACTCAACGTAATCAAAAAATTCTGCCAAACCATGGCTCATGCAAAGATCGAAATAATGATTTTACACCTTCAACACTTAAAAGAGACTCTTTTCCAAAACATTCAAACCAAGCTTGTTTTTACGGTACTCTCAATGAGATTTGCCTCTTTAATGCGTGGTGAAGATCCGTATATTTCAACTGAAGATACCTGGAGACATCTTCCAGCATACACCGAAATCTAATATCATGGCCAATTCTTCACTCCCCTTTACAAAAATGCACGGAGCCGGTAACGATTTTGTGCTTATTGACAACCGCACGCTAAAACTCAGCAACAGTGAGCTTTCAGAGCTTGCCTTGTCGATGTGCGATCGTAAGTATGGAGTGGGTTCCGACGGTATAATTGCGCTGCAATTCGACGAAACAAAAAAGGCTGATCTCGTAATGATGTACAAAAACCCCGACGGAAGTGATGCCGGAATGTGTGGTAACGGTGCGCGATGTTTTGCATCCTATGCAGTTACGCTGGGCTCACCACGGAAATTCTCATTCCGGGTTCACGATAACATCTACAAGGCGAATGTGAAAAAGGATAACGTTTCCATTTCGTTTCCGTTGACAACCAAAGTCTCCGAGCAATCTGTAGCCAACGAACCCCTTTTAAATATTTATACTAATACGGAGCACATCGTTTGTCCAGTAAAAGCGGAAGAACTGCAGGAAGAGCAGATGCTTGAAAATAAAGGACGCTTTTTCAGAAGTCACTCAGCTTTTAAGCCGAAGGGAACCAACGTAAATTTTATTTCAGGAAAAGATAAAACCACTCTTTCGCTTCAAACATACGAACGGGGAGTAGAAGATCTTACCCTCGCATGCGGCACCGGGGCTATCGCTTCTGCACTTGGATGGCATTATCTACAACAGGAAAAAAGTGGTAAATTTAAATATACGATCCATGTAAAGGGTGGAGAACTCACTGTTCATTTCTCATATAGCGACAAAGAAAACACGTATAAAAATATTAAACTCGAAGGCCCCGCATCTTTTGTTTTTGAAGGACAATACTATTTTTCATGATATCAATTTGACAGGCACATCTCGTTTTATACCGATATGGATATCAGTAGTTTTATTTCTTTTGATGTTGGGCTGCAGCTCTATAAAAATAGAGAGTGGAAGAAATGGTCAGGCAACCAGCCAAAAAAATACTCCCGAAAATTTGTTCAATGTATCGGGACAAATTGTAACTGACCAGCAAATCAGGTCGGTTCAGCTATTCAAAAATAACAACCCTGATTCTCCTCCAATCATTGAGCTGAACAGCAGCGACAAACTTCATCTTCGTTTCGACTACATGGATGTTTCTTCAAAGCAGTTTGTCATCACTTTTTCCCATCATAATATTGACTGGTCTCCTTCCTCGCTTGCACCAAGTGATATAACACAGGGAATTCGGAGAATTTATATGAACACAGGCATCGTTAATAGCAATGAAAGGCCGATTTACAGGTCTTTCTCTGCTGTTTTACCAAACGAGCAGGTTACTTTTTTGAGAAGCGGCAATTATATGTTACGGGTTGAAGATGCCGATACCGGGTTCCTGGTCATGTCGCTTCCATTCTTCATATTTGAAAATGAGGGCAGTATCGAGAGTTCAGTTGAGTTTCTTCAGTCTCCAAGACAGAACTTACGTGCCCTGCACAGGCCCGTAAACCGATACAAAATACCGGAATCTGTTGAGCAACCTCAATTTGATCTGTCATTCAGGATAGCTCAAAATCGATTTTGGGGGCGTGCCAGAACTCCTTCAGAAACCGACTTTTCGAGTCCGGGATCGGTGATGTTTGAAATGGAACAGGAGCGTGCATTTATCGCAGATTACTACTTCCATCCATTATTTGCAAGTGAGTTATCATTGAGTAACCCCAGGGTTATAGATCTATTTCCGGAAGAGATACCACCCCGGATTTTGTTAGGAGACGACACCGCGAATCTGGCAAATTTATCAGGCAGAACGCTGCCAAATTCTGCCTTTGGTCTTCCTGACAGGAATAGCGATGCGGAATATCTGAATATTGTTTTTTCACTTGATACGGAAGATACCCCTGAAGCCGGGGATTCTGTCTTTCTTATTGGTGATTTTACAGGTTGGGCTTTACGCTCTGAGAACCGGCTTTCCTATAATGAGGATACCAAAAGGTGGCAAACATCAGCCATCATTAAAGAAGGAGAGTACAAATATAAATATGTGATGGTTAAGGAAAACGAGATTGACGATCTTATTTTTGATCCTCTTTTTGAGAGAACCAAACAGGAGTATCATGTGTTTGTATATCAACAAGATAAAAATGAATTTTACGACCGCTTGCTGCAGGTCAACACCGTTATAGCAGGATCCTGATCTATGCGAATTTTTAAATTTTTTGCTGTTTTCATTATAACCGCAATCATTCTATTTGGTTTTGTGGTTGGGCTGAACTGGAACTCATTTAACACTTTCTTTGATAATCGTACTGCATTAATGGAAGGTAATGAATGGGTCAGCAAGTCAACATCTCTCAAAGGGCTAAGTGAATTTATGGGGGCTAACCCCGAACATGCATCCCTGTCCAGCAGAGTTATTACTGCTCCGGATTCAGCCATCGCCTTTATGCCCGAAACCCCGAGGGTTATGGGAACCCTCCAAAATTTCTTTATTCTGGCTGCTTATGCTATTGAAATCGATGAGGGAAATGTGAGTCCGGACAGCCTGCTTTCCTGGAATGATATTTCGTTGTATCAGCTTGCAAATGTAGAAGAATCCGCCCACGATAACGCCTATGAAACGGCACTGGAGAGAGGATGGATTTCTGATGATTCTATTTCTGTAAACAACGTACTTCATCTTCTTGCAGAGACGGGTGATTTTGCTATCGCCGATTATCTATGGTGGAACATTGAACAGGAGAAATGGCCTGGCCTGTCCAGAAAGCTTAACCTCAAGGAAACGGAAATGCCATTGCCTTTTTCCGGTCTTTATCTGGCAATTTCCACTAGCATTCAGGAGAAAAATATATCTCAAATCATAAATGAGTACGAAAGTGCGGACCCTCCGGAGTGGAGAAGTAATGTAATATCCCTTTCAGAAGAGTTTATTTACAATGAACCAAAGCGCGCCGAACTCATCAATCTTTTAAACGAACATCGGTTGGGAAATACGTTTACAGAAGAGCGTGACGGAATGATTGTATTTCCAAAATCAACCTCATCCGAATTAACAGTTCTCACAGAGAAATTGGTACGGGATGATTTCATAAATGAAAACGTCAGCCGGCTTATTAAAGAGTGGATGCGATGGCCAATGGATGTACAGCGCGGAATTACTTCTGATTTTACAGATTACGGTGCCATTTATGATAACAGAATGGGACTGATGAATGGTATCAATTTTGGCACTTCCGTTTACACGGGAGATACAACTGTTCAGGCCCTGTTTCTGGATCAGCTTCCAATTGGATTCTGGTTCCACGCCTCCGGCGGACTAATGCACCAGGATTTTATGCAGCGTATGATCATTGACCCTGCCTTGATAGAGCAAATGAAAAGTGAAATTAGAAATCCTTTAGAACGATAGTTCATGAATAAATATAAATATTTGTACCTCGTGTGGCTCATCCCCATCTATTTTTTACTCCAGTTTAGCTATCAGGGAATGAATTACTACGGAATCCAGGCTACCTATGAAAATGGTAACAGCCATATTGCCAGCGTTATTGATTTCGACGTCAAGCAAATTGCTGCGCAAACTAATGGGTATGTCGTCATACGATTTACAGATCAGCAGGGAGAAACGATTCAGCAACAATTATCCCTCCCTGTGCAGTTTGCCCAGGTTATTATGGATTCGGAGCTCATACCTCTGCGCTATGATCCCTCATCATTCAGGCCCATCGTTCTTATTCCTGTTTATGAGCTGCAAAAAGATGTACTGCTTGTAAACATTGCAGTCTCCTTGATTGGCCTTGTTGCTACGGTGATTCTATCTTTTTATGTATCAAGATTTGCAAACCGCAAAATAAGAAATGGAGATGAACGGGTTGAGTACGAACGAGTTGACAGTGATGAAGTAATTATTGCAGAGCAATAGTACTACGTGAGCTGTCTCAGATCATGTAGGATCCACCATTGATATGAAAGGTTGAGCCGCTCATATGCTTCACTTTTCCCTGACATAGAAACGCAACCATTTCGGCCACATCATCGGGTTTGGTAATACTGTCGAAAGCAGAGTCCCGGGTTAGGTACTCCTCACCGTACACCGATACTGAATCACGAGCCATATCAGTGTCAATAAATCCGGGGGCAATTGAATATGCATAGATCCCTTTTTTACTATAATCCCGAGCAACTGATTTTATAAATGCTACCATTCCGGCTTTCGAGGCTGCATAAGCTGCATACTCCTGAGTATCTCCTCTGTAAGCCGCTCTTGAAGCAACATTTATCAGAATACCTTCTGTATTATTTTTTTGATGTGCGTTGATAAACCATTTCGACAGAAGTGATGATGAGCGCAGGTTTACCTGCTGCGTTTTGTCCCATGCATCCAGCCAGTTCTCATCATTTGATTCAATAGATGAATCTATGAATATTCCGGCGTTATTGATGAGTATATCCGGCGTTTTATTGAAAAGCAGTGGTTTGAGTGATTCGTTTATTTCACTCTCTTTTTCCAGGTCGACATGGAGGCCTGTAAATTGACCGGTCTGGAACAGATCATCTGAAAAAATAGTGGTTCGTGCGGTGCCGGTTACGCGAACCTTATCCCTGAGGAGTACTTTCGTGATGGCGTAACCAATGCCGCGGGTAGCGCCGGTAACTAAAGCATTTTTCATGTTTTTGAACGTTTCTGCTTATAAACCGGCACGTTTGAACAGGCTTCTCCATACATCAATTTGCTAACGTGTGGAAGCAATTTCTGTGTAGCTGTCATATAAATTTCTGCGGAGATATCCATTTTGCTGCACCCCTTCAAAAGTACAAATCGATCCCCGTATTTCTCCCAGTCTACCTGATCCAAACGCTCTTTATGCACCTTTGCTTTTACATCTTCCTGATTGCCAAAATAGACACCCTTAGTGTTTTCACTGGCATGCTGAACAACGAGCATATAGGCCCATTTTGGGATAATAGCGTCTGTAGAACAGAATACGGCAAGATATTCTCCCTTGTACTGCTCCCAATTATGGTTATCCAGGTTGTCTCTGAACTCTTTCTCCTTCAGAATAAGCCCCTGAAAAAGATATTCGCTCAAATCAAATTCTTTCACTGATACATCGGAAAGCAGTTTTTCAAGATCGATAGTTTCGAGCTTCGACTGCTTTATCTTGTTAACAATTTCGGCCATCTTTTGTAATTAAACTGAACTACAGAGAGTTAATGGGGTTGATCAAAATTTTATCAAAGAGAAAAAGACTCACCACAAGAGCAGCTTCTTGAAGCATTGGGGTTCTTAAAGTGAAATCCCTGGCCGGTCAGACCATCCGTATACTCCAGCTCTGTTCCCGCGAGGTAGAGAAAACTTCGCATATCCACGACCAGCTTAATTCCGTGATCTTCAAACTGCTTGTCGGATTCATCCGGCTTTTTATCCGAATCAAATTCCAGGTTGTATGTTAATCCGCTGCAGCCTCCGCTCACTACGGAAACACGAAGTGGGGTGTCGGATGAAATATTTTTCTCCGATCTTATTTCGGCAATTCTTCTGGCCGCTTTATCACTGATATGTAATGACATAACTGCTGATCATTTAAATTCTTGGAATCAGAATATGAGTGCTGTTAAACAGAAATCACCTGAATTTCAGGGTCTATACGTTTCACCATGCTTTCAATGGCATAGAGTGTACCGGATGTTGCTGTTGGGCAAGTACCGCAAGCTCCCTGATAGTGTACTTTTAAACGGTTCCCATCGAGTCCAAGAATCTTAAGACCTCCACCATCAGCAAGAAGGTACGGGCGAACCTGTTCATCAAGCATCTGATTGATTTGTACAAGTCTTGGATCGTCAGACTCCTGAACTTCCTTTGTTGCGTGCACTTCGCTGTCTTCCTGAACATCGAGCTGAGGCTTCGCCTGGCGAATAGGAGGCGCAAGTTTTCTTAATAGCTCTGACCAAACCGCATTACCATCCTGCGTAACCGTAATATATTTATCTACATAGTATACATTTATAACATGTTCTATCTCAAACAGAGCTGTAGCAAGCTCATCCCCTTCAGCTTCAGCTTTATTCTCAAAAGAGCGTGTGGTTCCGTTGGTTAGCGGTTCAGCTAACACAAACCGCATTGCATCGGGATTGGGTGTTCGTTCTATCTCTTTAATTTTTGGCATAGGTATGTTCCGTTCTGTTATTCAAAAAATGATTTTGCGTAGTGAATTCCGTCTACAAGGCGGTCGATATCGTCTTCATTGTTGTAAAACGCAATGGATGCCCGTGATGTTGCCGGTACATTAAACCTGCGTAAAATTGGCTGTGCGCAGTGGTGTCCAGTTCGAATTGCAACCCCTTGCTTGTCTAAAATAGTACCCAGGTCGGATGCATGAATATGGTCGAAGATAAATGATATCACTGAAGCTCTATTTGCGGCATTCCCAATTATTTTCAGTCCTTCAACATCACTCAACTTCTCAACACCGTACTGAACCAGGTGGTTTTCCTGCTGTTCAATATTCCGCATACCCACCGTATTCAGGTACTCAATAGCACTTCCATAACCAACGGCTGCCGCTATTGGGGGTGTACCAGCTTCAAATCGAAAAGGAGGAATATTAAACGTTGTTTTTTCAAAGCTTACTTTGTCGATCATATCGCCTCCTCCTCGGTATGGAGGCATGCTTTCGAGAAGCCGTTTTTTCCCATACAGAATGCCAAAACCGGTTGGCCCACACATTTTATGAGCAGAAAATGCATAAAAATCGGCATCCAGTTTCTGCATATCAACCTGTAGATGTGGTATAGCCTGTGCTCCGTCAATAAGTGTAACTGCACCAGCGTCGTGGGCAAGATCAATAATTTCTTTGACCGGATTAATTGTGCCGAGAGCATTTGATACATGGATAACCGCAACAATTTTGGTTTTTTTACCCAAAAGACGTTTATAAGCTTCCATATCAAGATCCCCGCTGTCTAAAACAGGAATCACCTTTATTTCTGCACCCGTTTTTTCAGCAATCATTTGCCAGGGTACGATATTCGCATGATGCTCCATTTCAGAAAGAATGATCTCATCACCTGCATTCAGATTGTGGAGTCCGTATGAGTTCGCTACAAGATTGATTGAATCCGTTGTGCCTGTAGTAAATACCACTTCGTGGCTGCTTGCCGCATTTATAAATTGCTGAACAAGTTTACGGGTTTTCTCGAACTCATCCGTAGCCCGCTGGCTCAATGTATGTATTCCCCGGTGTACATTGGCATGTTCCCGGGTGTGATAATGATGAATACGGTCCGCAACGATTTCAGGCATCTGGCTCGACGCAGCATTGTCCAGATAGACAAGTGGCTTGTCGTTTATTTTCTGATGAAGAACCGGAAAATGCTTTCGGATTTCATCAAAATCGATACCTGATTTTACTGCTGCGGCTGAATTCATCATGCGTTTACGGTTTCAATATTGTTGGCTTTTGTATACCTGTAAACTTCTTCTATCAGGAGTTTGTGTACGGATTCAACTTTCACATTTTCAATGGTTTCAAGCGCAAATGCATAGGTAAGAACCTCTTTTGCCTTCTCCTCAGTCATTCCCCGGCTCTGCAGGTAAAACACCTCTTCAGGGTCCAGCTGTCCGATAGTTGCTCCGTGCGAACAGAGCACATCATCAGCAAAAATTTCCAGCTGAGGTTTTGTATTTACAAGACCATCATCCGATAAAAGAAGATTTCTGTTTTCCTGAAATGAGTCGATCTTTTGAGCATCTCTTCTAACAAAAATTTTACCGTTAAAAATGCTGTGTGCTTTTCCGTTTACAACAACTTTATGCAGCTGGTGACTATTTCCGTGTGAGAAACGGTGATCCAAAACAGAGTGCGTATCCGCTACCTGTTCTCCATCGATAAGCACAAGACCATCGAGTGTAAAGTTCACCTCTTCGGCTTCCTGTACAACACGCGGTTCATTTCTGGATATTTTGCCACCCAGCGTAATAGTGTATGAGTGATACTCAGAATTTTTCTCCACATATGCGATTGGCCGGGCAACATGAAATGCATTTTCACTGTCGCGCTGCAGACGTACGTGGTGTATATGGGCTCCCTGCTTCACCTTCACTTCAGAAACGGGTACCGTCATGTATGTATTTGCAGACAATCCCACATGATCTTCAACAATCGTTAAATCTGAGTTTTCTTCTGCAACTACAAGAATTCTTGGAGTTGCAATGTATGGTTTTGCAGAATCTGTATAGAGATTCAAAATCTGGATAGGTGCTTCTGCTTTAGCGCCTTCTTCAAGGTGAATAAAAGCACCATCGTTTAACATCACGCCATTGAACTCAGTAAATATATCATCCTCATAGTTTACCAGCTTATTCAGGTACTCTTCAACCGAAGGATTGTCGGCATAATCTGAAAGATTACCCACTGTTACACCTTTCCCCAGTCCGCCAATAGATGAGAGTTTCTTACTGTAAACTCCATTTACAAAAACCAATCGGCTTCTGTCGGATTCGGGGATAAAGTAGTTCTCAGCATTTGTAGCGGGCAGTACTCCGGCTTCATCAGCAGGGAAAAAATCTGTGCGGGTTATGGGGCGAAGATCCAAAAACCTCCAGTCCTCAAGACGGCTGTGCGGAAATGCAATGCTATTCAACTTCTTGAGGCTATCCTCTCGAATTGAATTCCAGGTGCTGTTTCCACTTTCCGGGGCATGTTTTGCGAGCGAATGCAACATCGATGACTCCGTTTTATTTGAAAGTGTCATTATTTAGCCTCTCCGTTTACCATTGCATGATTTTGCAGCCAGTCGTACCCTTTCTCTTCTAATTCAAGAGCGAGTTCCTTACCACCTGACTTCACAATTTTTCCACCCAGCATTACATGTACTTTATCAGGCACGATGTAGTTCAATAGCCGCTGGTAGTGAGTTATCAGCACAACGGCATCATCATCCCCATGAAGTTTGTTTATACCGTCTGAAACGACTCTGAGGGCATCAATATCCAGGCCTGAATCCGTTTCATCCAAAAGAGCGAGAGCCGGCTCGAGTACGGCCATTTGAAAAATTTCATTTTTCTTTTTCTCACCGCCCGAAAAACCTGTATTCACGCTCCGGTTTAAGAAATCGGGATTCATTTCAACAAGATCGAGCTTGCCGCGTACATAATCTTCAAACTCAAGCGGATCGAGCTCTTCACGTCCGCGTGAGGCCGCAATCGTGTTGTATGATTCTCTGAGAAGCGTATTATTTGTAACTCCGGGTACTTCAACAGGATACTGAAAAGCCAGAAACACGCCTGCATGCGCTCTTTCGTCGGGGTCGAGTTCCAATATGCTTTCACCGTTAAAAAGGATATCACCTTTGGTTACCTCGTATTCCGGGTGACCCGCAATTACCTTGGCCAGCGTACTTTTACCGCTTCCATTGGGTCCCATTATTGCGTGAATATCACCTTTTTCAACAGTGAGGTTCACTCCTTTTAAAATTTCAATTCCCTCACCTTCTACTTCACAATGCAGATCTTTAAGTTCTAATACCATTTTTATAGGTCGTTATGTTATGTTAGTTATTAATCTTTTCTGAGTCGTAATTATCCTACGCTGCCTTCGAGCTTAATCCCGAGAAGTTTATTGGCCTCTACAGCAAATTCCATCGGCAACTCTTTCAATACTTCCTTGCAAAATCCATTCACAATCAAAGAGATAGCGTCGTCTTCGCTTAAGCCTCGTTGCTGCAGATAAAATATCTGGTCTTCACCCACACGCGATGTAGTTGCCTCATGTTCTACCTGTCCGGTAGGATTGGCTGATTCGATGTATGGAAACGTGTGTGCACCACATGTCTGGCCAATCAGCATAGAATCGCATTGAGAATAATTTCTCGCTTTATCCGCTTTTTTGCTGAATTTCACCTGGCCGCGATAACTATTATTGGAGTTACCGGCTGAAATTCCTTTTGAAATGATAGTGCTCTTGGTGTTTTTGCCAAGATGAATCATTTTGGTTCCGGTATCGGCCTGCTGGCGCTTGTTGGTAACGGCCACTGAATAAAATTC
>Ga0209942_1000433_pt1 | contig 25527 bp, 23 predicted proteins | sample SalPonR1_A_D2_MG_FD_185695 | JGI IMG/M metagenome (GOLD analysis project Ga0209942, IMG submission 185695) | Salt pond soil microbial communities from South San Francisco under conditions of wetland restoration - Salt Pond MetaG R1_A_D2_MG... ...
TGAACTGCACTCAGATATCAGATCCTTTCAGAAATAAAGAGGTATCAATACGCGTTTAATAAAAGAAAGTATTGTTATCATTGCGCTAAAAGTCTCGTCTTTTTCGTTCATTTTCATATCTAAGGTGAATTCCATCTTTTTTTTCCTGATCTTTTAATAATGAAAAATCAACGATATTATTAAATAATCATGAAAAACCTTGAATCTCTCAAAAAGGAATTACCCGAATTAGAGAAAAAGCTAAAAAAATATCGGGAAGTCCTTCTTGCCAATTTAGTGATGCTGGGCGAAATCCCTTCTCCTACTTTCGAAGAGCAAAATCGCATCAAGTTTATACTCAACCGGTTTGATGAAGCCGGGCTAACAGACTCCTCAATGGATGGCGGTGGGAATGGAATTGGTGTACTATCAGGAAAAACCGGTGATACAGCTATCCTTCTGAATGCCCATGCCGATACCATTTTTTCGGAAAAAACCGATCACACCATGCAGGTCAGCGAAGACACCATCACCGGTCCGGGTGTAGCAGATAACAGTCTCGGACTCGCCACCCTCGCCACGCTCCCTTATATCCTGGAAGACCTTGGAATTGAACTGGATAGCGACCTTGTTCTGCTTTGTGGTGCCAAAAGCCTGGGACGCGGAAACCTTGAGGGAATACGGTTCTTCCTGGAAAACAACACCATGAAAATCAGCAATGCAATATGCATTGAGGGAATTCAGCTGGGCAGGCTGAGCTACTCCTCCCTGGGAATGCTGAGAGGAGAAATTACATGCAGCGTACCGGAAAGCTACGACTGGAGTAGATTTGGAGATGCCAGCGCTATCTTAACGCTGAATGAAATCATCAACAAACTGAATGATATGAGGCTCCCCCGAAGGCCAAGAACCAGTATTGTGATGGGGTCTATTTCCGGAGGCACATCTTTTAATACCATAGCCAGAGATGCAACGCTTGGTTTTGAAGTACGCAGTGAATCTCAGGAGGTTGTTGAAAATGCAGGAAACACCATCAACGATATTGTTATGGAGGTCTCCTCGAGAACCGGCGATCGCGTAGAACTCGATATTTTTGCAAAACGAACACCGGGCGGCATTCCCTACTCTCATCCACTTACCAACTGTGCCAGAAGTGTAATGAAAAGCCTGGACATTGAACCCAGGCTTGCACCCAGTATTTCGGAACTCTCTGCCCTGATTGATGAGAATATTCCGGCACTAACCCTGGGAATTACGAAAGGTGAAAGTACCTTTAAAACCAATGAAACCATTGAAATTGAACCTATTTACAAAGGTTTGGCACAGTTAATCGGAACTATTATAGCCGCAGACGGAGGATATTGTGAATAAATTACAAAAGTGGATCGACAATAATACCTATCATCATTCCGAATTTTGGGATCTGAAAAAACTGGTTGAAGAAAAACAGAAAAAGGGCCTTAAAATTTCGTTGTGCCTCCCAACGCTCAATGAAGAGAAAACAATTGGTAAGGAGCTCATCATCTTCCGGTCTGAACTTATGGAGCGATATCCGCTGATTGACGAAATTGCGGTAATAGACTCAGGTTCTGAAGACAAGACACTGGAAGTTGCCAAAAATTACGGGGCAGATACCTATCTAGCTTCCGACATTCTCCCCCATCTGGAACCGAAAAAAGGGAAGGGAGAAAATTTATGGAAGGCCATTTATCAGCTTGAAGGAGACATTATTGTGTATGTGGATGCCGATATCAGCAATATTCATCCAAGATTCGTATATGGCCTTGTTGCCCCCCTGGTATATCGTGATGAACTGCAGTATGTAAAGGCATTTTACGACCGTCCACTGGCCTTCTCTGGCAATACCCGGGCATCCGGTGGTGGCCGGGTCACGGAAATACTGATCCGTCCCCTGTTTTCGCTATTCTTCCCGGACCTCACGGCCATTATACAGCCTCTTTCCGGTGAATATGCTGTACGGCGTGATGTACTTGATAAAATTGCATTTCCTATCGGCTATGGAGTGGAAACTTCTCATCTTATCGACGTTTATAACAAGTTCGGTCTGGAAGCATTTGCCCAAACCGATCTCGACAAACGGGTTCATGAGAACCAGCCTACACAGGCCCTTGGTAAAATGGCATTTGGCATTCTCCAGACGTTCATTAAACGTGTAAACTCCCTGGGAATGTTTAATGTAGAGCACTACGAAACCATTCTGAGACAGTTTCAGGTGAAACGAAATCATTATGAGCAGAACCTCATCGAAATTGAAGAGCAAGAGCGTCCGCCTATGATTGAAATTGAGGAGTACAGGAAAAAGTTCAATAAGTAAACAGAATGGAGCCGGCAAATTTTGCATTAAGTTTGTCCGGTTTTTTTATACCCGGAAATTGTACAAAAGGAAAGTCCCATCCATCTATGGCCATCTCAGATCTGCATGAACGATTTAAGCACGTATCCAAGCCACTCAAACCTATAGATACAAATACTACCCCCAGGCTGTCACGACTGGTCAACATTCGTGTGATCGCATACGACTTCTACGGAACTCTTTTTCTTTCGGGGGTAGGGGATATCGGTGTTGATGACGGCAATTATGACTCAGATGCACTGCTCAAAGCCCTGGAGTCAGCAGAAATTCCGGTAATACACGATGATGCAGGAAACAAAGGTTTTGAGTTTTATAACGAGGTTGTTGATAAAATGATTAATACCCTGAAGAGTGAAGGCATTCAGTACCCGGAGCCTGACATCAGGGAAGTCTGGCTTCAGGTGCTGCAGAGATTGAAAGAACAGTCGCTAATTGGCGGATCTATTTCTGAGGAATCAGCCGGACGGATGTCTGTTGAATTCGAAGCCAGGATGAATCCGGTTTGGCCGGTTCCTGACGCGGTTCAAACGTTAATCCATTTTAAGGAAAGGGGGTTGGCCCAGGGCATCATTTCCAATTCCCAATTCTATACCCCTATAGTGCTCGAGGCCCTTTCCGGACACACACTTGAGGAACTTGGATTAAAAGATGAACTTTTACATTGGTCATTTGAAGAAAAAATGAAGAAACCCGGACTCACCTTTTACGAAAATTTCATCAAAAAACTGAACTCCTTTGACCCCGCAATCTCTCCGTCCGAGGTGCTATATGTTGGAAACGATATGCTCAAAGATATCTACCCTGCCCGGGAACTGGGTATGAAAACCGCTCTGTTTGCAGGAGATCAGCGATCCCTGAAATGGAGAAAAGAGGATGAGCGATGTAAGACCCTTCAACCCGACCTGATAATCACAAAATTCGTGCACCTTGTTGAGTGTGTAGATATTCATTAATCGTCATTTAAATCCTGATCCAGATAACCTGAAAGGGGGTTAGGTTTGCCACTCCGGCCTCAACTACCTCCTTTTCAGAAATAATGTCGGAATAGGTTTTACTTTTATGCACCGGGAGCTCGCTATCGTTAAGATCAATCTTTTTCGACTCGTTCGTTAAATTACCTAAAACCAATATCTTCTCCGTCTTGTCCGGGTCCCAGCGTATAAGGCAGAAAAGAGACGAATCGATATCGTATGGGGTTTGTCCACCAAATGGATGGAAAGCTGGGTGTTTCTTCCGGGCGCTGATAATCTCCTTCATCTTGTAGAAGATTCGGTTTGTAGAGGTATCGGGATCACTGAGTTCACCCACCAACTCATCATAAAACCATTTTTTTCTGTTGATGGTACGGTATCTTCCGGTTACAGATACTCCCTGCAGATTATTTCGGGTCGCCGTAAGATTATGAAAGTAAAAACCGGGTACACCCTTGAGGCTTAAAGCAATAATTTGCGAACAGAGATAGCGTTTTTCCTGCAGCGACTGAGACCCGTTATTACCGCTAAACGCATCGAAATAGGTGATGTTCAGTTCATAGGGGCTCAAGGTGCCATCTGCATTCTTTTTCTCTGACACGAATCCCCCCTTCTTACGAATATCGGCAACCAGTTTATTAAACTCATCATCAGGAACCAGTCCTTCCAAGGGACGAACTCCAATACCGTCGTGCGATGACGTAAAGTTGAAGTAGGTACAATTTTCCGGAAGTTTATCCAGTGACTGCAGCCAGCTGGTCAGGTATCCCGCATTTTCTGTGAGAATAGCGTGCAGTAGCAGTGGGGGAAGACTAAACTGATACACCATATGCGTTTCGTCACCATCCCCGAAATAGCTGATATTCTCCTCGTGCGGCACGTTTGTTTCAGTAATGATTGTAGCATCCGGTGCAAAGCAATCAATAAGCGTACGCATCAATTTTACAATCTCATGGGTCTCTTTAAGATGAATGCACGAGGTTCCTATCTCTTTCCAGATAAACGCAACAGCATCGAGTCGAATCACTGAAAGACCCTTGTTAAGGTAGAAGAAAAAGATATCGAGATATTCAAAAAGAACCTCTGGGTTAGCAAATTTAACGTCGATCTGATCATCACTAAATGTTGACCAGACGAATTTTTCCCCATTCGCGGTATGTACCGGTGTTAGCAGAGGAGTGCTCCTTGGCCGGGTTACATCCGAAAGGTCTGTCTCAGGGTCAATTTCAATAAAATAGTCGTTATGCGGCTCCTTGTTATTCAGGTAATTTTTGAACCAGTCGCTATAACGAGAGGCATGGTTCATCACGAGGTCTCCCATTAGCCTGAAATCCCGGCTCATGTGCCTGATATCATCCCAGCCGCCAATACGTTCATCCACCCTTCGGTAATCCACTACCGAAAATCCATCATCTGACGAACTTGGAAAGAAAGGAAGAATATGTACACTGCTTATCTCATCATTGAGATACTCTTTCAGAAATTCGTGCTGTTTGCAGAGCTTGGAAACCGGTTCACCAACGCCGGGCTGCACCATATCACCATAGGTAATCAGAATATGGTCTTCATGAGTCCAGACGTCCTTTATAGAAATAGGCTCGACCTGAGAAAGATTGTATTTTTGAATCAGCGATTTTAAGCGGGAAATTCCCTCATCAATAAATTCATCGCCATATATAACTTTAAAATGAGTTTCTAATTTTCGTTTGGTGCTTTCACAAAAAGGATTTGGAGACATAAACAGGATTAAAATTGTATTAAGTACATAACAAACGATGTTTTTGGGAAAATGTAAAGTTGATGAACGATTGAAAAGGTTTTCAGTAGTAAAAATTTGTATGAACCATTTTATGGCAAGAAACAGATCTTTCTTACATTTAGGGTGTATTAAAGAATAGAACTATGGACAGGCAAGTATTTCAGGAAAAGTTTGGACTTAATGGCGAATCGGATGCCATTAAGCAGGTTGTTGATAAAATAATGCAGGTATCCAAAACGGATATCACCGTTCTGCTGCAGGGAGAAAGCGGCGTTGGAAAAGATGTAACCGCACGTGCAATCCACGCTACCAGTAAGCGCAACAGAAAAGATCTCGTAATTGTAAACTGTGGAGCAATACCCGAAGGTATAATTGAAAGTGAACTTTTTGGCCACGAAAAAGGGTCATTTACCGGAGCCCATGAAGCCAGAAAGGGCTATTTTGAGAAAGCTGACGGCGGAACCATATTTCTGGATGAAATTGGGGATACTCCAAAAAACATACAGGTTAAACTTTTGCGAGTCCTCGAAAGCGGCGAATTTTTCAGAGTAGGATCGAGTAAAATGTTCACCGCCGATGTTCGTGTAATCGCCGCCACAAATAAAGATCTTTGGGAGATGGTTGAAGAGGGAAGTTTCCGGGAAGATCTTTACTACCGCCTTGATACCGTTAAAATTAAGCTGCCACCACTTCGTCAGCGTCAAGCTGATATTATCCCGATTTTTAAGAAGTTTGTTTCTGAATTTTCATCTAAGTACGATTCTGTTTTCCAGGGATTTTCTGATGAGGCACGTGAACTTCTTGTCTCCTACCGCTGGCCGGGTAACATCAGAGAGCTCAGAAATGTTGCCGAACAGCTGGTTGTTCTTGAAAAATCACAATTTATTGATGTTGAAAGGCTTCAGAAGTATCTGAAGGGCCGGCAGCATCAGGGATCGACGGATAACCTTCCAATCATTTCAGAAAGTACGGATTCGGGAGGAGACGAATTTGCAGGCAAGCAGTCATCAGCCGATATGGGAATTATCTACCGTGCCCTTGTGGAGATGAGCTCAGATATTTCTGATCTGAAAAAAATGCTGGCAAAATTTCTCTACTCTACGATCACCGATAAGGGAATGAAGGCTCTGCCAAGCGCTGTCAGCCGGTCGATCGACCCCAACGATATCACGGATCACATAAGGGAACAGATGAATGAAGATTCACTCGGAATCCGGCGAAGTGAATCTCCCGTAACTGATATTGAAGACGAAGATGAAGAAGATAGTATCGAGGAATTTTTTAGTGGAAAAGAGATTCCCTCCATCGAAGAAGCCGAGATGTTTTTAATTCGTCAGGCACTAAAACGCTTTGAAGGCAACCGCAGAAAAGCATCGGAAGCCCTTGGTGTAAGTGAGCGAACACTCTACAGAAAACTGGACCAATATGAACTTCAGTAATCGCTTAGCCGGGTTGGCGCTGATGCTTATGTTACTACTAAGCGGATGTATTTCATACAGCTTTACCGGTACATCCATACCCTCAGATGTAAACGATATTTATATTCCATTTTTCCCGGACCGATCTCAGAGCGGACTCGGAGATTTAAGCGATCGGTTAAACAGGGCACTTGTGAATCGTTTTGTAAATCAGAGCCGGCTTTCCCTTGCTGATGAGCAGCAAAATGCCGACTCTTTTGTTGAAGGGGCCATTCAAAACTATATAAACCGGCCTTTTAGTGTGGGTGGTGACGAGCAGGCTAATTTGAATGAAATTCAGATAACCGTCAGAGCCTCTTTTCAATATACCAATGATGAAGAGCCGTTATGGACAAAAAGCTTTAGTGGAAATGCCACTTACGACGTTTTACAGAATCCTGTAGACGGAGAACTTGAAGCCGCCGAAACTGCTCTGCAGCAGATTGCCAATAATATGTTTAATGATGCAGTAAGTAACTGGTAAAGCACAATTTTTGCAGATATGAACTTAAAACCTTTCGAGATACCTGAATCGTACCAGAGTTACTTAACCAAGTTCGAGACAGATCCAAAGGAGGCTATCTCCAGGCTGGAAGCACATATCGAAAAGCGAAATACCGGGGCGGTAGGATATTTCTTTCTGGCCTGGCTTTTTTTGAAAAATGAGCAAAAACAGGAAGCTTTGGATGCAGCATTGCAGGCAAAAATACGGGCACCCGGCAGCGATTTTTTTGAGCGGCTCCACTACTATATAAGTCACCCGCGAGCTTTTGAAGCCTGGCAGCCAACTCCTCTTAAAAAAGTAACCCCGAAAGAGAATGAAGATGAAGCGTCTCATCCTATTCAAAATCTCGATTCCCTGATCAATAAATTATCAGATACCGAGAATAAACGTATCAAGCTCAAAGAGAGTGAAGAGGATGATCAGGATTTGAGTGAAAAGAGTTCTGATGTGGATGATATCGTAACCGAAACACTTGCCGTAATTCACGAGAAACAGAATAATTACCTCGCCGCCATTGCTACCTACAAAAAACTAATTAAGAGCCATCCCAAGCGATCCGATCATTACGAAAAAGAGATCCGGCGTATTCAACAATTGAGAACAAAAAATTCTGACAATAGCTGACTGTATTAACTCTGAAAACGGTTATGTCTGATCAGGCCGGAAATCACCCCTTCACAAAAGGATTATTTTCCTTTTCATGGGCAATCGTGGTTACAGGGCCATGACCGGGATACACTTTCGTGTTGGCCGGAAGTGTATAGAGTTCCCTTTTAACCGAGTTTGTGAGAGTTTCCAAACTCCCTTTGTATAAATCAGTTCTGCCAATACTTTCCCTGAACAGTACATCACCGGCAATCACCAGATCTTGAGAATTGAAATAGAGAGACACGTGGTCGGGTGAGTGACCGGGTGTGTAAAGAACATCGAAACTGAATGCTCCTATTTCAGTAGAGTGTTTTGCATCCAAGGCTTTTGGTTCTGTTTTAATCGGTTCTGCACTGAACCCGAACATGGCTGCCTGCTGAGAAAAGTGATCCCACAAATAGGAATCGGTCTGATTTATGTAGACGGGCACCTCGTAATCGCTTAGCACTCTGTTTAATCCAAGAATATGATCTACGTGTGCATGAGTGAGGCAAACAGCAACTAATGAAGCACCTGAATCTGCCAATATTTTTTTAAACTCACCGAACTCTCTTTCACTATCAAAACCGGGGTCGATTAGCAGAGCCTGATTATCTTTGGTTAACAGATAAGTATTTTCCTGAAACGGCCCAACAGTAAAAATATGAATGTCCATTGTAAAATTTTTTGGCATAAAAAAAGGGCGCAATGTTGATCATTACACCCTAATGTACGTTGAACGTTTCGTACGTTATTTTTTCTTGTATCGTCTGTTGAAACGATCGATACGACCTGCTTTCTTCTGTAACTTCTGATTCTTGTTATAGAATGGGTGGTTTTTCGAGTCCACTTCGCTCTTGAAAACACCTCCATCAGGATCCATCGTGCTTCTGGTTTTCATTTCTGTACCATCACTCAGCACAACTGTAATTTCTTTGTAATCGGGATGAATTCCTTTTTTCATTTTCTTCTGTTTTATTGGTCGCTTTGTATCGAAAATTTTATAGACAAGAAAGATAAGATTTCAATGTTGATATTGCAATTGATTTCCATCCAAATATTTTTGCCCAGACTATCTCATTGAAAGAGCTAAAACGGATCATCTTCATTAAAATCTTCATCGTCAAAGCCGGTCATGCCGCCAAGCATACTGCCAAGCATATCTGTGTATGTATGCACATCATCAATATCATCTTTTCCAATTTTCGAATTTTGATGCAGCGCTTCAATAACCATATCCATAATCGGGTATTTACTATCCGAGAGTTCAGGTAATGCTGATTCAACAAGGTTACCAAGTCCATCCACCTCATCCAGTCGGTTTTTATACGTATTGTCGTTAAGTGAGGATGGAAGCTCGAGAAGATTCCCGTTACTAAACCAGTTCAAAATAGTATCGTAATCGCCCGACTTCGTTTCCCGTTTTCTGCTTTGTGGATCAGAAAAGTATTCTTTAAATGTTTTATTTATGGCTTTACCTATAATGTGTTTGGCAACATTTACGGCTCCCTCCTGTTCCCCTTCGTACACAAGCTCCAGTTTTCCCGTAAGTGCAGGGACCATAGCATAAAGATCCGTAACTCTCAGATCTGTCTCTTCTTCGCCATTGAGAGCTGCCCTGCTCTCTGCTGAAGAGATAATCTGTTCCATTGCGGTAATGGTCATCCTGGTTGACACACCACTTTTTTGGTCAATATATTCACTTTTACGAGCTTCAAATGCCACATTTTCAATGATAGTTCTGTACAAATCAGGAATGCGCACGGTTATAGCTCCATTGCGGCTTGTCCATGCTTCCTGTTCAGTAATCTTAATCCCGGTACTTAATTCTCGCGGATAGTGCGTAATAATTTGTGAATCGATTCTGTCTTTGAGCGGCGTAATAATATTTCCACGATTGGTATAATCTTCAGGGTTTGCCGAAAATGCAATCGAGACGTCAAGTGGTATTCGCACATTAAAACCCCGAATCTGGATGTCGCGCTCCTGCATAATATTGAGTAGTGCTACCTGAATTCTTGGCTGTAAATCGGGAAGTTCATTAATTACAAAAATGCCCCGGTTGGTTCTCGGTATCAGCCCGAAATTTATGACTTCTTCATCGGCCAGTGCCAGTTTTTTTGATGCTGCCTTTATCGGGTCAAGATCGCCAATTATATCAGCGACAGAGGTATCGGGCGTTGCGAGCTTTTCGCCATAGCGCCGTTCGCGGTGAAGCCACTCTATTGGGGTATCATCACCATGCTTGTCAATCAGTTCAACAGCGAATTTCGAAACCGGCTGAAGGGGATCGTCATTTACTTCAGAACCTTTCACAACCGGTATATACTCGTCCAGAAATGCTACAAGCATCCTAAGCATTTTAGTTTTTGCTTGCCCCCGAAGCCCCAGCAGAATTAAATCATGCCTCGCAAGAATAGCATTTTTAACTTGTGGAACAACAGTATTATCGTATCCCATTATACCCGGAAAAAGCGACTCCTTCTTCTTTATCTTTGTTAATAAATTTCTTCGCATTTCATCCTTTACCGATGAAGATGTCCATCCACTTTTTTTAAGTTCACCAAGTGTGGTAATTTTCTTATGATTCATACTGCATATGTTCAAATGGTTATTTAATTCTGTTCATGTAACTCAAAAGAAGACAACATCATTTCGCAAAAGCGGGTCCGTTATTAATTATATTGGTAATACCCTTTGCTTTTATCAACGTCTCTTCCCACTCCGCAGCGGGAACTGAATCGCTGGTAATCGCCCCTCCAACTGGATAAACAAGCTTATTGTTTTGAACAATTGCTGAACGAATCACAACGTTAAAATCAAAATCACCTGTTGGTGTTATATATCCAATAGCGCCGGAATAAATTCCTCTTCGGTAGCATTCGATCTCATCAATAAATTTCATTACCTCTATCTTGGGAGCTCCGGTCATTGATCCCATAGGAAAGCAGTTTTTTATGATATCTATCACGTGCACATTTTCTTCCGCTATCGATTCCACCGATGAAATGAGCTGGTGAACGGTGTCAAACGTTTGCAGATCGAACAGTTTAGAGACGCGAACAGACCCTACTTTCGAAACAGTAGACATATCATGTCTTACCAAGTCAACGATCATTACATTTTCGGCGCGGTTTTTTTCATTCAGTAGTTCCTGCTTAAACTGCAAATCGGTTTCCGGATCATCAGATCGCCTGGAAGTCCCCTTTATCGGTTCAGAAAGAATATTTAACCCTGTTTTTTTTAAAAAACGTTCAGGAGATGAACAGCACACTGAAAACTTACCTGTACTTATAAAGGCGGCAAAGGGTACGGGATTTACTTTTTTCATGCCGCAATAGAGTTCAAAAGGTTCGCCTTCGAAGCTGCCTTCCATCGGGTAGGAGTAGTTCAGTTCATAAAAATCACCGGCGGTAATCTTCTCTTTGATACGATTTACATTTAAAAGGTATGCTTCTTCAGAAATGGCGGGGCTCAGCGTGAAATATATATTTTGCCTCTCAGCTGTAGATACCACAGACGAAAACTTATCATAAATATGTTCTCCTTTTATTATGCGAAGCTTATCATCTTTTATTTCAATCAATAGTTCAGGTTCCATAAAGTACATATCCGGAACTTCTGCTATTTTAGGGTTTTTTGAGCTCAGGCTCTCGGTGTAATTCTTTAAATCATAGCCGGCAACCCCGAACACCCCTCCTCCTGATTTATTATAAAAATTCTTTAAGGCACTCCAGGGATTCATTTTATATGAAAATTCTTTACCCTGTACCTGTTCAAGAATTTTGTTATCAAATGCTGAAATTTCCCGTTTTGGGTATGCAGCCACCAGTGACCGTGTAGATGATGGATGCGACGGCAGTTGAGATTCTAGGACGATAACGCTTCCTTCCCTGAATGCACGAAGGGAACGAACAAGATCTTCAATTTGCACTTTGATCATAATGTAAACTCAGCACCTGTTGTTCGTTCTCTTTTTTTTAAAAAAAGAGATTCACTGTTTACCTTTAAGGAACTCATTCTAATATTCTGTTATGTATAATTATCTTGTTCGACCTCTGCTCTTCAGGCTAACGTCTGATTATGCTCATGAAGCCACAATAAAATCTGCGGCTTCGCTGGGCAGGAACAGATGGCTGCTTAAAACGCTCCGGTCTGTATATAGTTATAAAAATCCAGTTCTTGAACAGAAAATTTTCGGTTTAACGTTTCAAAATCCGGTTGGCCTTGCCGCCGGGTTCGATAAAAACGGTACTACCATCGCATTTATGGAGTCTCTGGGTTTTGGTTTTATTGAGATCGGAAGTATAACAGCAAATCCATCAACCGGAAACCCCAAACCGCGAAGTTTTCGTCTTCCGAAAGATCAATCCCTGGTCAACCGCCTGGGACTGAATAATGAAGGTGCTCAGACAATTTCACGACGGCTCAAAAAAGTGAATCCATCGGTTCCCATTGGCATCAATATTGCCAAAACTCATGATCCATCCATCGAAGGAGAGAAAGCTATTGCCGATTATAAGACCAGTTTTGAATTTATAAAAGATTTTGCCGATTACATTACCCTTAATATTTCGTGCCCCAACACACGGGAAGGAAAAACGTTTGAAGACCCGGCTGCGCTCGATGCACTACTGACCGAGCTTGAAATTGGTAAAGACGCCAGTCTGCCTCCCATTCTTGTTAAATTTTCTGTTGATCTGACGAATGATGAGCTGATTAGCTTACTCCAGGTATGCGAAAGCTATGCCATTGACGGATATGTAGCCGTCAACACGTCCTCTAAAAGAGTCAATTTAACTACATCTCAAAAAGAGATTAACCGAATAGGCCGCGGGGGCCTTAGTGGCAAAGCTATAGCATCGCGAAGCACAGAGATCATAAAACAGATTCACAGCTTCACAAAGGGGGAAAAAACGATCATCGGTGTTGGGGGTATATTTTCCAGCCGGGATGCGATTGAAAAACTGAAAGCCGGGGCTGATCTGCTTCAGCTATACACCGGTCTTGTATATAATGGACCTGGAGTGGTAAAGCAGATTAACCAGGGAATTGCCGCATACTTAAAAGAGAATGGCCTTTCTCACATCTACCATATTAAAAATCTCAAAGATTGATCGGAAACACATATTTACATCTGATATTTCCGTCTGTATCGATGGGCAAGAATTGAAATTCGTTAACCAGCTTCTCTTCAATAGACTGGGGTATTCCTGAGCGATCCATTCCGCTGATTTGCGTAAATTCTTCAATTTGGCCATCGTTGTTAACAACAAAAATATAGGCTACTTCACCTCTCATGGACAAATTTTCAGTCCATTCTGGAAATTGTACCCTGCTCATAAATCCGTCAAGCCCTCCTTCAATATCAGGGACCAGCCCTACATCCCTGCACAGCGCCGGTTCTAAATTAATTAGTTCATCTTCATCTGAAAATGCCTCATCCCCAGCTTCATCTTCCGCTTTTGAAGATGTATCGCGTACAGACTCCGGCCGTTCAATTGTATCCAGCAGTTTGCTCGCATCGCTACCGATTTCGGAGCTTGAGTTGATTGCGGCAATGATTTCGAGCAGAGACCTGGTTGAATCCCAGTAAGCCCCTTCAAAAGGAAATTCATCAGTAATATCGGGAGACGTAAATAATGAATCTGATAGTGCACTCCATTTCTCTGTTTGCTCTTCAGTATTTGTAGTGTCTTGTAACATTACCCGAGCCGAATCTTTCAGAGCATTAAATTTCTCTTCCTGTTCACGTATCTCCTGTTTTCTTTCAAACCACTGCTCGATGATTCGCTCATCACTTATTTGCACACGAGCAATCTGCATATACTCCCTCGCCGATTGGTACAAGATTTGAGAACGAAGCACAGGATCGTCTGTACTGTCTGCAAGCTGGCGAATTTTTTCGGCTCTATTCAAGTCGCCCTCATTATTGATTGAATCCTCCATTTCAAGAAGGTTATTTAGCTGTTCTACAACCGATACTTCTTGCTCAACACTTTCATTGTCTTGGAACTTACCAAGCCTGTCGGATAGCCGGTTTGTAAAAAGTGAATTTGGCTTTATTTTATTTAACTGTTCATAATATTGGTTTGCCTTATCCACATTATCCTCCAAAAGAGCAATTTCTGCAAGTGAATAGAGAGACATTCCGGTTAATTCATTGTTGTAATTGCCAGCCGTCACTTTTTCAAAGTATACTTTCGCACTGTCCGGTTGATCCAGTGATAAAAAAAACAGGTTCCCAAGCTGGTACTCAAACTCTTCAATTTCCCCTCTTATTTCTGTCTTCTGCTCATCAGAAAAAGGAATATTGCTCAAATCGATCTTAGGCTGTATGCCAGCTCCGGGTGTATCATCACTCGTTACCAACATGTCACCATCCTGGTTGTTTACGTCCGGCACAGCTGCATCAAACCGGCTTCCAGAGACCGTCTCAGCCCTTCGCCAATTATCAGCGAGGGGTCTGTCTCCCCAAATTGCCTGAAACTGAAGACTGGCATCAGCAAGAAGAACTTCATTATTTGAGTTCAAAAACCCATTCTCAAGAGTTTCTGTAGATTCAATAACCCTATCCTCAGCAGACGTTACGATCATTGAATTTCTCTGGGACTGTATTTCGTCCAGCTCATCCTGGATTCGTTTTGACTCTATTCGCTGCTGCTCCCGTATAAATCGGTCTAGTTCATCGCTGTCCATTTCTGAAAGCCGAATCAGGCTGTCTCTGTCAGCAATTTCGTTTCTGAGTTCGGTGTACCTGCCAAAAACGTCGGCCATCTCTTCAGCATCAAAATTAAACGGGATTTCAGATTCATCCACTCTTTGCGTTGATGCCGAATCGAAATAGGCTGCTGCCAGGGCATAATTTCCTATCTGATCTCTGTAAATCTGTGCCAGTGAATAGTAGACTTTTGCTTTTGTAATGGGTTGTATAGTCTGAATTCTGCTTCCCAGAACTGATTTATAGTTTTCTATGGCGATGTCTGTATTTCCCTTCATCTGTTGCGTTCTGGCAATTTCGTATTGAAGTTCATTGTACACCTCAAAATACTTATCGTCCCTTAGCATAGATCTGTAAATACTTTCGGCTCTTGGGAAACTACCGATACTTCTTGATACATCCGCTTCTTTATATAATGCATTGTATTCGAGGTCGAAGTCGGTGCTAATTTCGTTACTTCGGGAGTAGGCATAGAGCGCACTTCCATTTTCACCCATTTCCTCATACACTTGCCCCAGAAGATAGAACGTACGTGCTCTCACCTCACCACTTTGAAGGCCATTGGAGGCTGTGTCCAGGTAATTTGCTGCTGAACTCCAGTTTTGAGAGGATGCATACAGCTGTCCAAGGATAGCATAAATTGAATAATCAATATCAGAATCGGAATCATCAACTGAGCTCGCCCAGTTTTCAAGTAAACTGATACCCTCTGCATCATTATTAAGCTGATAAAAAGTTCTTCCCTGCCAAAAAATAGCTTCTTGCTGAAGATCACCTTCAGCTAAAACCTGCAGCTCCTGAAATTTTTCCAGTGCAGAAAAAAATTCAGATCTGTAGAAATAAGATTTCCCAATAATCAGAATGGCTCTGTTTACAAATTTTGAGTCTTCATGATTTCTCAAAATTCCGCTGCCTCGGTTGATCGCTTGCTCAAAATTTTCTGAGCCGGCATTAACGGGCTTGGGAAATATCTGTATCAGCTCTAATTGAGACACTTCGGGCTGCTGTCGTTTTATCTCTCTCTCGCCATCATTATAGAACTGTTTGGCGTTATAAAACGTGTTGTAGTATGCATTAAAGTTTCTCCACCCCTGCCCAAGTACAGAGCAACCTGTAATAAGTAAACTTAACAGCAGAATGTATAGTACGTTCTTCACATCATTATAACGCTTTACAAGGAATGCGATTATGTTCAGGAATTTTCAATCGTACTCACTTTTATCATATTTGTACGTCCTCGTTTAGCCAAAGGGATGCCTGTAGCGATAATAACCCTGTCGCCTGCATTTACTCTGCCGCTTTCCACAAGGTAATCTTCCATCATCTTCACACTAAGGTCTGTATCAAAAATTTCATCAATTCTCACCGACTCAACTCCCCATACGAGGTTTAACTGCCTGCGAACAATCTGACTTTCTGTAAAAGCTATTATCGGAACTTTTGGACGAAATTTTGCAATTCTTCTGGCTGTATTTCCTGAGTGGGTTATTGTACTTATCGCCTTGGCTTCCACATTATCTGCAATGGTTACGCACGAGTATGCCAGAGACTCAATAACCTGTTTCTCTTTCCAGTCGGGTTTTCTGTATTTAAGACTGTAATAGATTGAGTTACTATTCGACTCAACAGATTTAATAATTTTTACCATTGTTTGGACTGCTTCTGCAGGATATTTTCCGGCGGCTGTTTCTCCGGAAAGCATTACAGCATCTGTTCCGTCCATTACAGCATTTGCAACATCCGAACTTTCCGCACGCGTTGCTCTTGGGTTCACAATCATGGAATCGAGCATCTGTGTAGCGGTAATAACCGGTTTCCCGGCTGTTCTGCAACGCTCAATTATATTCTTCTGCACAAGCGGAACCTGTTCACTAGGAATTTCAATTCCCAAGTCGCCCCTGGCAACCATAATCCCGTCGGCCTCTTCGATAATTTCATCGATTACGTTTACGGCCTCGGGTTTCTCAATTTTTGCAATAATGGCGGCATTACTTCCTTTTGCCCTCACTCTCGAAATAACTTCCTGTACATCACGTGCCGACCGGACAAACGACATCGCTACGTAATCGACACCAATATCGAGGCCAAATTCAAGATCTTCAATATCTTTTTGGGTTAACGAAGGCATGGAAATATCAATATCAGGAAGATTCACTCCCTTTCTCGATTTTAACATGCCTCCAACAACTACTTTTGCTGTTAGTTCTCTTTCGTGTTTTTTGATGATTCTCAACTCTAAAAGCCCATCATCCACCAATATCTGGTTTCCCTCTCTGGCATCATCAACCAGGCCGGAATAGTCGATGGGGATAACGTCGCTGGTGCCTTCCACCTCATCGGGCGTAATTTTTACAAGCTGTCCCTCTATAAGCTGCTGGCCTCCATCTTTCATTTGACCAACCCGAATTTTTGGGCCCTGCAAATCCATTAAAACAGGCAGCGAGTACCGATATTTCTTAGCCACCTTGCGAACAAATCCTATTGTGCGTTTATGATCTTCGTGTGAACCGTGAGAAAAATTGATCCTGACCACATTCATTCCGGCCCTATACAACTTTTCAATACCTTCTAAAGTGTTACTGCTTGGACCCAATGTGCAAACTATTTTTGTACGTCGCGCACTACTTAGCATAAAAATCAGTTATAGTTGAAAGATTAAATAAATTGGATAATATTGTTTATGATTAAAGTAAGCAATTATCCTGACGATTTGATGTTATAATAGTGATGTATCCCATGCTTATTCAAACATTTGATTTTTTTTTGTAACATGATTCAACAAAAAAATTTTTTATCCCTTATCTCACTCACGCTGCTGCTTGTTTATTTAAGCGGTTGTGTACGGTCCGCCAACCCCGATATCGAAAGGGGGTCGTTTTTTCAGTTTGAAGACGGATTCCCCGAAGTTCGGATGTCTTCTATTGGTTTGCTCAGCGAAACTGATCAGCCTTTAATAAATATTACCACCGATATTGTATTAGGCAGCCTTATCTACTCTACTGATGAAGAGAAACGCAGTGCAAATGTAAGTCTGGAAATTCGAATTCTTGAAATAGACGGCCAATTTACAAAAACTGTTCGCCGTGATTTTGCAATCGAATCGTCGTTTGAAGGAAGTTATATGAGCCAGGATGTATTTACACATAATGAAGAGATTGAGGTTGAACCCGGTGATTATGAAGTACTCGTAACCGTACTTGATCAAAGCTCGGGAAAAGCTTCTACCCGGGAAAGTGAAGCGAGTATTCCCGATCCTGACAATCCCGAAATAAATATAACCACCGTTCGCCTTCTTGGAAAATCGAACGAAGCCCCCGAAGGATCCGATTTTTTCCCGATTACAACCTATACTGTCTCTTCAGGATTGGATAGCCTCATGTTTACATTTCAGGTTACAAACAACGATCTGGAATCTCCTCTTGAGGTACAGTCCAGGCTTCTTAGATTTGAAGCAGACACCACTGCTGCACGTCCCATGAATTTTAACAACTACAGCCCTTCCACTCTCCCCTATATAGGAGTTGAGATGAGAGATCCCGAAGAGGTGGATGTTATAACCCGCCGTTTGGATCAGCCCGGAAGCGTATTAATAGACTTTAAATATGAGCTTTTGGAAAGAGGTAATTACAGATTTGAAGTAGAAACGGAAGATGAAAATGGTGAAACCGTTTATAAAGGAAGAGACTTTTCCATAAAAAGTGAAAACTACCCTGCTGTTGTCTCACCGAGAGAACTTGCTGAACCTCTCATTTATTTAATGGAGCGAAAGGAGCATGAAAAACTTCTGGAAATCCAGGATCCTGATTCTTTGAAGGAGGCCATAGACAGGTTCTGGCTTACAAATGTTGGTAGCATGAATAGGGCTAAATCTGTTATCAGCCTCTACTACGAACGAGTGGAGCAGGCAAATAAGCAGTTCACTACCTTTAAAGAAGGGTGGAAAACCGATCCCGGAATGATGTATATCCTTTTTGGACCGCCTTGGTATGTGGATCGATTTCTTAACTCAATGATTTGGTCGTACTCCTACGACAGAACTGATCCACGATATAACTACACCTTTGAAAGGCCAAATATGAAAAACGAGTTTTTTCCTTTCGATAACTATCTGCTTCAAAGAAGTCAGGGATATTTTAACATTCAGTACCGTCAAATACAGCTTTGGCTCAGCGGCGGAATATTAACAACTCGACTATAAACAAAAAAGCCCGGTCAAAATTATTGATCCGGGCTTCTAGTATTTTTGTGAATGTGGTGGATCTACTCTTTTTCAGAGCTCTCTACAAACGCATCAAACACCATCATTAAGTCCTGAGCTACTTCCTCTTTCGTCCTGCCTTCAATTCTGTGGCGCGGTATCATCGCTTTAACCTCACCATTAACCATAAAGGCAAATGACGGTGAAGATGGGGGGTATTCGTTAAAGTAGTCACGTGCTTTTGCTGTTGCTTCTTTATCCTGGCCGGCAAATACAGTTACAAGGTGGTCTGGCTTAGCTTCCGCCTTTTCGAGTGCTATAGCCAACCCCGGGCGCGCATTTCCGGCTGCACATCCGCAAACCGAATTAATAACCATTAGCATGGTTCCGCTGCCATATTCATCCATGGCCTTGTCTACATCTTCAGGTGTTTTAAGCTCTTCGATGCCTAAATCCGTAAGTTCTTTTCTCATCCAGGAAGTGTCGGGTCCTACTCCAAATCCAAATTGCATAATGTTATCTTTTTTGAGTTCATTTTTTCATTGCTAAGATACAACGATTCGTTTAGAAACTGAAAAGAGCAAATATTCAGTCCGATGTTATCTCATTTCAGTAAAAATTCATTTAAAAAACCACGTTCACTGTCAAATATTGTACAAATAAAAAAAGGTGCCTATAAAGCACCTTTTTCCATTTAGAATATTTGTGAACAAACTTACCAACTTACCTGGCATCCTGATAATTTTTTTCAACCTGATCCCAGTTTACCACATTCCAGAAGTTGGAAAGGTAATCAGGACGGCGGTTCTGATAGTGCAGGTAATAAGCATGCTCCCATACATCTACGCCTAAAATGGGAGTTAACCCATGCATATATGGACTGTCTTGGTTTGCTGTAGAAAGCACTTTAAGGCCTCCTGATTTATCCACACATAACCAACCCCAACCTGAACCAAATTGGCCTGCCGCTGTTGAAGAAAAATTCTCTTTGAACTCATCAAAACTACCAAATTCTTTCTTAATAGCTTCTGCAAGCTCTCCTTCAGGTGCCCCACCGCCATTTGGGCTCATAATTGTCCAGAACAGATTATGGTTTGCATATCCACCACCATTATTGATGACAGCCTGTTTGATATTTTCCGGCACTTCATCAATTCTTTTCAGTACCTCTTCAACAGGCAATGAAGCAAATTCGTGGCCTTCAAGGGCTGCGTTCAATTTATTTGTATATCCCTGATGGTGTTTACCATGATGAATTTCCATGGTTTGTTTATCAATAGAGGGTTCAAGTGCATCGTGATCGTATGGTAGATCCGGAAGTGTATAAGCCATTATTATTATCTTTTTTTCTTGTTAAAAATTAATAACACATTTACATACATCATGTTACATGATCTATTCATAAAATAGAAATTATCATTGAATTCGTTCCAAAAATTCAGATTTTTTAGATTAACAGATGATCAGGAAGAATTGTACCTATATTTCTTCTATCTTTGAAACAATTCTTGAATTAAATAAGATTTTATGAAGTTCGATTACGATGTCATTATTATTGGAAGCGGCCCAGCCGGTTTTTCGTGTGCAATGCAAAGCACAAAATTTGATAAAAAAGTGTTGATTGTTGAAGCAAGCGAAAGCAATATCGGGGGAACATGGATAAGCAAGGGAACCGTACCAAGTAAAGCTTTACGTGCTGCTGCAAAGCTAATTCAATCGTTTGAGAGCCAGTTTGGAGATGAAAAAGGCCGAAAACCTTACGAACGGTTTCGTATGGAAGATATCATGGCCTATAAAAAACCGATCCTTGAGAGTAAAAACAAAAAAGTTAAAGACGACATCATAAAAAATGAAGTGGAGACAGCGAGAGGCTGGGGCCGCTTTGTTGACGAACATACAGTTGAAGTTGTTGATCAACTTAATGAGAAAAAAACATACACGGCTGAGTACATTCTCATTTCAACAGGGAGCAGACCTACTGTCCCCAGGAATATTAATATTGATCACACAAAAATTCTGGACTACACCTCTATTCTTGATTTAACGCACATCCCGAGACGGCTTGTAATTATTGGCAGCGGAACAATCACTGTAGAGTTTGCCACAATTTTTGCCGCATTGGGAACCAGAGTCGCCATATTAAATGAACAGGAAGAAATACTCCCATTTCTGGACCATGAAATAAAATCAGCGCTGCTTCAAACTTTCAAAAAGAAAAATATACAGCTCGAAAATAGGGTATCGATTGAAAAAGTGGCCTCCAACGATCTCAGAAATTGCGACGAAGTTCACTATAAAACCGACACCAAAGATCGGCTTCAGGTTGTTGAAACCGATCATGTACTATACATAGGCGGTAAGGCGCCAAATACGGATAACCTGGGGCTAAAAGAGATCGGAGTAAAAATGGATGATGAGGGCTATGTAGCCGTAAACAACATGTACCAGTCTTCAGTTGAGTCCATTTTCGCGGCAGGTGATGTTATCGGACAACCTTCCCTTGCATCTGCATCATTTCTACAGGGACGCCTGGCATCGGTTAAAATGTTTGGAAACCCTGATGAAATAAGCAATTCTGATACTGACCTGCCATTTGGCATCTATTCTATTCCCGAAATTGCCGGAATTGGGCTTACAGAAGATCAAGCCATAGATCTGGGTATGGATATAACAGTCGGTCGTGCGTACTACGACAATTTAACGAAAGCCGACCTTAATCATGAGACAGACGGGATTTTAAAACTCATTTTCAAAACAGATAATCTGCAGTTGGTTGGTGTACAAATTTATGGGGAGTACGCAGCCGACCTCGTTCACCTTGGACAAAGCGTAATGGCGAACAACGGTAGCATTAAATTTTTTATACAGCGTGTCCTAAATTATCCAACCTATTCGGAAGCGTATAAAATTGCAGCATTTAACGGATTGAACCGTGTAAGCAAATCGGGCGTGAAATATAAAAAACTACTTGACCGGGATAAGTAAAAGAGTTGGGTAAACAAACTTCCTGGATTAGGCGAATCATTTTCTTAAACGTAGTGAATCGCCTTAATCAATCCCTTGGAATCGTGTTCGGGCTGCTCAGGCAGCGTTTTAATACCGTCTTCTGCCGACTGCTTTGCCCCTAACGCAAGTGCCATAGCGTCTACAATGTCGTCTTCTTCTACCTCATTTCTGCGAAACTCCTCCTTTATATCCCGAAAAAAATCATCTGCAATTTCCTCCCGGTCTACAATGAGACTTAGGCGGTGGCGAAGGCCTTTTTTTGTATTTTTTTTCTGATAAATCATTCCCCCATTCAGCTTCATAAACAGGAGTTCAGGATGGCTCTCAAACACTTTATCCTGAAGTTCAGGTTGAGCCTGAAGCATATCGTCAAGCAGGCGAATCTTCGGCGTAATATTCCAGGACTGAAGCGTGAGTTTTTTTTCGGTGTATTCGTAACTCTGCATATTCGCCTCTACATAAGACGGAGCATGCAGAGCAGGCCTTATCGGAGGACTAAAAACACTGGAGGCATACTCTGACCCTAATTTTTGACGTAATAACTGATCGCATTCACGGGTATAATTTTCGTCTTCGAGACCGATGGGCATATCAATAAATATCCGATCAAATTCATCAAATGCGTGTTCCAGGTCACTGTTGGTTCTTAAAACCCTGTATGATGGATTTTCACTAAACGTGATAAGAATCCATCCTGCTTTACATCCATCTATTCCGGCTGTTTTCAATTATTTTCCTCGCTTAGTGCAATTTTAAGTTATTGAGTTGCAGATTTCCGAAGTGAAATATGAAGCTCTTTCAGCTGTTCTTCGCTCACTTCACCTGGAGAGTTGTCCATTAAACTCTGCGCTTTTTGATTCTTTGGAAATGCGATCACATCTCTCAGACTTTGTGCACCGGTCATTAACATAATAATCCGGTCGAGACCAAGTGCTATACCACCATGTGGCGGTGCTCCATACTGAAAAGCATCCAATAGGAAACCAAATTTATCACGGGCTTCCTCATCGCCGATTCCCAAAATTTCAAATACTTTCTTCTGCATATCGGTGTTATGGATTCTAATGGATCCGCCACCAATTTCATTTCCATTCAGAACTAAATCATACGCTCTCGCATTCACCTCAGCAGGATTTTCATCGAGCTTTGATATGTCTTCATCGTGAGGTGCCGTAAAAGGATGATGCAGTGAATGGAATCGTAAATCTTCTTTCGACCACTCAAAAAGCGGAAAATCGGTAACCCAGAGAAACTTTGTCTGCTCTTCATTAATCAGTTCAAACTCTTTAGCTACAAGAAGGCGCATCGTACCTGTCTGTTTATAAACCTCAGGAACCGGACCCGCCAATATCAAGACCAGATCTCCATCGTTTGCGCCTGATTTTTCCGCCATTTTTTCCATAGAAGTATCATCCAGGAATTTTCCAACGCTGCACATCAGTTCTCCGTCTGACTTCTTCATAAAGATCATACCCGCAGCACCAGTCTGCGACTTCACTTTTTCAGTAAGCCGGTCGAGAGCTCCACGGCCAAGTGTGCCTTGTCCCGGAACAGTGATAGAGAGCACTTTCCCTCCTTTTTCAACAGTAGATCGGAAAATTTTAAACCCCGAATCCGCAACAATATCGGAGAGATCGTTAATCGTGATATCGAATCTTAAATCGGGCTTATCTGAGCCGTATTGTTCAATAGCTTCTTTATAGGTGAGGCGTGGAAAAGGTTTTGTTATGGTAATACCGAGGTGCTCCTTCCACAATACAGCCATCAGATCTTCGTGGGTTTGATAAATCATCTCCTCGTTTACAAAAGACATTTCAACATCAACCTGGGTAAATTCAGGCTGTCGGTCTGCTCGCAAATCTTCATCACGGAAGCATTTTACAATCTGAAAATACCGGTCAAAACCAGACACCATCAGAAGCTGTTTATAAGTTTGAGGACTTTGTGGAAGAGCAAAAAACCGGCCTGCATTTACACGGCTGGGAACGAGGTAATCCCTGGCACCTTCCGGCGTTGATCGCATTAAGACCGGTGTTTCTACTTCGGCAAAATCCTGCTTCTGGTAAAAATCTCTAATTGTGTGATAGACTTTTGACCGCACCATCAATTTTTTCTGGAGCTCATTCCTTCGCAGATCGATATATCTGTATCTGAGCCGGGTCTCTTCGTTTGTGCTAATGTCATCCTTTATTTCGAAAGGCGGTGTTTCTGCTTTTGAGTAAATAGTTAGTTCAGAAACTTCTACTTCAACATCACCGGTTTTCATCTCTGGGTTCACGGTTTCATCATCCCGGGCTATAACCGTTCCTCTTACACCTATAACATACTCCGTACGAAGTTTTTCTGCCATTTCGTGGAGCTCTTTATTGGTCTCGTCAAAAACAATTTGTGTGATGCCGTAACGATCCCTGAGGTCAATAAAAATCAATCCTCCCAAATCCCTTCGCGTGGCAATCCAACCATTAAGTACTACTTCTTCTCCCTTATTTTTGCCTGTAAGTTCACCACACGTGTGAGTTCGTAACCAGCTCATATAGTTTATTTAAATTTTAATCTGTTAATTACCGTTTAGTGTTGAACCGACAAAAATAAAGAATATACCAACCATTCGCTTACACCTGGGGAAAGTTTATCATGAATATCGTTTTTATCATAAATCTCGCATCCTCTCTTTTCTTAACCGGACTCATTTGGACAATACAATGTGTTCACTATCCTATCTTTCATCGCCTGGAACAATCAAGCTTCACAGAGCACATTCATTTTCACAAAGGAGCAATTTCCCTTCTTGTTGTTCCGGTGATGACTATTGAGCTGGGGACATCGGCCTGGGTGGCATGGTCGTCTCAATCATACACGATTCTGCATCAGAGTGGACTTATAGCGGTTATTCTTATATGGCTGGTAACTTTTTTTGTCCAGGTGCCCCTGCACAACAAATTGTCTAAGGTTAGAAGTGTTGATTCGATAAACAGGCTGGTAGCATCCAACTGGGTGCGGACTATTTTATGGTCTTTCAAAGCCATTTTATCTCTCATTATATTAAATGGCCTGCTAAAATAAAATATTACTCACTTTACTTTAATTTATTTTCGTATATATTAGCCAAATACAGTTACCTATACTCTTTAAATCATGGTTTGCGATCACATTATTATTGCCATACAACCTGAGATACAGAGGGAAGGTTTGTGTGCAATTATTCGCGAACACTCTCCAGACTGCACGATTCAAGCCGTAAGACATCCCTCAGATATTATTGATTTTTTTAAAGTTCATTCGCATGCCATCTGCATACTTTCCGCATCCTCACGCAATTCAGAAATCGATACATTGCTGGGGAAACTTCATAAAATCAATCTCCATAAAAAAACTGTCTTGATGGTACCCCACGGAGATACAAAAAGGATTGAAACAGCTCTCAGAGCTGGAGTAAATGGCATATTTACTGAACTCTGTACGTCAGAAGAATTTCTAAAAATTATGACAGAGGTAGCATCGGGCATAAATTCATACAGCAGTGCAGTTACTGATGCAGTTATGATTAATTATCATAAACGACACTCGCAACGTCCAAAGCCCAAAAAGCGCATTACTAAACGTGAAGGTGAAATTTTAAATCTAATTGTTAAAGGGTACACAAGCGCCGAAATCGCAAAAAAACTATTTATAAGCCCGCGAACTGTGGAAACGCATCGGTGCAATTTAATGGGAAAACTAAAACTGAAAAATACGGCTGAGTTAGTAAGATTCGCACTACAGGAAGATGAGTAACAACGAATTTTTTACGTATTAATACGTAGGTAAATTACGTATTAATACTTATTGCACTAACCATTGCTTATATATACGTTTTAAATGCAAATGGGGTAATAGCCGTCTGTAGATGATATTTAGCAGCACTTTTTGAACGGAGTGCTGCTAATTTTT
>Ga0209942_1000434_pt1 | contig 25511 bp, 23 predicted proteins | sample SalPonR1_A_D2_MG_FD_185695 | JGI IMG/M metagenome (GOLD analysis project Ga0209942, IMG submission 185695) | Salt pond soil microbial communities from South San Francisco under conditions of wetland restoration - Salt Pond MetaG R1_A_D2_MG... ...
GTGCAGACCATCCCACTACAATGAAATCTCAAAGCGGGTTAGCTAACCTGTTGGCTGAACAAGAGAACTACCAAAAAGCGGACTCACTGCTGCAAGAAGTTGTATCAGTACGGCGTGAGCGACTGGGTGAAGAGCATCCATTGCTGGCGCAAAGCCTCTATGAACTGGCTTCTGTACAGTACAGGGCAGGCGGCTATGAATCAGCTGCAAGGTTATCACGGGAGGCATTACAGATTCAACAGGCTACCTTACCAGAAGGGCACCGGCGCACCGCTCTTACGCAAAGCCTGCTGGGTGCATGCCTCACGGATCAGCAGCGCTATACGGAGGCCGAGCCCCTGCTTGACAAAAGTTACGCTTTACTTAGTGCTCAGCGCGGTCCACAGGACAAGGATACCCGGCAGGCCCTGCAGCGCCTTGTGAACCTCTATGAGGCCTGGGATAAACCCGAAAAAGCCGCTTTATACAGAGCTGAGTCCGCTGCTGACTCATAAAATTCAAACTGATAGCAATCACCAACGCTGCACGATACGTCTGGAAATGATTTCTGATATCGTTTGAACTAAAAGCTATCGGTTCCAAATTGATACCTCTTGGGCTCTGACCCGAGGTAGTTCATTCTTAGAGATAGTGAACCTATTGATGGGTAAAACATGGCTCACATTTAATGCGATCGCCTCTCTGGTTCTGTTGCCTGTTCGGTGTCTTCCCGCAAGTTGAAACGATTCTGTAAATATCGCGTCTCGAAAAACAAAAGGGAGACTTACCCGTATATTGATAAACAAACTTTTTTACTTAAATATCAGAAGGTGAGTTAATCGACTCAAAACCGTGCTGAGTTCTAACCAATTTCTTAATCAGCCATGTATAAGAAATATCTTATTTCCTTAATTATATGCCTCATTACACTAATCCTGGTTTCATGCGGGACTGAAAGTGAAATTGAACCGGAGGAGCGCGGAACCATTTACTTGAGCGGTAATGGCGTTACAATCATGTGTCCTGATGGTGAGATTGGAGAGATTGGAACTGTGGATGGGGTTGCGTATGAGGTAGTGGATAGAAGTTTACTTATTCAGAGACTGGACGAGGGGAAAGATTTAAGTAAAGTGTGTGTGAGTAATGTCATTGATATGGATAGGTTGTTTGAGGATTCTGAATTCAATCAGCCTATCGGCAACTGGGATGTAAGTTCTGTTATCCGAATGGGGTGGATGTTTGTCAATTCCCAATTCAATCAGCCGATTGGTAATTGGGACGTAAGTTCTGTTGAGCAAATGGGGGGCATGTTTAGCCGTTCCGTATTCAATCAACCCATTGGTAACTGGAATGTAAGATCTGTTGAGGATATGGGGGGAATGTTCGGTTTTTCTGAATTCAATCAGCCGATCGGTAATTGGGATGTAAGCTCTGTGAAGCAAATGGGGTGGATGTTCGCACAATCCACATTTAATCAACCGATCGGTAATTGGGATGTAAATTCGGTGGAGCAAATGAGCGGCATGTTCGAAAATTCCCCTTTCAATCAACCCATAGGGGATTGGAATGTAAGATTTGTGACTAATATGAGGTATATGTTTCGTGGTTCCGAATTCAATCAACCTATAGGCGATTGGAATGTGGGTTCAGCTGAGTTTATGGAATGGATGTTTCATAGTTCGGATTTCAATCAGGATATCAGTACCTGGTGTGTAAGTAATATACCGTCTGAACCAACTAATTTTTCTACAGAAGCACCTCTAACCGACGTGAACAAACCTGTGTGGGGCACGTGTCCTTGAATTTAATTACCCGGGCCTGCTTTTTTATCTGAAATTGAGATTACTATCTCACCCGAAACGAACGAAAGCTTATCTTGTTAATGTTTTTGGGGCCCAATTAATTAGAACGGTACTACTTTAACCGGGAACTCATTGTCTGACTCTGTATTTTTTCTCTCGGTAGTTGTTGCCGGATTTTTTCTTATCTATGGCATACAATGCCTGCGTTCTCCCTTTATGAAAGCAGAATTTTATCGATATGGAATGGGTGATGGTTTAAGGAGGGTGACTGGGATATCTCAGCTTATAGGCGCCGCCGGGCTTTTTGCAGGATTACAGATCAGCCTGCTTGGATTTCTATCAGCCGCCGGTTTGTGCCTGATGATGGCCGTCGCTTTCGGCACGCGTTTAAAGGTCAGAGACTCCCTGAATCAAACGCTGCCGTCGTTTTTCTTTATGATGTTAAACGGCTACCTGGCATACAAATATTTGTTGCTGGTTCTTAATTGATCTACAGAAGAGCAATCGCAAGCGACAGAACCAGGAATGTAAAGGCCGGTAAAGATTTTTTTATCGGATCCTTTACCTTGATATGCATACTAACAGCTCCCAGCATTAAAACTGCGATGCCATAGGCTGAATAGGTTTCCAGTGCCGGATATCCTGTAAGAAATATAGAAGCGAGAAGACCTACAGCAAATAACATTTTCAGCCCGCCAATGGTCCACATGAACCACACTGGGAGTCCGTAGGCTTTGAATTCTTCTTCCAGGTTACTCGCTCCTGCTCCTCTCCATTGAGTTTTTTTGCCGGATCTTAACAGCCAGACATTTAAAATGCTGAGGCCGACGATTACTTTTAATGCGATGATTAGATATTCCATAATTTCCCCGTTTAAATTCTAAGCTCTATTTATCTACCAACTATACTATCAATAAAAACAAAAAACGGGCTTATTACTAAGATTATATTTGAGGAGCTTTGACGGGTCGAACCGAATTCAGGGATGAGAGCAAGAGCCGGTTTCGGCCGTGGATATCATTAGACAATTCATAATGATAGTGGATAGCTTGAGGAGGCTGCTGCCAGCGGATTCATAAATTAGCCCCATTCACATTCTCCTAACAATTTCAATCTATATTGCACCGTAGTCTTTACGAAAGCTGTCTTTCTAAGCCAGAGTTCCTGCTATCGTGAGACTGACCATCCCGTCGTAACAGACGCACTTACATACGACCCGATATCACTCTCTCCACCGGCCTGAACTCTGATGCAAGGCGACCGCTCGTCGCAAAGTCTACGAATGTTTGAAATTTTGAGACCCCATAAGGCAAACAAAAAATAATATCGGAGTTATTATGGATAAAGAGAACAGAGATAGAGATAAGCACGTCTATAGATTTGGTGGCGGTGAGGCCGATGGCGATAAAAGCATGAAGGAGCTGTTGGGAGGGAAGGGAGCGAACCTGGCGGAAATGTCAACCATCGGTTTACCGGTACCGGCCGGATTTACAATCTCTACGGAAGCATGTCACTATTACTCGTCAAATAATTCAGTATGGCCCAAGGGCCTCAAAAAGCAGGTGAGGGACGGCGTGTCTTTCATCGAAAGTAATATGAATATGCGGTTAGGGGATTCGGAGCACCCGCTGCTTCTTTCTGTCCGTTCCGGAGCTGCGATATCGATGCCGGGTATGATGGATACCGTCCTGAACCTGGGACTCAATGATGATACTGTCGACGCACTGTCTGAGCATACCGGCAATGAACGGTTTGCCTTCGACAGCTACCGCCGGTTTATTGATATGTTTGGATGCGTGGTGATGGGTATTTCTCATCAAAAATTTGAAGATGCGATCGAAAAAATTAAAACAGAAAAAAATGCCAAAGTAGATACCGAACTGTCTGCTGATGATCTGAAAGAACTTGTGGACCGCTATAAAGCTGTCTATCGAAAATCGACGGGGTATATGTTTCCATCCGACCCGCTGGAGCAGCTCGAGCTGGCGATCAACGCAGTATTTGAATCGTGGGACAGCGACCGTGCCGTGAAATACAGAAAAATCAATCATATTATGGGCCTGCTGGGTACCGGCGTAAATGTTCAGGCTATGGTTTATGGAAATATGGGGGATGACTGCGCCACGGGCGTCTGCTTTACCCGCAACCCATCCACCGGCGAGAACAAACTCTATGGTGAGTTTTTAATAAATGCCCAGGGTGAAGATGTTGTTGCAGGTATCAGGACTCCGCTGGATATTGAGGAACTGAAAGATGTGATGCCGGATTCCTATGATGAGCTTCTGCACCTGGCCAAAAAGCTGGAAGTACATTATGAAAATATGCAGGATATAGAGTTCACCATCCAGAAGCACACGCTCTACATTCTGCAGACCCGCACGGGTAAACGAACAGGTCAGGCTGCCATCAGGATTGCCAATGACATGGTGGAAGAGGGGTTGATTAAGCCGCAAAAAGCCGTGCAGTCACTTGTTGAAACCAATCATCTTGATCAGCTTCTGCACCCTCAAATTGATGAGTCGTCGGAAGACGGTAAATCTGTTCTGGGATCAGGATTACCCGCATCGCCGGGAGCGGCCGTCGGGAAAGTTGTTTTTGATTCAGATGATGCTGAAAAGACAGCTGCGGAAGGCACTCCGGTGATACTGGTACGAGTAGAAACAAGTCCCGAGGATGTCGGGGGGATGTCGGCCGCAGAAGGTATTTTGACGTCAAGAGGCGGTATGACCAGTCATGCTGCAGTGGTAGCCAGGGGCTGGGGTAAGCCCTGTGTGGCCGGCTGTCAGGATATCGTGATCAACTACGACACCAGCTCATTCACGAATGGTGATGTGACAATTCACGAAGGAGACTGGATTTCAATCGACGGTTCAAAAGGAACGGTCTTCCAGGGCAAGAAGAACGTTGTGAAACCGGAGATGGATCAAAACTACAAAACCTTTATGGACTGGGTCGACCAGTTTCGGGATATGAGCGTTCGTACCAATGCAGACAGCCCGGTCGATGCAGCGAAAGCTATAGAGTTTGGGGCTGAAGGTATTGGCCTCTGCAGAACGGAACATATGTTTTTCGGTGAGGAGCGAATTACCGCCATGCGGCGCATGATTGTTTCGGAAAGTGAAGATGAGCGCCGAAATGCTCTCATGTTTTTACTTCCGTATCAGAAGAAAGATTTTCTCGAAATCTTTGAGGTAATGGACGGCCTTCCCGTAACGGTTCGCCTGCTGGATCCGCCGCTCCATGAGTTTTTGCCGGATGAGCCTGAAGAGATCAGACGGGTAGCGAAAGAGCTGGGTATGAAGCCTGAGAAGTTCATGCGAGTGGTACGATCGCTTAAGGAGTTCAATCCAATGCTGGGCCACAGGGGGTGCCGGCTGGGAATCACATACCCGGAAATCACGGAGATGCAGACCCGGGCTATCCTGGAAGCTGCCATCGAATTGAAAAATGGGGGCGTTAAAGTCTATCCGGAAATTATGGTGCCGCTGATTGGGACTCCGCAAGAGTTTCGAAGCCAGCGGTTTGTCATTGACCAGACCGCCAAACAGGTGTTCGATGAACTCAAGGACAGCATCGAATACAAAGTGGGAACAATGATAGAGATTCCCCGGGCGGCACTGGTGGCCGATCAGATTGCCAAGGAAGCAGAGTTTTTCTCATTTGGAACCAATGATTTAACCCAGATGACCTTTGGATACAGCCGCGATGATGCCGGGAAATTCCTGGGTGACTATCTGAAAGAAGGCATTTTGCAGGAAGATCCTTTCCAGGTTCTGGACCAGGAAGGAGTGGGGCAACTCGTGAAGATGGCATCCAAAAATGGCCGGGCCCAAAAGCCGGATTTAAAAATAGGCATTTGCGGCGAGCACGGTGGTGAACCTAAAAGTGTGGCCTTTTGCTATGAGCAAGATTTGAATTATGTATCCTGCTCGCCATACCGTGTGCCCGTCGCCCGACTGGCTGCTGCACAGGCTGCTCTGATGCATAAGAAAGAAAAAGAAGCAGCAACCGTGTAAGTTTCTGCCCTCCTCTTTGTGCTGTAGAGAGGGGGGTTATTTAAATAAGCTTTTTCCACGTAAATATGTTTGGAGTGCTAAAATAGTATAAGTCATCCCGCACCAGATGCAGGATCTCTAAACGTTGATATGAGTATGAAGGGGAGCTTCATAGATAAGCTTTTCAACTTAATACTATTAAACTTCGTGTAACTTTGGGTCTTTGTGCCTTAGTGGCAAAATTGACTAATTTAATAATCAAATTGGGAATTCTATCACAGCCTCTTGAGAGGAGACAGGGAATAAGCGCTTGCCTTATAATATGATTCCAGCTCACGGTCATTACAGAAATAGTAGCTCCAAACGATTCACACCCGTTCTGTCTCTTCATATGAGAGATCAGCCCTGAAGGTCATGGTTCGTTTGTTGCTGTGTTCAACCTTATCTTCATCGTCTATATTTGGCGTATCTGTGTGGCGTACATTACACTCAACCTCTTCATCGAGATATTCGCTGATGCTTTTCGAGATAAGTGTGTTTAGCTGTGATTTTGATAGCGTCTTTAATTTGTTGCTCATCTTTCTATCAGTTTAGGTTGGAATGCCGTTCACTGTAAAGAACACTGATCGGGGAGTGATCGTTTTGATGGTCAAGCCTCAAGTCTATACATTTCAGCATGTTGGTCAAAGTTGCCCACCTAGAAAATCTTTGGTGCCCACTTTTCTGATCGTTTCAAATTGATACGCCATGATTATCAATGAGAGTACCCCACAATGCAAATTCAGCAGTCATAAAGAGTGCGTTAAAAAAAATTCTAAAACAGAGGCAACCATTTCTCTATGCTCCGGGTATTGGCAAATGAAGCAGGTCCTTAACCCCGGATTGAAAGCTATAACAGATAACCATTAAATACGTGCTCATTATGATTTCAATAAGGACGAATTACAGAGAACAATCTGCCGGCCGAAAATCAGGAGCTGCATTGCTTCTGACGTTTATGCTCATCATTACAATGGCAGTTGCAGGGTGCAGCAGCTCAACGACAGATTCGGGAACGACTGATGAGAATAATGAGAATAACGGTACAAATAATCCGCCGGCCGCCGCAGATGTTACCATGGAAGGTCTCTCCTTTGTTCCCGGAGACCTCACTGTCGAAGTGGGCTCAACCGTGACCTGGCGTAATGAAAGCAGTGTCATACATACGGTTACAAGCGGTACTGACGGGACCCATGACGGGCTATTCGATAGCGGAAATATGAGTGCGAATGAAGAGTTTTCCTACACATTCACTGAAGAGGGATCTTATCCGTATTTCTGCGTTCCGCATGTGAACCAGGGAATGACAGGGACGATTACAGTTGTAGCAGCAGATTAATGTGTATTTATAACGCATTATGCCGCAGAGCAGCTGCAGGACTTGTTTTATCTCTGTTGATTATATCAGGCATCTCAGCTCAGACCACCAGCGGGGAGGTCGTGTACTACACGGATTCCGGTTATGCCGAGTTTACGTCGAGTGTTCCGCTACATTCATTTACCGGGGAATCCGACCACCTTACCGGGATGATCGATTTGAGGGAGAACCTGGTCGATTTCTACCTCGACCTGAATACTCTCGAAACGGGGATCGGGAAGCGTGACAGAGACATGTATCAAACGCTGAATGTTGAAGAGCATCCATTTGCGGAATTCACAGGTTCGCTTGAAACCTCGTTTAACCCGGATTCCTCTGCAGAACAGCTTGCCAGGGTGACCGGGAAATTTACTATTAACGGTGTCACAAAGAATGTGACAATAGAAGGGTCACTTCAGCCGAAGGATGGGGATGGAAGTATTGAACTAAATGTGGGCTGGGAGCTTCGGCTGGAAGACTACAATATCGAGGCGCCGGGCATTCTGTTTTACCGGGTAGATGAGGTGCAAAAAATTCAGATTGAAGCATTGCTTAAACCTGTAGATCCAGAGACTCTGAGTAACTGAAAGTCAATTATGGTAATGGCATCCGGTAAACCCAAACTATCAAGCTAAAATGACGGGGGTAAGTATGAGCTTTGGTAAACATACAGTTACAGGAATTTTCATCGTGGCGATTTGCGTCCTTTTTACTATTCCGGACAAAACAAACGCGCAGCTGTCGCGTGAGCGTGTGAATACAAACCCGGTCGTGGAAGATATTTTCTGGGGAACCACCAATGTGGGGATCGGGACGGTTCAGAACGTATCAGGAAACAATTTGAAATCGACCGTCATGCATACGTTCGGGCTGGTATCCGGTGGGGCCGATGTGTTCTGGGGCCTCGACCTGGGAGCGAATACGCGCCTTGGACTTGATTATGGCATTACAGACAGAGTGTCTCTCGGCATTGGCCGGATGACATTTAATAAGGTTGTGGATATCAGAAGCAAAGTGAATGTGCTAAGGCAAACCGAGAGCGGCTCGGTGCCTGTTGATTTGGCGGTGAAGTTGTCAACAGGAATCAGCACGCTGTCCGGACAGGGACTGGCATTTTCCGACCGGCTCTCTTATCTGTTTAGCGTTATGGCTGCGAAGAAATTTGACCGGCTCAGCTTCCAGGTTGCCCCGATGTTTGCCCGCTTCAACCGGGTACCGGCGGGTGACCAGAACAACTTGTTCGGGTTGGGAATTCTAACTCAGTATGAACTGAACGAGCGTTTTGCACTGAGTGCTGAATATCTGCCGGTTTTGGGTGATCGTAATCCCGGTACGGAAGATATGATGGCACTTTCATTAAACATTAATACCGGGGGACATATCTTTCAGATATTTTTTACAAGCTCGCAATGGCATGGCGAACAATATATTATGGCAAATAATACGGACAGGTTCTGGGAAGGGGATTTTCGTTTTGGTTTCAATATCAACCGTGTGTTCGGTCTGTAAGTTAAAATTTTATTTATGTGGCAACCATTTTGAAAAATCGAGGGTATTGCCATTATTAAGAGTATGACTATGTGAGGGAAGTGCCACACAAATTTTATCGGAGGCCTATAGAAGTTTGCTTGATGAAGTTTTAAATGGTTGCCGCAAACGGCAGAGAGCTAGCCAGAAACGTCTCTATGAGATGTTTTATGCCTATGGTATGAGCATTACGCTTTACTATGCCAATTCCAGAAATGAGGCAGCTGAGATATTGAATGACGGCTTCATGAAGGTATTCCGGAATATAAAATCGTTTGATGACAGTAAGCCGTTTAAACCGTGGTTTCGCCGAATCTTGATAAATACAGCTATCGATCACTATCACAAACATAAAAAGTACAAGCAGGCAGATTCTTTTGAGCATCATAAGAACCAATTGTCGGCAGGTGAAAAGATATTAAGTGGTATAGCGTATCAGGAAATTATTTCTATGATTCAGCAGCTCTCACCCGCTTACAGAACAGTCTTCAACCTCTGTATAGTTGAAGGATATAAACATAAAGAGGTTGCTAAAATGCTTGATATATCCGTGGGAACCTCAAAATCGAACCTGCACAAGGCAAAACAGAAATTGCAGGTGATGCTCGAAAAGAATTTAATTTAGAGATCTAAGATGGCAGAGAATAACAGTCATAACGACCCGTTCGACAATCTCTTCAAAAGGAATGAAGATCAAATAGACATTCCGTTTCAGGAAGAGGACTGGCTGAAGCTTGAGAAGAGACTGGATGCGTACGATGAAAAAATTCTCTATCGCAAAAGGCTTCGATACCTGGCGGCAGCAGCAATATTACTTATAGCAATGATGGGCTATCTGACCTCCGACAACCCGCTGCATCTAAATCAGACTGAAAGCCAGGTGCAAGAACAAATGACATTAAATGATGAGCCGTTGGACGAAGATTTGCTGTTAGACTCCAGCGCAGTGGACAGAGACGACATTCGTGTGGAGACAGAAACAGGTGTATCGAATGAAGCAGCAGATGACCAATCTTCTTCTGATGAATTTGCATCACGCCAGAGTGAAAATTCATTGCCGAACACCGCTGCCATAGATTCAGGCATCGCCGACAGGTCAACCCCCATTATGACAATCGACCGCGCTGAATTCATGATCGCAATGGATTGCAGGGAATGCAGCATTGTGGATAAATCAGATCAGGATAAATTCCTGTTAAGTGAGAATTATGCTAGAGTAAACAATCCGAATCTAAAGGCAGATCAGGCAAAGAAAATATTAAATATATCTTCTGATATCGGGGAAAAACCTTTCAGTGAGCTGCAATCAGCCAGCTTGTCCAGATTTTCAATAGGAGTAAAGGCAGCTCCGGACCTGAGTACCGTGGGTGGCTTAACTAATTTCCAATCGCCGGGATATTCATTTGGATTCGATATCGCATACCGCGTGAATGAGAAACTGTCAATTTCGACGGGTGTTGCGCGCAGTGTGGTTCGCTATAAAGCTGATGGAGGCGGGTATGATACGCCTGTATACCTGAGTGGAGGAGTAGTTCCGGACAGGCTGACGGGGGAATGTGTGCTGCTCGATATCCCGCTTGGCTTGAGGGTTAATGTATTGAGTTTTTCCGGATCAAGATTTTTCGCTACGGGAAGTCTCTCTTCCTACATTATGCTGAATGAAGCATACCGGTTCGACACAGAAAATTCTTACGGGGGCACTTCTGGCTACAACTATGATGAAGATACAGGGACATCCCATTTTATGAGTAATGCGGGTCTGTCGATAGGGTATGAGCATGACCTCAATTCGAAATTCAGCATTCGATTTGAGCCTCAGATAAAAATTCCGATTCGGGAGGTTGGAGTGACGAATGTGCGGCTATTCTCACTAGGCAGCTTCTTCTCGCTCAGCTATAACCTCTGATCAAATTCAGTATCCTATCACCTGGAAAGCTGCCGGCAATACATTTCTCTAATATTCTTTTCGATGTCGATCGATTTAGTGATATTGCCTGCTGACCAACAACCTGACCAAGACGAACTTACGCTATGCCCGACCGAATAATTCTGATTGACTGCCCTGATGAGAAAGGGTTGATATACAATATCATGAAGGTGATTTATGATCATCAGCTCAATGTTACGTCTAATCAGGAATTTGTGGATCGTGTTTCCGGCACATTTTTTATGCGGACTGTTGTGGAGGGAAACGGCTGGAGTGATGCAATTGAAGATGAGCTGAACAGTGTGCTCCCGGAAAAAGCTTCAGTCCGGATATCGGTGATGTCGAAGAAGCCGATCGTGGTACTTGCTACGAAAGAGCCGCATTGTCTGGGCGAAATTCTTTTGAAAAACCGGTACGGAGAATTGCAGTCTGATGTGAAAGCTGTAGTGAGCAATCATGATGTATTACGTCCGCTCGCAGAATCGTTTGGGATACCCTTTTACCATGTACCTGTTGAAGGGCTGACCAGGATGCAGCATGAGGAGAAGGTAATGGAGGAAATTCAGTTATATGATCCTGAATACCTGGTCCTTGCAAAATACATGAGAATATTTTCGCCTGAATTTGTTCAGAAATTCCCCAACAGGATCATCAATATCCACCACTCCTTTTTGCCCGCATTTATTGGCGCATCGCCATACAAACAGGCGTACGATCGCGGGGTGAAGATTATTGGTGCCACGGCGCATTATGTCACCGAAGTCCTGGATGAAGGCCCGATCATTGCCCAGGATGTACTGCCGGTCAATCACTCATATACTGCAGAAGGAATGGCACAGGCCGGCCAGGATGTAGAGAAAAATGTATTAACAAGGGCACTGAAACTGGTTCTGGAGGAGCGGGTTTTTATCTACAAGCACAAAACGATTTTATTTGAGTAAGTGGTTGGTTTTTAGTCGTGTGAGATATGAGTCATAAGTCATGAGAGAACTTATAGCGTCTTAAGGTAGTAGAAAGTAAAGACCTGACAGTGTCCGCAGGTCCTGTCAGCGTCTGGTTTGAGGTATCTCTGTAAATTTACCATCCATCATCTCACAATCCCCTCATTGTAAACATCCGGGCCATTTTTCGCTGAAGGGGTGTATTCACAATCATGCGGGCGATAAGATTTCTGAAGAGTGGGAAGGATCGCTTTCGGCCCAGCCACATATTTAATTCTGCACGCCGGGCAACTGTTTTAGCTATGGATAGTGAGACTTTTGAAAAGGAGGTTAGAATGGGCCCGGCATGCCCCTGGTTTTTGCGAGCCGCTGACAAAGATTCTGAAAGATTTGATGCCGTAATCCAGCCCAGATTCATGCCTTGTCCACCAATTGGGCTTACCACGTGTGCCGAATCTCCAGCCAGCAGCACCCTGCCTTTGTTCAGTGTCTCAGCCTGTTGATGCTGAACCCCGAAAGAGCTGATCATACTGTTATTTTGACCCGACAGGTCATGCCTAAGCCTGTTTGAGACCAGATTATCAAGCAAGTTGCGATCCGGGTTCCGGATATATGAATCGGTTTTGACAACCCACCGGCGGCGTGAATCGGGCAGCGGAAACGACTCAATCAGGCCATCCCTATGCAGGTAGACGGCTGCATCGGGCCCGAAATCGGTGTTATCGCTGTAGTCTCCCATTATGTATGTGTCAGGGTATGCTTCGCCCTCAATTTTAATACGGGCCAAATTCCGAACTTTGCTGTCTTTACCATCGCATCCCACCAGGTATTTCGCCCGCTTAACCTCCGTTTTTCCATCAATTTTGTAACCGACATTTACAGAGTCATCAAGCTGTTCTATTGATGCAAGAGACGCGCCGCGTTGAATTGTGATATTATCAAATGTCCGGCACCAATCTTCTAAAATCTCTTCGGTGCGATATTGCGGAAGTGCCAGAATGTAGTTGAATGGTTTTGGGCAGGATTCAAATGATATTGTACCCATTTTTTTATGGTCGATAAATGCGTGTCCTTTTTTTATCGGCTGGCCTGCTTCGGTGAACCGATCAGCGATACCGATATCATCAAATAGTTCAAGCGATACCGGATGAATTCCCAGTGATTTTGAATGATGGTCGATGGACGTTTTCTGTTCAAGAACCGTGACTGTAAAGTCCATTGATCCAAGAAGCCCTGCCAGATAGAGTCCGACCGGTCCCGCGCCAATGATACATATATCTTGATCTGGGGCTGAATTTCTCATGAGTTTTCTCCATCATAAATAGCCAGCAAACGGAATGGAAACTGACGGCGGACACTCCATGTATCAGGCAGATGCTGGTCAAGTTCATCTTTTTTGTAACTGCGGCGAATAGAGCGGACTCCATCAGCAACAATAAAACTATTTCTGAACAGCAGGGGAGCGATGGTCTTGAAGCACAAGTATCCAATGGCTGAACGTTCGATATCGCTGAAGATAACCTTAGTTTGAGCCAGCTTCTCGGCATCACTGCAGACGTGATTAAGTTCATTAGCTGACAGGTGATGAACCAGGTGATTTGAAATGACAACCGTGTAGTCCGAGTTCTGTTGTACAAGCTCGTGAGACGTGGTATTCAGAAAAGTAAAATTCTCTGGCCATTTTTGTTTTTCAACATATTGTATGGCCCGGGCGTCTGGCTCAATACCTGTAAAATGAACGGTTAAGTTGTCACGCCGGCAAAAGCTGTCTAACAAACTGAGGATATCTCCGCCACCACAGCCAATATCGAGAAGAGTAGCATCTCCACCGGCCGCTGAAAGGGCCGGGCGGATGTATGATTTGTAAATTTTATGCCAGCCGCCAAGCAGTTTGTTTACAGTCTGGAACTGATTGTATGTTGCATGAAGCAGATCAAGATCACAATCAGGATCATCCATGAACTCTTTTAAATGGGGATCTCTTTCACGCAGAAGCAGTGACATGCGTTAGGAATGTTTTGTCAGAAGAGCAGATTCAATCGTCAGCCCTGGTCCAAAAGCCATGGCAAGTGTCTTTTGGCCTTCACTTTCAGTATGGCCATCGAGCAGCTCTTTTAATACAAATAGAATCGTGGCGCTGCTCATATTTCCGTAGTTAGCAAGGACGGACCGGGATGCCCCAAGAGCGTTTTTACCGAGTGACAAAGTGCTTTCAACCTTATCCAGAATCGCCCGCCCACCGGGATGTATGCCCCAAAGGTTTATGTCATCCTGTGTGATTTCATACTTTTTAAAGATCGGCTCTAAGAAAGAGTTTAGCTCACTGCTGAGAATATCAGGTACGTACGTCGAAAGAGTCATATTAAATCCATGATCGCCAATGGACCATGCCATATCTTCTTTTCCTTTTTCCGTGATGGCGGATTCAAAACCTTCAATAGAATAGTAAGGTCCCCGGGTCGGCTTTTTACCTGAGATAATTGCCCCCGATCCACCATCAGAAAAGACAGAAGCAGAAATCATATCGTCCAGCACAGGTTGTGCCTGAAAATGAAGTGTACAGAGCTCTACGGATACAACCATGACGGTGGCGTTCTTATCTGCCTGGCATAGCTGACGGGCGAGTTTTAGGGCAGGGATCACAGCATAGCAACCCATAAAGCCCAGATGATATCGCTCGATCGACGACCGAAGGCCTAGTGAGCTGATGATGTCATAGTCGGGTCCCGGCGCATAAAAACCGGTGCAGGAGACAGTGATCAGGTGAGTGATGTCTGATGTATCAAGATCCGAACTATCCATCAGTTTTTGGGCGACATCAACAAAAAGGTCCCGGCCGTTTTTGATGTAGGTGTCATTGCGGCTTTTGGTACCCGGAGCAGTGCCCTGGCCGTTAAAAAAAAGTTCGAAAGATCCACTGGACTTGAAATCGTCCACGACGGAGTGCCGGGTTTCAATTCCGGACCGCCCATAAATATGATGCAGCAGTCGCTGATCCTTCTCATCGCCGCCGACAATTTCCTTCATTCTGTCACGCAGTTCTGTCTGAGTATATTTGTACTTTGGAACTGAGGTTTGAATTTGGTGGATGTAGGACTGCATGGCAAACAATGATTTAGCAGGATTGACTGTACTTAAAAGAATCTATACTGGTAACTATTCGTTCAGTCGTTTTAGTCTGTTAATACAATAATTATAAGTTTTTCCATACGAATATTTTCTCAAAGTAAACCTTCGTAAGACTATGGCAATGCTGAAGGCTAAATAGTTATCTCTGATCTTTCGGTGTCGGGTCTGTTTTAAAATCCGTTTGAAGCCGTAAAGTCAGCCCTTCGTTTTGATGAAAAACCTCGTGTTGTGCAGAATGCCTGCAGCAGTGAGTCCCGCAATCAAGCCTACCCAAAAACCCGGAGCGCCGAAATTGTAGGTAAATCCCAGCAGATAGGCTGTGGGAATACCAATGATCCAGTAGGAAACAAGGTTCACCACCATTGGAATTTTTGTGTCTTTTAACCCCCGAAGGGCTCCATATCCGCTTACCTGGAGCCCGTCAGAAATTTGGAATATGGCTGCCATATAAAGCAACTGAACAGCAATTTCGGTAACACCGGGGTCGCTGGTGTAAATAGAGGTGATACCTCGTGGAAAAAGAAACAGAACCGAGGCCGTACAGATCATAAAAAGAGTTGAGATGCCCACACCGATATATCCTCTAAACCTGGCCTCGTGAGGTTTGCTTCGCCCCATGGCGTTACCTACCCGGGCCGAGATTGCTATCGATAGTCCCAGCGGAATCATGAAGCAGATAGAAGCAAAGTTGATCGCGATCTGATGAGCTGCAATTTCCAGTGTGCTAAGCGTGCTTATGAGGAGACTTACCGTTGCGAACAAACTCACTTCCATAGAAGAACTTATCCCGATCGGTGTGCCGATTGAAATCAGCTCTGACAGGTACTTCTTTTCAGGCCACCTGAATTTATTGAATATTTCAAAGCGTTTGTAAGGCTTGTGGCTTGCTGTAAACCATAGCATTGCAATAAACATGACGGTGTACACCAGAGAACTGGCATAACCGGTACCAATGGCGCCGAGCTCCGGAAAGCCAAACTTCCCAAACATCAGCACGTAGTTGGCCGGGATATTTATCAAAGTGCCGATTATTGCAATATACATTGCGGGCCGCGTCACAGACAGACCCTCATTGAAATGCCGGAGTGCTGCATACGCAAACACAGGGAAAATCCCCCAGCTGATTGCCTGGAGATAGCCTGTAGCAATGGGCACAATCTCCTCGGTGACCTGCAGCAGCTCAAAAATAAAGTCGAGATTTCTCAGAATGAAAAATGCCGGTACTGCAAGTATCTGGCTCAGCCAAAGCACCTGTCGCGCATTTTTGCCGATATCGTCAAGGTTTCGGCCGCCAACATTTTGAGCCACAATGGGTGTTACAGCCATCAGGCAACCCATGCACAAAACAACGACAGGCATAAGCACACTGGTTCCGACCGCAATAGCCGCAAGATCCTCGGGCGAAAGCCGTCCGGCCATGATCGTATCAACAAAGTTCATGCTGATTTGCAGAAGCTGAGTGATGATCACCGGTGTGCCGATTTTCATCAGCAAACCCGACTCTTTCAGGATCCTTTCTTTATATGTGTTCTGGTTGTTTTCCATGTGCATTTTTGAGGATGCAGATGGTACGAATTATTCAGGAGGAAATCAGGGTGAGTGTACTCAAACTTCCCTGTCGCCGGATTTATTAATCAGGCCTCTTTGACTGGCGGATCGATCGGTAAAGTAATGGTAAACGCAGTTCCTTCACCTATTTTGGATTCAAACTCGATTGAGCCGGAATGAGCCTCAATTATTTTTTTTGAAATGGCAAGGCCAAGCCCGGTTCCTGATGATTTTGTAGAGAAATTCGGGACAAAAATACTGTCTCTGTTTTCGAAAGGTATGCCGGACCCATTGTCGCGAATGGTAATAAAAATATATTCACCTCGTTTTCCTGCTTTTATCGTAATGCTGCATTTCCCGTTTTCAGTTGCCTCAATACTGTTCTTCACAAGATTAATCATGACCCGTCGTATTTCGTCCGGCACACACTGAATAACAATTTCACTGTTATTAATCACTGACGTAAGATGAATCGTGTCATCGTGTTTGTAGAGGTCAGTAACCGATTCTATCAGATTCCCAAGAGTCACAGGTTCGAAAGGATCACGAATGGGCCTGGAGAATTTGGAAAAGTCACTCGCAATTTTATTTAACGATTCTATTTGTTCAATAATGTTGGCTGCCGTTTTTTCAATGGCAGGTTTCAAATTCAATACATTTTCAGGGTTAGCCTCAAGCTGGCGCTGCAGATGCTGTAGATTCAACTTCATGGGAGTGAGCGGATTTTTGATCTCATGGGCTACCTGTTGCGCCATCTCTTTCCATGCTGATTCCCGTTCAGCTTTTATCAGTTCTTTCTGGGCATCATCAAGCTTATTAACCATCTGATTGTAAGCCTCTGCCAGAGCTCCTACTTCATCACGGCTTGTAACAGGAATTTTAGTTTTTTGCTCACCCCGCGAAATCTTGTTCAACCCTTTTTGAATAAGCTCTATAGGCTTGGTGAGCTGACTGGAAAAGACAAGGGCCCCAATTGTAAATAGAACAAAAATGGCCAGATAAATTCCAAAGAGATAGCTTGTGGTTTCAAGCAGCTGCTCTGTATATATGGGTGATTGAATAAAAGTTGGGATAGCTATGGCTGCACGGGGTTCATTATCCTCGTCAACAATTGATCTGAAGCCCACAAGCAGTGTTTCTTTTCCCAGCTGGACTTTTGATAAAATATGCCTTCTTTCGCGGTTGTAGAGGAATTCGTAAACATTGAAGGGGAGAATTTGCGGAAGAAGGTATTGCTGAAATATCTGTGGCGTGGTGGATTCACTCACCCATACGTTTCGATAAAGTATCGCGTCAACATTAAGCGGAGCGGTTACCGGCGCCAGCGGCATATCCATCTCACCTATGCTGCTGCCGGGGTTGCTTATCTGAATTGATTCATTCAGGTTTCTCAACTTATTAACCAGGTCACGCTCAATATTCTGTTCACTCTGATTGCTGATAGCATACTGTGTTGCAAACATCAGCAGTGTAAGAAATAGGAGTGTCGCTAACGTAAACCCATCAATAAGACGATTCTGGAATCTGTTGCTTTGGCTAAACAGGTTAAAGGATTTCAGCCCGCATATGGAAAGCGTGCCCATGACAAATAATCCGAAAAACAAGAGCGGTAGAAACATTCTGAAAAAAGAAAAGAGGTGGTTGCTGAAGCCTGGCTTGGGAGTGCTAACTTTAACAATATTCCGCTCGCCCGTTTTCATCAAAATTTCCCTGAATGACCCCTGCGAGGTCCGGTTTGTAATGAACGCGATGGAGTCTTCAAGGGCAATATTTCTTTCGATATCGGAAAGTCTGTTATACTCGGGCTGATCGGTATAGATTCCTTTTGTAGCGCTGCGCACAACTTTGCTGCCGGTAAATTCCGCCATGTAAAAGCTTTTTCTCCACTCTTCTCCGGTTGCAGCCGCCATGACGGCCCGGATAGGTTTATTGAAATCGGGCCTTTCTTCGAAAATGGAACCTGTAACCCATGCGAGAATAATATTGGGATTGCCGGCACTGTAAATGGGAATCCATCCACGGAAAAAGGATCTGAAATTCTCACCAACATTTAGCGGCCGGTCCCAGATAATAGGCCTGTTGGTCTCCATTCGAAGCTGCTCGCCGCGATGCGACCGAATCATATATTCGAGCTCAAAAATGGAGGCCCATTCGGGTGAATCGATGCTTGTTGAATAGTCGGAAATGAGTTCTCCATCCGAGCGTATAAGATGCAAATCTATAGTGTAACCCTGCCAGCTGCTCTTTTCAAGAGATTCAATGATCTCCACAAATCGTGCCTGGGCCCGTTCCGGATTTTGATATATGTTAATATCATTCTGAATACGCAATTCAACGGTTTGAAGAATATTTTGAAGTATGGTTTTACCATTATTGTCTGCTTCAGCCGCGTAATCAAGAGCAATTCTTCGAAGCTCCCGGTCTGCACGGTCTGTGGTTGTATTCCAGATGATGGTGTAAATAGAGCAGGATGCAAAAAGCAGAATAATCATCATCCGCCTGAAGCCGGACATTTGCAGAAAGAGGGTTGGATAGTAGGCTATCAGCCAGCCACCGACAATGAATGATGTGAAGAGTATGCTGAAGAGCAATAACTGCCAGCCTATGAAAATGTCAAGAGCCGAAAGTTGACTGATGGCAAATGACGTCACTAAAAATGTTAAGAAAAAGGAGAAGAATATGAGTACAGCCTTATCGCGGTCATATTTAAAAATGAACTGGGAGATAGTGAGGCTGATGCCGGCAATGGCCGTAAAAAATATTGCCCCTGAAATATAGAAGAAAAGCGCAGCAGGAGAGGGCACAAGCTCCAGGTCTAGTAGGGGTATGGCCGGGTTAACAGTAATCTGTTTTGTGCTCTCTAAAAAGAAGAGAATAATCAAGACCTCTGCAACGGTATAGAGAACCGCAAGCATCATGCCCCTGACCTGCATATTGGGTTTCTTGGTAGACTTAAATCCACGCAATGTCGTAAAGGTGACCAGGAAAAGAAGAACCAGAAACATTGAATGAATAAAGTATTCACCCAGCTGTACATAGAAATTATAGAGTTCGCTATTCTCCTGGGCAAGAAACACCTCACTCCAGGAACGCGTTACCTCAAAATGAATAGCAGTAAACCACACCACTGAAATCGCAGCGATCTGAAACAGGAGCGACCACCAGGAATTGAAGAAAAAAGTAAACACGACAAACAGCACAAAAAATGTCAGTGCGATGGCCATATGAAACATTTTCCGGGTGTTTCGAACAGATGTTTCGTAAGTGTCCCGAAAACCGGCATAATCCTGCTCAAATGCATAAACAATACCAACAGAATCACCGCTGGAAATATTCAGTACCCGGTAATCGGCAACATTGTCTGGCGGCAATGATGAATAACTAAATTTAACCGGATATTTTGATTGTAAACGCTTATCTGCGGCAAGACTATAGGTGACGTTTGGAGCTATTGGCAGATTTGTAGAATGTGAGAGCTTTCGGGCTGTAATTAATTGATAAGAGCGTTCATTAAATGTAAACGTCGACTGAGATTTTAGTAATGTGAGATTCGTGCGCCGGTCCAGGGTTGTGTAGACTGAATCGCGTCCTGTAGGTTCAGATTCAGGGATATTATTCAGATGAAATCCGTTCCAGCTCCAAAGTTCTCCATCCCGGTAAAGTGCGACACCCCAAAAATCTCTTTCTTCAAACTCTCTGTATATAAGCTGAATATTTTGGCCTTGTTCAATCAGGGGTACAATATCATCGAGCAAATTAGCTGTATCGTCAGATATCTGGTCTTTAGCCTTATTAAACAGCTCCTGACCTGTCTCCAGGCTCTCTTCGATAAGTGTGTCGGGAGAGGTGGGAAGAGCCCAGTGATAGGTGTTCAAAAATTCAAAAACACCGAGCGATGCCAATACCGTAAACGCAACGGCAGCGGGAATCAGCAGCGGATGTTTAAGAACTTGCTTCAACTATTTTCAATTTCTGGGTCTTCAATTTTTGTAATTTTAGCGTCATTCCACATTCTCTCTATTCCATAATATTCTCTTTTATCTTGACTGAAAATATGGACAACAACATTTACGTAATCGAGAATAATCCACCGGCGCCCTTCAAGCCCCTCTTTTTTCCACTCAGCTTCTCCAATCTCTTTTTTTGTTTTTTGTGATACACTACTTGCCAATGCACCAATCTGAGTATCGGATGTACCATGGCAAACAATAAAAAAGTCGGTAAGTGTCGTTAGTTCGCGTACATCCAACAAAACTATATCTTTTGCTTTCTTTTCAAGAAGTGCTTCAGTAATCGTATTAATAAGAGTACTGGAATCGGCTGTTTTATTGCCGGATTTGGTTGTGAATTGATCTGTTGCTGCTGATTCTGTCATAGGCAATTAATTAAAGTGTGGAAGTCATTAGAATGTATATTAGAGATTTAGAGTTTCGTAATCTGCTCCCAGGACGAGTGTGACATCCAGGTAAAATTCTCCGGAAACTTCCAGGAGTACATGTTCTTCTTTAATACCAAGTGCTCTTGCCACCCGCATTGCATTTTCAGTTTGATGACTTCGGGCAATGACGACTGACTTTTCCATGTTGAAGTGGTCGAAATTACCGGTTTCAACTACATCAAATCCGTACCCGCGGAGTGTACTGGTGTAATTGGTTGCAAGACCTGCAACACCGCAACCGTTCAATACTTCAAGCTGAATAACTTCACTGATGAGTGCCGGATCCTGTTCAACGCGGTCGGATGAAATGCGCGGAAACAAGACTCTGGCAATAAGTGAAAAAACAAGGATGAAGAGTAAAAAGCCTAAAAAACCAATGGCTGTATTCAGAAGCAGTGAAGACCGATCTTTCTCTTGTTTACTATCTGTCATTAACGACTGCGTCTACCAATGATTAGTGCTGCTAAAAGGATTGTTGTAGCCTCTGCTGAATCCATATCCATAATTGCTGAAAGGCGAATAGCCATAGGGTCGCTGAGAAAACTCAAGAGAAATATGTGCATTATCTGAGAGCTTGTAGTCAACTCGGGCGCGCTCAATAATGATTTGTGACCCAAGACTGGAATTGTCGCCCATAAAACTATTTCCAAAAGGCGAGTGTAAAAATGATACGTCTACCTGGGCATTCAGGTTATTGCTGATGTCGAACATCATTGAATTTGTGTACGCATTCAAATTCTGCATTTGACCGCCAAAACTGCTGAATGTCATAGAATAAGAGTGGTTCATCGTCATATTCAGCATATTCATCCAGTTACCGGGCGAGGATGGCTGCTGTTCGTATGTAACCACACCGCTATAATCTGAGCCGTAATTCAAATCATCCCGGAGCTGAGCTTCAGATAGCGACACTACGCAGAGCATAATGGTGATAAAGAAAACTGAGAATTTCATAAACGGTTTTTGAGTGATTAATACTTGAATAATAATACACAAACGGTTCGACTTAGTAAACAATTTCACTCTAAATCGAATTTTTTAAAACTTTTCGGATATCGCACGATTTCAATGAATGTACAACAAAATACCAAATCTAAAGTTGGAATTGTGCTACCAAATAAAAACAGGTATATTACCGAGCTATAAAAATTTTAAAGTTCAACACATAAAAGTTCGCTCCCGTATGAAAATGAAACTTACGGATTTCAAATTTGAAATCGAAGACTTTAACGTTCCCGAATATCCCATTGAACCAAGAGACAGTGCAAAACTGATGGTGCTGAACCGGGAGGATAAATCAATTAAACACGAGACGTTTTCTGACATCCATAAATATGTGAATGAAGGCGATGTCATTATATATAACAATACAAAAGTATTTCCAGCCAAGCTGAAAGGAAAGAAAGAGAAGACTGATGCTGATATAGAAGTCTTTCTTCTGCGCGAACTGATGCCTGAAAATATGCTTTGGGATGTGCTTGTTGAACCCGCACGTAAAATAAGGATTGGAAATAAACTTTACTTCGGTGAAGATTTGATGGCCGAAGTGATCGATAATACCACGTCGCGGGGGCGCACAATACGCTTCTTATACGACGGGCCAAATGAAGATCTCTACAAGCGACTTGATGAAATTGGTGATATGCCTCTGCCGCCATACATCGAGCGCGAACCTGAAGAAGAAGACAAGGAACGATATCAGTCGATCTTTGCCAAAGAGCGGGGTGCGGTTGCTGCACCTACTGCAGCCATGCATTTTACGGAAGAACTGGTAAAGAAAGTTGAGAAGAAAGGGGCTGAGTTTCTGCCCGTTACACTTCATATTGGCTGGGGAACATTCCGGAACGTAGAGGTGGAAGATTTAACCAAGCACCGGATGGACTCTGAAAACTTTCTGATTTCGCAAGAGACATCCGATAAAATCAACAAGGCGCTTAAGAGCAAGACCAGTAAAGTGATTGCCTGTGGCACATCAGCCGTTCGTGTTATTGAAACCAGTGTGATGGCCAGCGGCATGTCGAAACCCGGAACCGGCTGGACGGATAAATTCATTTATCCGGATTATCCTTTTAAAATTACCGAAGCTATTATCACTAACTTTCATCGTCCGGAATCTACGCTTTTAATGCTGGCAGCAGCATTTGGCAGTTACGATTTCATCATGGAAGCTTACGAAGAGGCTCAGGAAAAGGATTACAGGTTCTTCTCTTTTGGTGACGCAATGCTGATCCTTTAAAAAAAGAAAAATTCGTGAAGGCTCCATCTTTCTCATTGATCATTCCCGCTGCCGGAGTTGGCAGGCGCATGGGTGCGGATACACCTAAGCCGTACCTCATGCTTAAGGGAAAGACAATTCTTGAGCATACGCTTTCATGCTTTCTGCACCTTGACTCACTTGAGCAGGTTATCGTATCAACATCGTCAGCTTACAGGGATCAAACATTTGAAATTCTGCACCGTCTGTTTGATAATATTGATACGGTTGTAGTAGAAGGCGGTAAACGACGTCAGGACTCTATATATAATGCATTCGAAAAGGTGTCTGGCTCCATTCAATATGTGGCGGTTCATGATGCTGTTCGGCCATTTATCAAATCTGATAAAATTGTGGAGTGCTTCAATCGATCAAAAAAAACAGGCGGGGCCATTATCGGAGTTCCTGTTAAAGATACCATCAAGCAGGCAGATGACAATTGTATGATTACGGGCACACCGGATCGGTCGCAGCTCTGGCAGGCTCAAACGCCACAAATATTTGAGAAGAACCTCTACGGAAAAGCATATTCCTATGCCATGGAGCATGATGTAGAGGTGACTGATGATGCGTCACTGTTTGAAGCCTATGGAAAAGACGTGGAAATAGTGGAGGGTGACCGCGAGAATTTTAAGCTTACCTACCCAATCGATTTCCAGATTGCAGAAATGCTGGTTGATACTTTTAAAGCTTAGGATTGAAATATGAATATCAAAGTCGGAACCGGATACGATATACATCAATTGGTGGAAGGGCGCCCGCTTATTTTGGGTGGGGTAACTATTCCGTATGAAAAAGGACTCAATGGCCATTCCGACGCCGATGTGCTTTTGCACTCAATCACTGACGCTATTCTTGGCGCTGCCGCAATGGGAGACATTGGTAAGTTCTTTCCTGACACGGACCCTGAATATAAAGGTGCCGATAGCATGGAGTTACTGGCAGAAATTCGCAGAACGCTTATGTACGAAGGGTATACCATTGGTAACGTTGATGCGACAATCGTTGCTGAAGCACCCAATATGCAGGCTCATATCGACGAAATGCGAGAGAATATCGCCAAAGTTCTGCAGTGCGATGTGTCCGATGTGTCAGTAAAAGCTACCACAAATGAAAAATTGGGTGCTATTGGCCATAAGCAAGGTATAGCTGCTCATAGTGTTGCTCTCATTGTGAAAGGGTAAACGTAAGAATGGAAGTATATCTCGATCAGGCCGTAAACTGGATACTCACACTCTCACCGGCGAGCATATATTCAATATTTCTGATCGTGGCCTATGCTGAAAATATTGTGCCACCCGTGCCTGGCGATATTTTGGTTGTTTTTGGCGGATACCTGGCGGCGGAACAAATTGTTGGTTTTAATGTGCTGTTATTTATTACGGCACTTGCATCTGTGATAGGCTTTATGAATATGTATGCTTTCGGGTATTACTTCGGCGACAAGATTGATACACATCGTTCGGATTTCTGGCTGATGCGAATCATTGATGTAAAGTATTTTGACCGCTGCAAGCGCTGGATGCATAGTTATGGTCAGGCCGTGATTGTCACCAACAGATTTTTAGCCGGTACAAGGTCGGTAATAGCCGTAACGGCAGGACTTACCAAGATGCGTCCTCTAACAACTGTGTTAAGTTCATTTTTGAGCTCAATTACATGGAATTTTGTGTTATTGGGATCAGGGTGGCTCGTGCACGAAAACTGGTATGTTATAGGCGATTATCTAAACATTTATGGGTGGAGCATCCTTACACTTATGGTTCTGATTATTGGGGGACGTATTGTGTACACAAAGTATTTGAGAGGCAGTACGAAAGGAACTTGAAACGGAATAAAAAAATGATCTCTTTTTAGTTGACAATTTCTGTAGATGTGACTATTTTTGGAGTCTTTCGGTGATGTGGAAGCGAGAGCGGTATGTCATGTTTGATTTTTTTGTAATACAAGAAGGATTTAATCAAATGTGGCACTCAGATTTTTGTTGTATGCGTTTTAAAATTCTATAACAGATAAGCATTTTTGCAAAGTCTGATATTCAGCTCAGCGATTTTTTTGACATAATGAACAGCCAGTGTAGCTCAGGGGTAGAGCAACGGTTTTGTAAACCGTCGGTCGTCGGTTCAAATCCGGCCACTGGCTCACTTATTTTGGGGGGATACCAAAGCGGCCAACTGGGGCAGACTGTAAATCTGTTGTCTTACGACTTCGCAGGTTCGAATCCTGCTCCCCCCACAGATGATTTTAAATTTTGATAAGCGGGCGTAACTCAATTGGTAGAGTGTCACCCTTCCAAGGTGAATGTTGCCAGTTCGACTCTGGTCGCCCGCTCTCTGAATCAAGCCGATATAGCTCAGAGGTAGAGCACTTCCATGGTAAGGAAGGGGTCGTCGGTTCAATTCCGACTATCGGCTCTTCAGGTAGCAGATTAAACAAACAAACTCAATATAATTTAGATAGTCATGGCAAAGGAGACATTTCAACGTACCAAGCCGCACGTGAATATCGGTACGATCGGTCACGTGGATCATGGGAAGACAACCTTAACGGCAGCAATCACAACTGTGATGGCGAA
>Ga0209942_1000435_pt1 | contig 25480 bp, 22 predicted proteins | sample SalPonR1_A_D2_MG_FD_185695 | JGI IMG/M metagenome (GOLD analysis project Ga0209942, IMG submission 185695) | Salt pond soil microbial communities from South San Francisco under conditions of wetland restoration - Salt Pond MetaG R1_A_D2_MG... ...
CGGGGCGGCGAACGCGGAGGAAACCTGCACCCACGCCTGTCCGGCCACGAGCTCGAAGCCGGTGACGCCGACGTTCGGTCCGGTTCCGGCCAGGACGTGGACGCGTACGCCCGCCGTCGACGGCGGCGGGCGGTCGGACAGCCAGTGGATCTCGGCGCCGGCGCCGCCCCCCGCCGTCGCCACGTCGCGCGCGATGCGGAGCGTCCGCTCCGGATCGGTCGCCGCGTCGATCGCCTGCAGCCGATCGAGCGCCTCCAGCACCGCGCTCAGCTCTGCGCTGGGCGGCAGCGTCAAGCGGGGCTCCGCGCCGCCTCGAACGATCGCGACCGGACCGCCGTCGCGCGCCAGCCGTCCGGCCAGCGCCCGGGCGACGTCCAGCCGGCTGGCGCCGGGCGCCACGTCGTTCAGCTCGTCGGCGGCGGGCGCGGTCGGGCCGTCACGTGCCGCCATGCTGGCCGACGCCTCGATCACCAGCACCCGGAGAGGGGGCCCGGCGAGGTTCCAGCGCGGGCCGGCGGCGGCCAGGCTCAGACCGGCGACGGCGAGAAGCTGCAGGAGCAGCAGGACGCTCGGACGCATGCGGGGCCTGCGCGCCCCGGCGTCGCGGGCACGCCGCCACAGGAACGAGCCCGCCACCTCGCGTCGCTCGCGGCGGACGCGGATGCGGTGCAGGAGCACGACCAGAGGCAGGGCGAGCAGGCCCCACAGAAAGGCCGGCGCGGCGAAGATCGGCACCCGCACATCGTACCCGTGGCCGCGTCGCGGCCGCGTCGGCGTGGGCGAAGCCGCGAAACGCGAAGCGGGGACGGTCGGAGCCCGGGAGGCTGCGCGACGCCGTCGCCACCGATCGGCGCCGATACTCGAAGGGGTCGACCGGCGCCCCGCAGCGTCGCCGCAGGGCGCCCCGACGCGACGAAGCCCGACGGAGGAGGAGCCATGACCCAGTCCGACCCAGCGACAGAGATGGACGATCAGGCCGTGCGCCGCGCCGTCCGCGAGCTCTTGGCGAACCGCAGCGCGCACGTGGACCTGGACGCCGCGCTGGACGGCCTGCCGGCCGACGCCCGCGGCGTCCGGCCAGCAGGACACCCGCACTCCGTGTGGGAGCTCGTCGAGCATCTGCGCATCGCGCAGCACGATCTGGTGACGTACACGCTGGACCCGGAAGCGACGTCTCCGCCGTGGCCTGAAGGCTTCTGGCCCGAGCCGATGGAGCGCGTGGACGACGAACGCTGGCGGGCCAGCGTCGAGGGGCTGCGCGAGGCGCTGGGCGCCATGGACGGCTGGCTACGCGATCCCGCGTTCGACCTGACGGCCGACATTCCGCACTCGGACCCGCTTCCCGATGGGGGCCGGCGCACCCCGCTTCGCCAGATCCTGGTCGCCAGCGATCATCTCGCCTACCACCTGGGACAGATCGTCACGGTGCGACGCGCCCTGGGCGTCTGGTAGCGACCGGAGCGACGCGCGCCGTGGTCCGCGGCCGATGCGTCGGGCGCGCACGGGCCGGGCGCGGGCCGGGCGCGGGGTCGCGCGCCGGACGTCAGTCGGCCGAGGGTCCGCGCGTGGCCATCACCACCAGCAGACCGCCTCCGGCGTTCTCGAGCACGTGCGCGCGGCCCGCGGGAACGGCGGCGATCTTGCCCTTCCCCAGCCGGTGCCGCTCGTCGTCGATCCGCAGCAGCACCTCGCCCTCGAGCACCTGGTAGAGCGAGGCGTCCTCGCGCTGTTCCTCCTCGTCGCGCTGGCCGGCTTCGAAGCAGAGCAGCTCCACCGACAGTCCCGACTCGCGCAGCAGGGTGCTGCGCTGCACGTCGTCGAGCGAGAAGCGGCGGGCGTCGGAGATCGTCACGATGGTCACGAGGGTGTCCTCCTTGGGATGCGGACGGCGGCCTCGGGGCGGCGTCCGGACCATCGTACTCGCTCATCGACGGAGCGGTGCCGCCGGGGGTCGCGGGGGGCTCTGGGCGCGCCGTTCGGCGCCCGGCGCGCGGCCGTGGGGACAAGCGCACGAGCCTGTGGATAGACCGTGCCTCTTGACAAGCCCATGACGAATCTGATAGGCGCGCCCCGATTCGACGAATCGCAGAAATCGCGTCCCTGACGCGTTTTTCGCTTCCGCCGCGGCAGGAACGCCGTCCCCGTCGCACGCTCCGAGGTTGTCAACAGGCAAGCGCCTGGGTGTGGATAAGTGTGGATAAGCGCGCAGAGTGCGATAGGCATCGCACCTTCGCCTGTGAGCGGTCACCGAATCGTGCTCGGCGGCGGCCGAGAGGCCGGCGGGTCAGGCCGCCCGAGCGGTCCGCACGAACGCCGCGATCGCCTCCGGATCCTTGACGCCGGGAGCGGTCTCGACCCCGGACGCGACGTCGACCGCGTACGGCCGAAGCGCCCGCACCGCCGCCGCCACGTTCTCCGGTCGGAGCCCGCCCGCCAGGACCAGCCGACGGTGCCCCCGCCACGCCCGCGCCGCGGACCAATCGAACGGCGTGCCGCTCCCGGGACGCACGCCGTCCAGCAGCACGCCGTCGAACGGCCGTCCCACGTACGCCTGCGGGGTGCTGCCCGGCTCGAACCGGACCGCCCGGATCACGCGCACCCGCCCCTGCAGCCGCCGCGCCAGCGCGTCGGGCGCGTCGCCGTGCAGCTGCACCGCGTCCAGCCGCGCGCCCTCGATCGCGTCGACGACCGTGGCCTCGTCGGCGTCCAGGAACACCCCGACCCGGCCGATCCACGGCCCCAGCGCGTCCGAGATCTCGCGCGCCTGCGCGACGCTCACGCGGCGCCGGCTGCCGGGCGCGAAGATCAGGCCGACCGCGTCGGCGCCGGCGGCCTCGATCGCGAGGGCGTCCGCGACGCGGGTGACGCCGCAGATCTTGACCCGAGGCGGCGTACCGGTGCGCGCGGCGTCCGGCAGGTCGTGATCGTCCGTGGATGGCGGCATGGCGCCGAGGATAGCCCGGACGCCACCGGAGCGGCGTCGGCGGCCGGCGCGCTCGGGACCATCGCCCGCGCGCGGCGTGGCATCCTGGCCGGGTGAACATCGAACGAGCCGTCACCGTCATCACCGGCGCCGCCAGCGGTATCGGCGCGGCCGCCGCCCACGCCTTCGCCGCGCGCGGAGCCCGTCTGGTCCTCGCCGACGCGCGCGAGGCGCCGCTCCGCGGCGTCGCCGAGAAGCTCTCCGAGGCCGGAGCCGAGGTGGCCTGGAAGGTCACCGACGTCACTCGCGAGGAGGACGTCGCCGCCGCGATGGACCTGGCGTTGGACCGCTTCGGAGCGTTGAACGTCGTGCTTCCCTCGGCCGGCATCTTCCGCGACGCGTTCACGGTCCGCGTCAAGGAGGGCAAGGTCACCAAGACCATGTCGCTGGACGCGTTCAAGGCCGTCGTCGACGTGAACCTGACGGGGACGTTCCTGACCTTGCGCGAGGCGGCCGCGCGGATGATCGACGGCGGGCACGAGGGCGTCCTGTTCGCCGTCTCCTCGATCAACAAGGAGGGCGAGCTGGGGCAGCTGAACTACGCCTCGACGAAGGCGGCGGTCGCGCTCTGGCCCAAGCTGCTCGCCGGCGAGCTGCACGCCCAGGGCGTTCGCGGCATCCGGGTCGTCGGCATCGCGCCCGGCTACGTCCGCACCCCCATCCTCGAAGCGATGCCCGAGGCGGCGCTGTCGCGCGTGCTGGAGCGCGTGCCCATCGGGCGCCTCATCGAGACCGACGAGATCGCGGGACTGATGCTGCACGTCGTCGAGAACGACGCGATCCACGCCACGACGCTCGAGATCTCGGGCGGCACCATCGGGAGCGGCATGCCGAAGTAGGGAGGGCTCGCGGGCGTCGGCCACGGCGTCCCCCAAGGCGTCGTCCGTCTCGGAGGCTGCGAGCGGGGCTTCTCAGGCGACGTCCTCGAGGTGCTCGATCCGTCGGTGGCCCTCCGTGCCGTGCACCAGGAGCGCGTCGATGCGCAGCGGCACGTCGTCGCGCCCGTAGCGCCGGAGCGCCCAGAGGCGCAGCGCGCGGCGAACGCGCCGCAGCTTGTCCGGCCGCAGGCTCTCGGCCGCCGAGCCGTAGCGCGCGGTGGCGCGCTGCCGCACCTCGACCGCGACGGTCACCTCGCCGTCACGCATGACCAGGTCCAGCTCGCCGCCGCGGACGACGGCGTTCGCGTCCAGAAGGCGCCAGCCACGGCGCTCCAGGTGGTCGAGGGCGACCGCTTCTGCCCAGTGGCGCACGCCGTCAGGCTAGCGCCTCAGCCGGGCTCCACGGGGATCGTCTCGGCATCGGCCCAGAGGCCCTCGAGATCGTAGAACTCGCGCGCCTCGGGGCTCATCAGGTGCACCACCACCCCGCCGTAGTCCATCAGCACCCAGCGGCTCGAGGGGGCCTCGATGCCGCGAGGCATGCGGCCGTGCTCCTTCATGCGCTCGCGGACGGCGTCCTCGAGCGCCTGGATCTGCGGCTGCGACTCGGCGGTCGCGATCACGAAACAGTCCACCGACGCGGTCAGGGGCGACAGGTCCAGGGCGCGGACGTCCTTGGCGCGCTTGTCGTCGAGCGCGTCGACGATCCATTGCAGCTCGGGCAGGTGGTCGGGCACGGCGGCGTCGGCGGTTCTACGGGAATCGTTCAAGGGATCAGGGCTCCTGAGGGGCGAGGGCGGCGTCGTCGCCGGCCTCGGGGACCGGGACGACGGGGAGGGCGTCGCGCGCCTGCGCGGCGCCCATGGGCGAGATCGTGAAGGCGTCGCCACCGAGGACGAGCTCCATGTCGACCGGCACGCCGGCGTAGGGAGGCAACGCCTCGACCTGTTGCTTCCCCGTGCCCAGCAGGCCGGCGTAGTAGTCGGCGTCCGTCCAGCTCTCGGCGGTGGCCAGGACGCGCGTGCCGCTCGGATCGTAGCTGCCCTGGCGCAGCAGGACGCGCTCTTCCGGCGCGCCCAGCGCGATCAGCCGCTCGCGGTACCAGGCGCCCAGCTCCTCGCGACCGCTCCGGTCGCTGATCAGGAGCGTGCGCTCGGGCGCCTCGCGGAACGCCCGTGCGGTACCGCCGAAGGTGGCGGCCAGGAACGCCTGGACCTCGGCGGGGTCCGCGACAAGGCCCAGAGCGCCGTCGCGCTCGACCTCGACGGTGGGGAGGGTCGCCGAGCGGATCTCGAGCTCGCCCAGGCGGGGCAGCATCCGACGGACCAGCGCGGGCGAGGCGTTCGTCTCGACCTGCTCGAAGAAGGTCGAGACGAGGTCGGGCACGACGGACACGGCCCGCACGTTGAGCGTCTTGAGCTTCGCCAGCATGGCGTACGCCAGTCGCTTGACGTTGTCCAGCCGGTCGATGTCGCCGCGCCGGAACTGGCGGTAGCGCACGAACTCGCTGGCGGCCTGACCGTCGAGAAGCTGCGGTCCCGGCTGGAGGTCGATCGTGAGGCCGCCCGCGACGTCGCGGTAGTACATCCGCTCGGGGACGTTCACCTCGACCCCGCCCAGCGCGTCGACCACGCTCTGGAAGATGTCGAGGTCGATGATCGCGTAGTAGTCGATCGGCAGCCCGACGATGGCCTCGACGCGCCGGACCAGACCGTCCGTCCCCTCGCGCGCGAACACGCCGTTGATGCGGCGCGTGCCGTCGCCCGCGAACAGGTCGCGCGGAATCGCGATCATCGTCACGTCGGTGTCGATCACGTTGACGTACAGGATCGTGTCGGTGTTCACGCCCCGGTTGCTGACCTGACCGTCGAACGTCCAGCCGACGATGGCGCCGCCCTCGCCGTAGATCGGCTCGGACTCCCCTTCGCCGTAGAACACGTCGCGACCGGCGACGACGAAGCTGGCGACCGGCACGTCCTCCTCGACGCCCAGCAGCTCCCGCTGCTGACGGCCCAGCTCGGTCCGTTCCGCGTCGCGCGTGGCCCAGAAGCCGACCAGGCCCGACAGCGCCACCACCAGCCCGAGCAGCTGCACGAGCCGCGCGCGGACGAGGGGGTCAGGAAGCTTCGGCAGCGATCTGATCGTGCACCTCGAGCGTCTTGGGGTGGACAGGCTTGCCGCGGGAGCGAAGGTAGTCGACCTTCGTCCGCACGGCCTGACGGTAGGCGCGGGGAAGGTTGGTCATGGCCAGCGCACGGACGTCGTCGTTCACGCCGCGGCCCGGCTCGGAGACGTCGGCGACGTACACGGCCATGCCGATGCGGTCGCCGGGCGGGACGCCGAACACGTGCCCCTCGACGGCGTTCAGCACGCGCTCGTCCGTCACGCCCCACGACGCGGCGAGGGCGCGGGCGGCGCGGCCGTGCAGGGTGATCGGGTGGTCGCGCTCGGTCGCGTTCGCCGGCGGCGCGAGCTCCAGCAGCCTGTCGTCGGGCAGGTCGCGCGCGGCGTCGTGCAGGACCGCCGCGAGCGACGTGGCCCGGATCTCGTCCGGCGAGAACGCGTTCGCGCGCGCGATCGTCTCGGCCAGGATCGCGACCCGCTCGACGTGGGCCCAGCGCTCGCGGCCGACCAGGGCGCGCACCCGCTCGCAGTACGGAGCGACGCTGGTGCGGCTGCACGGGCTGTTGACGGTGAAGATGGGTTCGCTGGCCATGCTCTCCTCGGGGCCCCGCGGCACCCCTGAACGCGGATGGCGACGAAGGACGGAGGCGTCCCCCTGCGCGCGTCGAAGCGTATCACGCGCGCCCGTCACGTCCACGTCGGGTCGGGATCGATCGTGCGGACGCCGGCGGGAGGGTCGCTCAAGCGTGGCGCGTCTCCTCGTCCGGGGACCCGTCGTCGCGCCCCTCGTCCCGCTCGTCGTCTGCCGGCCCTTCCTCGTCGTCTACCGACCCCTCGCCGGGCGTCGGCGTGGCGGGCTGGTCCTTGGCCTCGTCGAAGTACTCGAACACCGCCTCGCCGATCCAGACGTCGTCGCCGTCGCGCGCGCCGGCGCGCCGGAGCAGCTTGGCGAGGCCCATGCCTTCGAAGTGGCGCTGCAGGTAGGCGACCGCGCCTGCGTTGCGCGGGTCGAAGCGCGACACCAGCCGCTCGGCCTCGCGACCGGCGACCCGCCAGCCGCCGTCGACCGGCTCGACCCGGATCGCGTCGGCGGTCACGGTCGTCGGCCCGGCGGGCACCGGGGTCAGCTCGGGACGCTCGGGCAGCAGCGCGAACAGCGCCTCGCGGACGTCGTCCATGCCCTGACCCTCGAGCGACGAGGCCGGAACGATCGGCAGTCCGGTGGCCGTCAGGGCGTGCTCGGCCTCGGCGATCTCGTCGGGCGCCGCGAGGTCGATCTTGTGCAGCACGATCAGGCCGGGAAGGTGCAGCAGCGTCGGGTCGTACGCCCCGACCTCGGTCCGAAGCGCCTGCAGCGCGGCGGGCGGATCCTCGGCGATGTCCAGCACCCAGACCAGCAGGCGCGTCCGGCTGACGTGCCGCAGGAACTCGAGGCCGAGGCCCTTGCCTTCGCTGGCGCCCTCGATGATGCCGGGCACGTCGGCCAGGGTGAGACGGTCGTAACCCCTGCCGCCGCGCTCGACCACGCCCAGGTTGGGCGTGAGCGTCGTGAACGGATAGTCGGCGACCTGGGGACGCGCGTTCGAGACCGCGGCCAGCAGGCTGGACTTGCCGGCGTTCGGGTAGCCCACCAGGCCCGCGTCGGCGATCGTCCGCAGCTCGAGGCGCAGACGGCGCAGAGCGCCCTGGCTGCCGTACTCCGCGAAGCGCGGCGCGCGGCGGGTGGACGACGCGAAGCTGGCGTTGCCGCGGCCGCCCTCGCCGCCCGTCGCGACGACGGCGGTGGCGCCCGGCTCGAGCAGGTCGGCGACGACCTCGCCGCTGTCCACATCCCGGGCGACGGTCCCCACCGGCACGTCGAGGACCAGGTCGTCCCCGCTCTTGCCGGCCTTCTGCCGGCCCTCGCCCTGCTGACCGGTGCCGCCGCGGTAGCTCTTGCCGGGAATCAGTCTGGCCAGCGCCCCCACGTCGTCGACCGCGCGGAGCACCACCGCGCCGCCGTCCCCGCCGTGTCCCCCGTCAGGACCGCCCTTGGGGACGTACTTGAGGCGCAGGAACGACATCGCGCCGTCGCCGCCGCGTCCCCCCTGCACCGTGATGTCGACCACGTCCCTGAACGCCATGGGTCCCTCTCATGCACGTCGGGCGCGACCGTGACGGTCGCGCCCGACGCTCGTTTCGAATTGTCGCGTCAGTCGGCGGACAGCGCCTCGGTGGCGGCTTCCTCGATCGACACGAAGCGGCCGCGGCTGCCCTTGTCGTGGAAGCGCACGAAGCCCGTCTTCAGCGCGAACAGCGTGAAGTCGTTGCCGGTGCCGACGTTCTGCCCCGGGTGGAAGCGCGTGCCGCGCTGACGAACCAGGATGTTGCCGGCGGAGACGAGCTGACCGTCGAACCGCTTGACGCCCAGACGCTTGGACTGGCTGTCGCGGCCGTTCTTGGAGCTGCCGACGCCCTTCTTGTGTGCCATTTGGGACCCTCCTCGCGATCAGCCGGCGACGGCCGTGACGCGGACTTCGGTGTAGCCCTGGCGATGGCCGGTACGCCGGCGGTAGTTCGCCTTGGCCTTGAACTTCTTGACGTAGATCTTCTCGCCGCGGCCGTGCGCGACGACCTCGGCTTCGACCTTGGCGCCGTCGACGAACGGCGCGCCGACCTTCACAGGTTCCCCGCCGACCATCATGACGGGAAGCTCCACCGTCTGGCCGACGTCGGCCTCGAGCAGCTCGAGACGGAGGACGTCTCCCTCTTCGACGCGGTACTGCTTGCCACCGGACTTGACGATCGCGAACATGCCTTACCTCCGAACGCCCGTCACGGGGCGCGTGCGTGCTGCCAGGGTGTCGTCGCGAGGCCCCGATCCGTACGAGCGCGCAAGTACGTGTACGTGGCGGTCCGCGGCGCCTTCGCGCGGCCACGAGGCGGACCTCGGGACGCAGAGCACGTGAGTTTAGCAGACGGGGGCACTCGGCGCAAGCAGCAGAAACGGTCGCTTCAGAACCTCCCGCGCGAGACGGTCCTCACCACCAGGAACATGACCGCAGCGACCGCCGTCAGGACCGCCGACAACGCGACGGCGGCGTCCAGGTCGCGTTCCAGCGCGGCGAAGATCGCGAGCGGCAGCGTCCGTGTGCGGCCTGCGAGGCTGCCGGCGAACACGATCGTGGCACCGAACTCGCCGAGCGCCCGCGCCCACGCCAGCACGACGCCCTCCACGAACGACGGGAAGGCGATCGGCACGGTGATCCGCAGGAACGCTTGAACCTGGTCCGCCCCGTCGGTCAGCGCGGCGCTCTCGAGCTCGCGGGGGACCGCTGCGAAGCCGACCTTGAGCGCTCGGACGTAGAACGGGCTGGCGACGAACACCTGCGCGAGGACGACGGCAGCGGTGGTGAACACGACGGTCAACCCGGCGTCTGCCAGCGGCTCGCCGAGCAGGCCGCGCCGACCGAACACGAGCAACAGCGCCACCCCCGCGACGACCGGGGGGAGCACGACGGGAAGGTCGACGATCGCGTCCAGAACGGCGCGGCCTCGAAACTCGTAGCGCGCCAGCAGGTAGGCGAGCGGCGTACCGCCCACGATGATCACCGCCAGCGAGATCAGGGTGGTGACGATGCTCAGGCGGAGCGCCTCCGCGGCGACGGGCAACGCCAGCGACGCCACCGCATCGGGCTGGATCGCGCGCAGCAACAGCACCCCGACCGGCAAGGCCAGGAACGTGACGAGCACCAACGCCGAGCCGACCAGGAGGGCGGGCGGCCAGGCGCGGCGCCGCCGTCGCCGCTGCGCGGCCTCGGCAGCCTCGACCAGCGAGCCCGGCGACCGTCCGATCACGCTAGTCGACGATCTCGAAGCCGTAGCTCGCGAGCACCGCCTGCGCTTCGGGCGACAGCACCCACGTCAGGAACGCCTGGGCGACGGCCGGGTGCGGGCCGTCCGCGAGCACCGCGACGGGGTAGCTGGCCAGCACGTTCGCCTCGTCCTCGATCCGGATGGCTTCGACGCCTTGCACCGCCAGGGCGTCGGTGGCGTAGACGATGGCGGCATCCGCCTCGCCCAGCTCGATCTTGGCGGCGACCAGCCGGACGTTGGGCTCCTCGGAGACGACGTTGGCCAGCGCCCCCCGCTCGAACCCCTCGCCGTAGACGGCGTCCATCGCGCTCAGCGCGGCGCGCGCGTACGCGCCGACGGGAACCTCCGGTCCGGCCAGCACCAGCGTCACGCCTTCGTCCGCGAGGTCGTCCACGGCGCGAACAGGGGATCCCGGCGGGGTGATCACGACGAGTCGATTGCGCGCGAACACGCTGGGATCGCCCTCGATCAGACCCGCTTCGGCGACGACGTTCATCTGCGCCTCGTTCGCGCTCGCGAACACGCTGACGGGCGCACCCTGCACGATCTGCGCGGCCAGGGTCGACGACCCCGCCAGGTTCAGGTCCACGCGAACGCCCTCGTTCCGGGCCTCGAACATCTCGGCGAGCTCCTCGAACGACTCCGTCAGACTGGACGCGGCCGAGACGACGATCGGCTGCGCCAGAACGCCGCCGGCGAAGGCCAGCGACAGGATCGATGCGAGAATCCTGAACCGGCCCGGCCAGGACGTGCGGGGCGGGCCGGAGGGCGCGATCGACACGGAGAGGCTCCTTCCTCTGGAACGCGACCGGCGCGGCGCGGAGTGCGTACCTGCGCCGATCTTGGTAGTCGCAGTGTGACGACTCGGGCACGATACCGTACGCTCGCGCTGCTGCGCCACGGGGCGATCGTCCCGCCGCAGCTGGGCTCAACGCGCGGCGCCCAGCCTGTCCAGCATGCCCAGCAACGCCCGCGCGCTCTCGAGCCGCCACGCGAGAACGATCCGCTCCTCCGCCTCGACCTCCTCGAGGCGCAGCTCGCACTGCCGCACCATGTCGACGGCGATCCGTCGTTGTTCGCGGACCAGCGGCGCAGGGTCGCTGCCGCGTCGCTCGAGGAACGCCAGCTTGAGCAGCAGCTCGTGCCGCACGCTCCGAAGGCGACCGACCGGGGCAAGAAGCCACGCCTCGACCTCGTCCCGCCCGTGCGCCGTCAGGGCGTACACGGTTCTCGCGGGACCGTGCCGGCTCTCCTCCTCGCGGACCGGCTCGGCGAGACCTTCGGCTACGAGGTGACGCAAGGCCCGGTACACCTGCTGCCGTTGGATCGTCCAGACGATCCCAAGCGGGCCGTCCTTGGCGAAGACCGTAGCGACCCCGAACCCGTGCGTGGGTCGTTCAGCGAGCAGGCCGGCGACACCGCGGTCGCTGAGCGACGGCAGCCGCCCCATCGCTCCTCAACGCTCCAGCTCGCGCTCGAAGCGACGCACCGCGTCGATCTCGCCGATCACCACGACGCGGTCGCCGACCTGGACCTCGAAGTCCGCGCCGGGACTGACGGTCAGCTTTCCGCCGCGGTTCACCGCGATCACCTGCACCCCGAACCGGTTGGGGAGGCGGAGCTTGGAGAGGCGGCCGTGCATCGCCTCCTGCGTCCCGACGTCGACCTCGACCACCTCGTGCTCGTCGCCCAGCATGAACGCGTCGACGATGCTGGGCGTCGCGATCTGTTGCGCCAGCCGAACCCCCATGTCGTGCTCGGGGCGCACGACCTCGTCGGCGCCGACGCGCAGCAGCACCCGGGCCGCCGTGGCGGTGGTGGCCTTGGCCACGACGTGCTCCGCGCCGGCCGACTTCGCCGCCACCGTCGTCAGCACGCCCGCCTCGAAATCGGTGGCGATCGCGACGACGACGGTGTCGAAGTTCGCGACGCCCAGCCGGCGCAACGCCTCCTCGTCGGTCGCGTCGACCACGGCCGCGTGCGCCACCTCGTCCATCACCGTCCGGAGCGCCACCTCGTCGTGATCGGCGACGACCACCTCGTGCCCGCTCTGCGCCAGCGTGCGCGCCACCGCCGAGCCGAATCGGCCGCATCCGATCACCAGAATCTGCTTGCTCACGCTCGTCCCTTCCGGACGCGACTCGCCGCGCCCCTCACCCGATCATCACGTCCTCGGAGGGCCGCCGCACCAGCTTGGCGCGCGGCGTCTCGACCAGCGCCAGCGCCGCGGTCAGCGGCCCCAGCCTGCCGACCAGCATCAGCACGATCACGATCCAGCGGCCTGCCGTGCCCAGGTCGGCCGTGACCCCCATCGACAGCCCGACCGTGCCGAACGCCGAGAAGGTCTCGAACAGCAGCGGCACGAACGCCAGGTCCGGCTCGACCAGCAACAGCGCGGTGAACGCGGCGCCGACCACCATCGCGCCCAGGAACGCGATCACGGCGGCCCGCACGACCAGCTCCCGCGCCAGGCGCCGGCCGCTCAGCTCCAGCTCGCCGTGACCCCGGGCGAACGACCAGGCGCTGCCCGCCAGCACGAAGAACGTCACCGTCTTGATGCCGCCGGCGGTGGACCCCGGACTGCCGCCGACGAACATCAGCAGCATCGTGACGACCAGCGTCGCCGGGCGCATCGACCCGGTGTCGACGCTGTTGAACCCTGCGGTGCGGGGCGTCGCGCCCTGGAAGAACGACGCGACGAGCTTCTCGCCGGGCGCCAGCGGTCCCAGCGTGGCGGGGTTCGTCCACTCGAGCGCCGCGACGGCCAGCGTGGCCAGCGCCAGCAGGCCGGCGGAGACGCCCAGCACCAGCCGGGCGTGCAGCGTCAGGCGGCGCCGCGCCCGCCGCGCGAGCCGCCCGACCTCGATCAGCACCTGGTGCCCCAGCCCCCCCACCACGAAGCCCACGGCGACGACCAGGAGCACCGTGACGTCGCCCGCGAAGCCGGCGAGGCTGTCCGCGTAGGTCGAGAAGCCGGCGTTGTTGAACGCGCTCACGGCGTGGAACGCCGCATGCCAGAGTCCGTCCCACACGCCGTGCCGGGGCGCCATCCGCGTCCACAGGATCAGGGTCAGGATCACCTCGGTCACGACGGCCAGCACGAAGATGTTCCGCACCAGCCGCACGATCCCGCCGACGTGCAACGCGTTCACCTGCGCCTGCAGCTGCATCCGCTGGCGGTAGCCGACCCGGCCGCCGACGATCATCGCGGCCAGCGCGCCCAGGGTCAGGATCCCCAGGCCGCCGACCTGGATGAGGACCAGCACGACGGCCTGACCGAACGGACTGAAGTCGCCTCCCGTGTCCACCACGATCAGGCCGGTCACGCACACGGCGCTGGTGGCCGTGAACAACGCGTCCAGCACGCCGATGCTCGCGCCCTCGGCGTGCGACGCCGGCAACGCGAGCAGTACCGTGCCGACCCCGATGGCGGCCAGGAAGCCGAGCGCGACCCACTGCGCCGGCCGGATCCCCCGAGGCGGGCCGGGCTCGTGCACGGAGCGGCGCGGAAGGCTGTCCACGGCTGGCAGTGTACGACCCGGCACCGAGGCGACGTCGCCGCCACGCTCGGTATTCTCGGGCATGACTTCCCCCCGCATCGCCTTCCTCGGCGCCGGAAGCACGGTCTTCACCAAGACGCTTCTCGGGGACCTGCTCTCGCGTCCCGCCCTGCGCGAGGCGGAGATCCGGCTCCACGACATCGACGCCCACAGGCTGGGACTGTCCGAGCGCGTCGCGCGCCGTGTCGCCTCGGTCGTCGGCGCCGGTCCGACCATCACCGCCACCCTGGACCGCGAAGCGGCGATCGAGGGAGCCGACTTCGTCCTGAGCACGATCCAGGTCGGCGGCTACCGGCCCGGGACGGTGCGCGACTTCGAGATCGCGAAGCGCTACGGGCTGCAGCAGACGATCGGCGACACGCTGGGGATCGGCGGAATCTTCCGGGCGCTGCGCACGATCCCCGTCATGCTGGAGTTCGTGCGCGACATGGAGCGGCTCGCCCCCGATGCGCTGCACCTGAACTACGTCAATCCGATGGCGATGATCACCTGGGCGCTCAACGAGGCGTCGCGGATTCCCACCGTCGGCCTCTGCCACAGCGTGCCGCACACCGCGCATCAGCTGGCCGACGACCTGAACGTGCCGCGTGACGAGCTGCGCTACCGGGTGGCGGGCATCAACCACCTGGCGTTCTACCTGTCGCTGGAGCACCGTGGCGAGGACCTCTACCCCCGCCTGCGCGCGTTCGCCGAGTCGGGCGAGGTGCCCGACTGGAACCGCGTGCGCTACGACGCGTTCAGGCGGCTGGGCCGGTTCGTGACCGAGTCCAGCGAGCACTTCGCCGAGTACGTGCCGTGGTACCTGAAGGGCGACCGCCCCGACCTGATCCGCCGCTACAACATCCCCGTGGACGAGTACCCGGGCCGCTGCGAGGTGTACGAGGTGGCGTGGGCGTTCATCGAGGACGAGCTGAACGATCCGGGCAGCCGCAGCGCGGACGAGCTCCGCGCCGCGATCCGGGCAGCCGACATCGACGTCATGCCCAAGAGCGTCGAGCACACCGTGCACGAGTTCGAGACGCTGAACGAGGTGCACGAAAGCGTCGAGTACGGCGCGAAGATCATCGACTCCGTCTGGACCGACACGCCGCGAACCGTCTACGGCAACGTGCTCAACCACGGCCTCATCGACGGGCTCCCCAGCGGCTGCGCGGTCGAGGTGCCGTGCCTGGTCGACGGCCAGGGCGTGCAGCCCACCCGCGTCGGCGCGCTGCCGCCGCAGCTGACCGCGCTGATGCGCACCCACGTGAACGTGCAGGAGCTCGTGGTTCGGGCGGTGCTGGACGAGGACGTCCGTCACGTCCACCACGCCGCCCTGCTGGACCCGCGCACCGCCGCGGAGCTCGATCCCGACCAGATCGAAAGCCTGGTGAACGATCTTCTGGACGCGCACGCGGACGTCCTTCCGGACGCGTTCCGCCGGACCCCCAGGGAGGCACGATGACGCCGTTCGACCCGACCGAGCATCCCCACCGCCGCGCGAACCCGCTGACGGGCGACGCCGTCCTCATCAGCCCGCACCGGATGAAGCGACCGTGGCAAGGGCGGCAGGAGACGCCCGCGAGCAGCGAGAGGCCGCGCCACGACCCGTCGTGCTACCTCTGCCCCGGCAACGAGCGCGCCGGCGGGCACCGCAACCCGGAGTACGACGGCACGTTCGTGTTCACGAACGACTTCGCCGCGCTGCTCCCGGACGCGCCCGCGCCCGAGGCGGACACGCACCCGCTCCTGAAGCTCGAGGGGGTGCGCGGCACCTGCCAGGTGATCTGCTTCTCGCCGCGCCACGACCTCACGCTGGCCGAGTTCGATCACGCCGGCCTGCGCCGCGTCGTCGAGCTGTGGGTCGAGCGGGCTCAGGCGCTGGGGCGCGACTGGCGCTGGGTCCAGATCTTCGAGAACAAGGGCCAGGCGATGGGCGCCAGCAACCCCCACCCGCACGGCCAGATCTGGTCGCTGGACCGCCTGCCCGGCATCCCCGCGGCCGAGGACGCCGCGCAGCGCGCCTGGGCGCGCGAGCACGGCGAGCCGCTCCTCGTCGCGTACCACCGGCTGGAGCGCGAGCGGGCCGAGCGCACCGTCGTCCAGACGGAGCACTGGTCCGCCGTCGTGCCGTGGTGGGCGGTCTGGCCGTTCGAGCTGCTGATCACGCCCCGACGTCACGTGAAGCGCCTGCCCGAGCTGACGGCCGACCAGCGCGACGACCTGGCCACGCTGCTGGGACGGACGCTGCCTGCGCTGGACGGCCTGTTCGACACCTCGTTCCCCTACTCGATGGGCTGGCACGGCGCGCCCACCGGGCCGCACCAGGAACGGGAGGACGCCGCCGGCGAGCACGACCACTGGCAGCTGCACGCGCACCTCTATCCCCCGCTGCTGCGCAGCGCCACGGTCCGCAAGTTCATGGTGGGATTCGAGATGCTGGGCGAGCCGCAGCGCGACCTGACCGCCGAGCAGGCGGCGGCCCGCCTACGCGAGGTGGTGGCCGAGATCGCGCTGGGGAGCGGTCCGGGAGCGGCGCGGTGACGGCGGACGCGCTCCGCGAGGCGTTCGAGGAGCGCTTCGGAGCCCCGCCCGCCGCTCTGGTCCGCGCTCCCGGCCGGGTGAACCTGATCGGCGAGCACACCGACACCAGCGACGGCTTCGTGCTGCCGATGGCGATCGACCGCGAGATCCGCGTGGCGCTCACGCCGCGCGACGACGCGACGGTGCGGCTGGTCGCGCTGGACGTGGACGAGGAGGCGACGTTCGAGGCGGACGCGCCGCACGAGAAGGACGGCTGGGCCGCGTACGCCCACGGCGTCGCCTGGGCGCTGGCCGAGGCCGGCCACGAGCTCCGCGGCTTCGACGGCACGTTCACCGGCGACGTGCCGCGCGGCGCGGGGCTGTCCTCCTCGGCCGCGCTGGAGCTGGCGCTGGCGCGGGCGTTCGCGGAAGCCTCCGGCCTGGCGTGGGATCCGCGCGCGATGGCGGTCGCCTGCCGGCGCGCCGAGAACGCCTGGGTGGGCGTGGCGTCGGGAATCATGGACCAGCTGATCGGCGCCTGCGGCGAGGCCGGCTCGGCGCTGCTGATCGACTGCCGCGACCTGTCGACCGAGACCGTCCCGCTGCCGGACGGAACCCGCGTCGTGATCCTCGACACCGGCACGCGGCGCGGACTGGTCGGCAGCGCCTACAACGAGCGCCGCGCCCAGGTGGACGCCGCCGCCCGCGCGCTGGACGTGGGGGTGCTGCGCGACGTGGATCCCGCCACCTTCGAGGCCAGGGCCCACGAGCTGGACCCGGTCGTCCGCCGGCGCGCCCGCCACGTGGTGCTCGAGAACGCGCGCGTGCTTCGCGCGGCCGACGCCATGCGCCGCGGCGACGCGGCCGAGATGGGCCGGCTGATGGACGCCAGCCACGCCAGCCTGCGCGACGATTTCGAGGTGAGCGGCCCGGCGCTGGACGCCATGACCGAGATCGCGCAGGCGCAGCCCGGCTGTCACGGCGCGCGCATGACCGGCGCGGGCTTCGCCGGCTGCTGCGTCGCGCTCGTGGCCGAGGAGGCCGTCGACGCGTTCGTGAGCGAGGTCGAAGCCGAGTACCGCGAGGCGACCGGCAACGATCCGGCGCTCTACCCGGTGGTGGCCAGCGCCGGGGCGGGGCGGCTCGAGGCCGGCTGAGTCGAGGCTCGCGCACGGCACGGCGTCGCCACGCGCGACCTGCCGCCGGACGGCCGGCTCAGCTGCCGCAGACGCTCGGGATCATCGAGCTGGCGAAGCCGCCGCCGACGTCGAGGACCAGGAACCCTGCGAGGCTCGAGAGGCCGAGCGCCAACCCGAGCGCGAGGCCTGCGGCGAACCCGGCTCCGGCGAGCACCATGTTCTGGACGATGCAGCAGCCGGCCTTCTCGGCGTCCTCGATCTTGGTGCACTCGTGGACCCCTTTGACGGTGAAGAAGGTGGCGGCCAGGATGCTGCCGGCCAGCTCGAGCGTCGTGACGTACTCGAGCCCGGCGGCACCTCGCCCGTCGGCGCCCCTACCGAGCGTCTCGCCGCTGCGCGGGTCGACGCGCCACCAGCCTGCGGCCTCCTGTCCGTCCGCGAGCCGAGACGGTGTCAGCACGCCGTAGCCGCGCTGCAGGTCGTCGACGATCGCCGCGCGCGAGGCGGCGGGCAACGCCAGCTCGCGCACGGCCTCCTCGTCGCCGGGGGCCAACGTCCGCAGCTCCTCGGCCGGAACCGACGACAGCGCGTCGATCGCCGGCACGAACGAGACGCCGCGCTCGGCCAGCAGCACCCCCTCCATGCGCGTCTCCCAGACACCCAGACGCCGCGTCGCGGCCGCGTCGAACGTCGGCCCGTCGGGCCCCCCCGTCCGCAGGCTCCAGCGCGGGTTGGCGACGACGTCCACCTGCGGGCGGCTGCCGTCGAGGCGCTGGCTGAGCACCGTCAGCGCGGGCGCCGGACGGAAGCTGACGAGGTCGTCGTCGATCGGCGCGTCGCCGAACATCCCGTACAGCGAGATCGGCGCGATCACCGCCTGGTCGGCGGCACCCTCGGCGCTGGGCGCGACCGCGGCGGGTCCTCCGTACGCGGCCTCCCAGGCCTGCTCGACGTACGGCCGCGTCGCGAGCAGCGCGTCGCTGATCCGCGCGGCGAGGTACGCGTCGCCGTAGCGGCCGGTATCCAGCATGAACGTGTGCGAGCTCATCAGCGCCTCGAACGCCGCTTCCTCGTCGATGCCGGCGTCGAGAGAAATCCTTCCTTCGCTGCGGGCCTCCGCCCCGACGCGGTCGACGACGTAGCGCCGGTGGGTGGTGCGCTCCCCACCGGGCGCAATGAGGGTGAATTCGATCCACTGGGCGCTGAGCGCCACGAAGTCGTCGGGGTCCTCGTCGCCGTTGCCCCCGATCGCGCCGAGCGCACCGGCGGCGTCGCCGAGGTCGCCGCCGATCGATTGGAAGATCTCGCCGAACGGGCTCTGCGCGGCATCCATCGGGACGACCGCGCCGCCCATCTCGAACGCCTGGCCGCCGGGCGCGATGTCCCCGTCGACCATCGGAAACAGGTACGAGGTCTCGGCGAGGATGTCGGCGGGCGTCGCGTCCGCGTCCGCCTCGTCGACCCCGTCGGGCAGGTTCACGAAGTTGAGCGGCACGCCGTAGAGGTTCGCGGTCGGCCGCTCCCACGCCTCGGTGACGGGCTGGGCCGCGAGGCTGTCGCCGAGCCTCTGCTCGACGAACACCTGGTAGCCGAAGCGGTGCTGGACATCTTCGGGAAGCTCGCCTTCGAACGTCTCGCGTGCCTCGACGTCGAGCTCGGTATCGGGCCCAAGGACCGGATGCGCTTCGCTCCATCCTCCGTCCGACCCCAGCCGGTACGCCACCCAGGCGTAGTCGCGCACGGCCTCGCGCACCTGCTCGAGCGCCTCGTCGCTCGCGCCCGTCGGCAGCCTGGCGACCACGTCGTCGATCTCGCGGACCTCGGCGTCGAACGCCGCGAGACGGTCCTCGAGCTCGGCGCGCAGCTCGTCGGGGTCGCCGACGTCGACGATCGCGCTCAGCTCGACGTCGGGCCCGAGGTCCGAAGCGGAGCGTGCGCGTACCCGATCGAGCAGGCGATCGACCTGCGCGTCGTCGAGCTCGGCGCGCCGAAGCTCGACGTCGTAGCCGGCGTCCGCGAGCAGCCGTCCCGTCATCAGCGCCTGGTCCCAGGCGTTGCCGGCCGCGCTGGCCAACGTCCCCTGCGCCCCGCGGAGCACGCCCTCGTACGGCTCGAACGCGATCTCGTCGTGCACGTGCGCCACGATCGCGTCGGCGTCCTCGAACGCCAGCTCGAACGCGAGCTCCTTGATGTCGTAGAGCGTCGGGTCCAGCGCCGCCCTGGCCCGCTCCAGCGGCCCGTACACCTCGTCGACGGCGGCCTCGACCTCGTCGATGCCGATGCTGGCCACCTGCGCGCTGGCGAACGGAATGCCGCCGGGGCTGGAGAGGATCAGGCCGATCGCCACGAATGCGTGGACCAGCCGGCCGAACACGCCGGGCCTCAAATGCGCGTCTCGGCCCGCTTCGTGTCGTGCCCGGCGCTGCTGGCGCGCGGTGCGTCGCTTCGCGTCCATGCTCGTGCTTCCTCTCCGCATCGGTTCCATGCGCATCGCGCCGGAAGGTGCATCGTCGTCTCGCGTGGTCCAGAGAACCGTACACGGTGCGGAGAGGAGCCGGCGTGGAACGTTCCACGCCCGCGCTCCCTCACAGCAAGGTGCCCCGTAGGACGATGGTCGCGACGCTGAAGTACAGCACGATGCCGGTCACGTCCACCAGGGTCGCGACGAACGGCGTCGAGCTCGCGGCCGGGTCGGCGCCCAGGCGCTGGAGCACCATCGGCATGATCGTGCCCATCAGCGATCCCCACAGCACGACGAACAGCAGCGACAGCCCGATCGTCGCGCCGATCAGCGCCCAGTGCTCGCCGAAGCCGCTGCCGAACACCTGCCCGACCGCCACCCGGGCGAACCCGAGCGCCGCCAGGATGAGGCCGATGATGGCGGCGGCGCCCGCTTCGCGGATCACCACCCGCCACCAGTCGCGGAGCGTGGCCTCGCCGGTGGTGAGGGCGCGGATGATGAGCGTCGCGGCCTGCGATCCGCTGTTCCCGCCGGAGCTGATGATCAACGGCACGAACAGCGCCAGCACCAGCGCTTGCGACAGCGCGTCCTGGAAGCCGGACATCGCGGTCGCGGTCAGCAGCTGGCCGAAGAACAGCAGGATCAGCCACGGCGCGCGCTTCCTGACCATCGTCCCGATCCGGATCGAGAGGTACGGCTCGTCGAACGCCTGCGAGCCCCCCAGCATGTGGATGTCCTCGGTCGCCTCGGCCTCGGCGACGTCCAGCACGTCGTCGACGGTGACGATCCCGACGAGGATCCCCTCTTCGTTCACGACCGGCAGCGCGGTGCGGTCGTGCCTGCGGAACTCAGCGACGGCCTCCTCCTGGTCGGCGTGATCGTCGAGCGCGACGAACTGCAGGTCCATCAGCTCCGCGATGCGCGCGTCGGGATCGATCAGCAGCAGCTCGCGCATGCGCAGGTCGTCGATCAGCCGGCCGCCCTTCTCCGTCACGTACACCACGTTCAGCGTCTCGGAGTCCTGGCCGTACAGCCGGACGTGGTCCAGCGCCTCGCGCACCGTCCAGAACGACTTCACCTGGACGTAGTCGGGCGTCATCAGCCGCCCGATCGACTCCTCGGGGTAGCCCAGCAGCCGCGTGGCCACCTTGCGCTCGTCGGCCGAGAGGAGGTTCACGAGGCGCTTCATGACCTTGCCGGGCAGCTCGCCCAGCAGCTCGGTCCGGTCGTCCGGGCTCATGTCGTCGAGGATCGCGGCGACGTCCTTGTCCGCCATCGAGCGGAGCAGGCTCTCCTGCGCCTCGAACGGCAGGTGCTCGAACACCTGGATCGCGCGCTGCTTGGGGAGCAGCCGGAATACGACGGCCTCGTGCTCGACGCCCAGCTCGACGATGAGCTCCGCCGCGTCGGGCGGCTCGAGGTTCACGAGAACCCCGCGCAGCTCCCCGAAGCGGCGAGCGGCGATCAGCTCGGCGCAGCGCTCGGCCAGCTCGACGATGTCGGTCGGCTCCATGGTGGCCCTCCCTCGTCGTCGGGATCGATGGCGCGGCTCACGAAGAACCCTCCACGGCCCGGCGCAGCGTCTCGAGCGTCAGTCCCGTGGTGTCCGGCACCGTGATCGTGGCGGCGCCCAGCACCGCCTCGTCGCCCACGGCGACCGACGGCATGCCTGCGCCGACGATCGCCTCGATCCCCGCGGCGGCGTCCTCGACGCCGACGCAGTCCTCGACCGGCAGATCCAGCGCCTCGGCGCCCCGCTCGAAGATCTCGGGATCGGGCTTGCCGCGCCGCAGCGCGGCGGGGTCGACGATCGCGTCGAGGCGGTCGCCGATGCCCAGCCGCTCGACCAGCGTGGGCCCGTTGCGGCTGGACGACGCCAGCGCCAGCGCGACGCCTGCCTCCCGCAGCGCGTCCAGCAGCTCGGGGACGCCGGGCAGCAGGTCGGCGGGCGTGACGTCCTCGATCATGCGTTGGTAGTTCGCGTTCTTCTTCGCTGCCAGGGCCGCCTTCTCGGCGTCGCTCCACGAGCCGTCGCCGCGCGCCAGGATCGCGTCCAGCGACGCCATCCGCGGCACGCCGCGCAGCGCCTCGTTCGCCTCGCGATCGAACGGGATGCCCAGCTCTTCCGCCAGCGCCTTCCACGCCTGGTAGTGGTACTCGGCGCTGTCGGTCAGCACGCCGTCGAGGTCGAACACCACGCCCCGCAGCCGCGGTCCGGTGGGCCGCTCGACGTCGACGCCGGCCGTCAGCTCCAGCGGCTCCCGCCGGTGCCGCACCGTCAGCGGCTGGCCGCGCAGCAGCCGGTAGCGAGTCCGCTCGCGGTCCGCGTCCACCTCGATCAGCGCGTCGCGCCAGGCGACGCGGAAGCGCAGGCCGGTCCACCCCTCGGGCAGCCGCGGGTGGAAGCACGGCTGGCCGTCACGCACGCGGAAGCCGCCGAACCCCTCGACCGTCGCGAGCCAGGTGCCGCCCATCGCGGCCGCGTGGACGCCGTCGCCGACGTTGCCGTTCAGGTCGTCCAGGTCCATGCGCGCGGTCCTGCGGTAGTGGTCCAGGGCGTCGTCCAGACGGCCCAGGTCGGCGGCCACGATGGCGTGCACGCACGGCGAGAGCGACGAGTCGTGCGTGGTCCGCGGCGCGTAGTACGCCTCGTCCCTGCGCAGCTGGGCGCGTGGCACCCCGTCGGGCGCCAGGTAGTGGGCCAGCAGCACGTCCGCCTGCTTCAGGACCTGATGACGGTAGATGTCCAGCGGATGGTAGTTCAGCAGCAGCGGGTAGCGTTCCGCCGGAACGTCGTCCCACGGCCACTCGGGCTTCGTGAGGAAGGTCGCGTCCTGGGGCGTGACGGCGCTCTCCTCGTCCACGGTCAGGTGCACCGCGGCGGCGGCCCGGTTCCAGTCGGCCACCTCGTCGTCGTCCAGCTCCAGCCGCGAGCGGACCCCGGCGAACCGCTCGGCGTCCTCCTCCTCCAGCGAGGCGGCGATCTGGACCGCGAACCGCAGCGCGCCCTGCATCATCCGGTTCGTGAAGTGGTTGTCGTCGATCAGGGCGGTGTATTCGTCGGGTCCGGTGACGGTGTGGAGGTGGACCTTCCCGTCGCGGCCCCACGACGCGGCCGAGAGGAAGAAGCGCGCCACCTCGAACACCACCTCGGCGCCGCCCTCCCACAGGATCGAGCGGTCGCCGGTCGCCGTCAGGTAGCGCTCGAACGCGTGCACGACGTCGGCGTCGATGTGGTACTGCGCCGTTCCCGCCGGGAAGTAGGCCGACGCCTCTGGGCCGTCGATCGTGCGCCACGGGAACAGCGCGCCGGCGTGGCGCAGCTCCAGCGCGCGGGCCCGCGCGGCGTCCAGCAGGTGGATGCGGTAGCGCAGCAGCGAGCGCGCCAGCTCGGGACGGACGTGCAGGAACACCGGCAGCATGTAGATCTCGGTGTCCCAGAAGGTGTGGCCCTCGTACCCCTCGCCGGTCAGCGCCTTCGACGGGATGTTCGTGCGGCCGTCCCGGCCCGCGCCCTGGATCAGGTGGAACAGGCTGAAGCGCACGCTCTGCGTCGCGCCGTCGTCGCCGCCCACCGCGATGTCGGCGTCCTCCCAGAAGGCGTCCAGCCACGCGCGCTGCGAACGGAGCAGCGCGTCGATCCCGCCGTCGGACGCGTAGCCGTCCAGCTCGGCGTCGGCCGCGGCGTCCAACCGGTCGGGCGCGTGGTCGCGCGCGTCCAGGTAGACGATCCGGGCGTCCAGCGTCACGGCGGCGCCCGCCGCGGCGCGGACCGAGGTCCGGACCTCCGCGCGGAACGCCTCGGAGCTGGCGTTCAGCTCGGACTGGGCGCCCTGCAGCTCGTGGTCCGCGGCGCAGACGAGCTCCATGCCACTCCCCGGGGTGCGCTGCCGGAGTGCGACGCGGCCGCGCGCGTCGTGCCGATGGTCCACCGCTTGCAGCACCTGCCCCTTCAGGGCGGCGCCGACACGGGGGTCGCCGGTCTCGACCTGGTTCTCGACCCGGCCGTCGATCACGTGCGCCAGCGTCACCTCGACCTCGCGGTCGAGCGGCTCGACGGTGACCCGCTGCGCCATCCGGTGGCGGTGCTCCAGCGAGACCGCCCGCACGAACGCGACGCGCGTCCGCACGCCGTCCACCGACGTCCACACGAAGGCGCGCCGGAGCGTCCCCTCGCGCAGGTCCAGGACGCGCTCGTACTCGCTGACGCGCACACCCTTCATCGCGACGCGCTCGCCGTCCAAGCGGACCTCCATGCCGGTCGCCGAGGTGACGTTCAGCAGCGTCTGACGCCAGTGGGCGTAGCCGTACGCCCCCTCGGGGTAGGCGATGGGCTCGCGTTCGTGGAAGCCGTTCAGGTAGCTGCCGGGGACCGTGGGCGCGCCGCTGGGGGCGCCCTCCTCGAGCGTGCCGCGCACGCCGATGTAGCCGTTGCCCAGCGCGAACAGCGACTCGTCGCGGCGGTTCTCGGCGGGATCGTAGCGACGCTCGCGAACCGACCAAGGATCGAGCGGGAAGCGGGGCGTCACGGTGCGGTGATCGCGGTGCTGCATTCGGTCCTCCATGTCGTCGGGTAGGCGCGGCATCGGGCCCGAGCCGGGTCGGATCCACGTCGCGAAGCGGTGGTCGCTCGTCGCTCGGGGCCGTGCGGACACCGAGCCGTCGATCGCAGGCTACCGCAGCGCAGGCGCGGCCCCCGACGCCTGGCGTCGTCGCGGCACCGCCGCCCATGCGCGCTATGCACGCCGCCTTGCGTGGCCGTGCCGCACGGTGCGCTAGCCTCGAACGAGAGCTGCGCCACGACCCCACCGTGATCGGAGGATCCATGACGCCCTCGACTCCCGACCCGCGCGCACGGCACGACGAGTCCGCCGAACAGCAGACCGAGCAGCCCGCGGAGCACGGCGGCCACGACGACGGCGGTGGCGGTGGCCACGGCCACCACGATCCGTCGGTGTTCCGCGACCGCCTGCTGTTGAGCGTCGTCGCGACGGTGCCGATCCTCTACCTCTCCGAGCGCTTCCAGGCGTGGTTCGGCTACGAGGCGGTGGCGATTCCGTTCGAGGCGTGGCTGGTGCCGATCCTCGGAACCGTCGTGTACCTCTACGGCGGCTGGCCGTTCCTGCGCGGCGTAGCTTCCGAGCTGGCGGACCTGCGCCCCGCGATGATGACGCTGATCGCGCTGGCGATCACCACCGCCTGGGGCTTCAGCCTGGCGGTGGCGCTGGGCTTCCCGGCCGAGGCGTTCTGGTGGGAGCTCGCGACGCTGGTGGACGTGATGCTGCTGGGGCACTGGATCGAGATGCGGTCCGTCCAGGGCGCCTCGAGGGCGCTCGAGGAGCTGGGCGAGCTGATGCCGACCACCGCGCGTCGCTACCTGGAGGACGGCGGCACGGAGGAGATCCCGCCCTCGGAGCTCGAGGAGGGCGACCGGCTGCTGGTCCGTCCGGGCGAGTCGTTCCCCGCCGACGGCGAGGTCGAGGAGGGCGCCTCGGCTGCGGACGAGTCGTTCCTCACCGGCGAGTCGACGCCGGTGTCCAAGTCGCCCGGCGACGAGGTCGCGGCGGGGTCGGTGAACCAGAACGGGGCGCTCACCGTGCGCGTCGTCCGGACCGGCGAGGAGACCGCGCTGAGCCAGGTGATGCGCCTGGTCCAGGAGGCGCGCGCGTCGCGCGGCCGCTTCCAGCGTCTGGCCGACCGGGCGGCGGGCTGGCTGGCGTACATCGCGGTGGGGGCCGCGACGGCGACGCTGCTCGTCTGGCTGGGCGTGGGGCGGGACCTGACCGGCTCGGTCGCGCTGGCCGTGACGGTGCTGGTGATCGCCTGCCCGCACGCGCTGGGCCTCGCGATCCCGCTGGTGACCGCGAACGCCACCGCGCTGGCGGCGAACAACGGCCTGTTGATCCGCAATCGCGACGCGCTCGAGCGTGCCGGCTCGCTGCGCTTCGTGGCGTTCGACAAGACGGGAACGCTCACCG
>Ga0209942_1000439_pt1 | contig 25198 bp, 22 predicted proteins | sample SalPonR1_A_D2_MG_FD_185695 | JGI IMG/M metagenome (GOLD analysis project Ga0209942, IMG submission 185695) | Salt pond soil microbial communities from South San Francisco under conditions of wetland restoration - Salt Pond MetaG R1_A_D2_MG... ...
GGCCGACACCGGTAAGGAAGAAACGCGCCAGGTCATCGCCCAGGATCTTATCGTTCAGGGAAGCCTGTGCGTTGGTTTCGACTGCGTGAACGGCGAATCCTTCGGCTTCGATACGCTCCGACTCAAGGAAAACAACACCCGGATCAAGTTCGACGACACGAGCACCTCCGGCAGCTTTCCGAACAACGACTGGCAGCTGACCGCCAACGACTCGAACAACGGCGGCCTGAACAGGTTCTCCATCGAGAACACCACGGTCGGTCGCGTACCGTTCACGATCGAAGGTCCGGCTCCCAGCAACAGCCTGTACGTCGATGACGGCGGCCGCGTGGGCTTCGGCACCAGCACCCCGGTAGTCCAAAACCACATCGTCGACGGAAACACCCCCACCGTCCGCCTCGAACAGGACGGCAGCTCCGGCTTCACGGCACAGACCTTCGACATCGCCGCCAACGAAGCCAACTTCTTCGTCCGCGACGTGACCAACGGCAGCCAGCTTCCCTTCCGGATCAAGCCCGGCGCCGACTCCGACAGCCTGTTCATCGCGGCGAACAACAACATCGGGATGGGCACCGACAACCCCACCTCGCAACTGCATGTGTCGAACGCCCAGTCATCAGGCGGGATGACATTGAAGTTGACGGAAACCGGGAATTCGGCAGGTACCGGCCCGGGTGCGAATCAGGATTGGGAACTCACCATCCGCGACGCCGACGGCGGCCTCGGTTTCAACGACCCGGACACCACCGGCGCCGAAATGTTCTTGACCACCGATGGCAATCTGACGCTCAAGGGCACGCTGACGACGGCCACGCAGACAATCCCGGACTACGTGTTCGAAGATAGTTATGTTCTTCGTCCACTGGAAGAAGTCAGCTCATTCATCGACGAGAACGGTCATCTTCCCGGCATTCCTTCTGCCAAGGAGTACGCTGAGCGGGGTGGAGTCAATCTGAGCGAATTGCAGATTCTACTGCTGGAAAAGGTCGAAGAACTCACGCTCTATACACTGCAGCAGCAGGATACGATCAAGCGGCTCGAGAGCGAGGTCGAAGCGCTCAAGACGTCGCGCGACTAGCTGTCTCAGCCAAAGTCCGAAGGGAGCCGGCCCCGGGCCGGCTCCCGTTCGAAACGATAGCCGAATGCGTTGATATCGTCCCGATAGATGCGTCCCACCAGATCGGCGTCCCGTTCACTGAAATACGCGGAATAATGCTTGCGCTCGGTTTTCTTCAAATGCGGCAGCTCGGCCGCATCAAGGCCGATCTCGAAACACAATCGAGTGAAGTCCTCTGCAAGTCGCTCGAACCGAAGTAATTTCGCTACCAGCAAGCGCCCCGAATCGTCGCATAGCCAATACGACTGCGGCGCCAGCATGAGCGGATTCTTGATGTAGAAAGAGTCCCGATTACGCAGGCAAAGATCCAGCCATTGCGAGAAGCCTATTTCACCGCTACCAAGATCGGTCTGGTTGGTCTTTATTCGCCAGTGATACATCGAAACCAGCCGATCCCAGGGATTCCTCACCGTTGAAAAGGTGGTTAGCCGCTTCCATGCACGCTCACCGATGAAAGCTGCGAGCTCCGATGCACGTACATGGCGATATCCGTCGAGGCCCAGCGCGGCCCGGACACTGCTGCCGCCGGTCTTGTTGATGTGCACAAAGACAAATCCCCTGTCCACCATGCCCCGCACTGCCGGCATCCATGCCTGAGCCCGATCATTGTCGGTGTGCATCTCCAACTCCATTTCTCGTCCTGTCGTCGGGAATCGAATACCACCCCGGTAGGACAGCGTGGCCGGGAACCCTCCGACGTCACCCTTCTATCGACGTGTTTCGGCCATATTCTTGGGCCTTAAATGCGGAAAAGGCAGGTTCGGCAGGGGCTTGTTCAGAAAGCTGCAAAGACATTCCCACCCGTCGCCTTCGAAGACGTTCATGCGCAGCAACCGGCCGGGTCTATCAGCGAAATAACTTTCGACCTCCGCATAATGTTGACGGTAGCGTGCCAGATACGCTTCTCGATTATGGCTCGGTGAGCCCGCGCCGTAAATCAGCGCTCTCATTTGTGTCTGCTGCCTGCCGAAAAAATTCTCGACGCTGAGAATCCAGTCGCGCGGATCGCGAAGCGTCAGCAAGAATATGGCGCCGGGGACGTCTCTGTCGATTTCTCTAAACAGAATCGGCCAGGGGTTGTCCTGGAACGCATCGTACTCGCCGACCAGCGGTCTCGCAAGCGACCACAGATCGGAGTGGATTCGTGGATCATTGACAAAATTCGGCCCAGTGACGCGGAAGCCCAGGTACTCCAGAGCAGCGCCGATGCTGCTGGTTCCTGTCTTGTGGAAGCCAATGCAGAAAACCTTGGTCACGACACCTCCAGCGTTCAGCCTACCGACTGTTCACGCTACAATTCTAGCCTACACTGTGCCGGAGCGCTCATGAGCAAGGACATCCATATCGGGTTCGTCTGCCAGGCGGGACGCCTCGAGGCACAGAGTTGCCTCCTGGCCGCCTCCGTTGCCGCCCGAGTCGGCAATCACGTGCGAATGACCGTCACCGTCGCCGGGTCCGAAGACAATGCTCCGGATGCACGAACGCTCGCCTTCCTCGAGCGTCTCGGCGCCAACATCCGCAATATAGACAACCCGCTGTCGGCCAGTTATCCGATCGGAAACAAGCTGGCATGCCTCGAGGTCATAGAGGATAAAGCCTCCGCCTGTCTGTTCATGGATAGCGACATGATCGTGCTCGACGATTTTTCCACTGTGTTCGACAGCGATTTCGAGTTCATGGCGAAACCGGCCGATGCGCCTACGGCAGATCTGGACGCTGAAGGCTGGCAGCACCTGTTCACCGGTCATGGAGTTGACTTTCCGCGCGCCAGATACAGCACCACACATATTTCGTCAATAGGCATCCCCTATTTCAATGCAGGCTTCGTCGCGCTCGCACCGGGCATCCGGCTTGCGGACCGCTGGATTCACCATGCGAGAAAGCTCGCCCGTGATCGAAAAAAGCACGACTATCACCTGGATCAGATTTCACTTTCGCTTGCGATCTACGACCGAAAGCTGGCCGTCCGCCCGCTCTCGGAAAGCATCAACTTTCCCTCGCACTTGCGCCCGGTGCCTGATTCAGGGCCGCCGGACGTAGTGCACTACCATCACCCCGAGACGGTGGCCGGCAATGTCCGTGTGAGAAATTCAATTCGTCATCTTTTGGGTCGATTTCCTGATCTGTCACTGATTCTCAAGAATGAGCCCGAATGGCATTGGGCATCGAATCTTGCTCCCCGCTCGAAAATCCCGCGACTGTTCCGTCACACGCCTACCGCCAAGACCACCGACTTCGTGATCACGGGCATTCCACGCTCCGGTACAAGTCTCCTCTCCTCAGAGATAGAGGGGCGGCTTGGCGAGGCAATCGTGATAAACGAACCCGCCGAGATATTCACCGCCCTGGAACGCCCTGGCGGCCACGGCCTCGCCGTCTATTACCAGAAACTGCGTGGTCGTATCCTCGCCGGACTTGCAGTGGAGAACAAGGTTGACTCCGATGGGCGGCTGGTCACTGATACGTTGTCATCGGACGTTCGCAAGTATATTCACTACAGTCGCCGGCAAGATGATTTCCCGCTCGGCACCAAGAATACGCTTGCTTATCTCAATCGGCTGGAACAGATCGCTGCCTGCATGCCCGAGGCCCCGATCCTGTGCTGCCTGCGGAATCCCATAAGCACTATTGCATCCTGGACAAGGTCTTTCGATCACCTGCGCGTGGCCAAGACTGGTAATGCAAGGATCGGTACCTCCAGAGATCCGAATCTTTCGACGATCGAAACCCGAATGCTGGAAGAAATCGAAAGCGAGGAAAATCTGGAGATTCGTCGTGCGCTCTGGTGGAACTATCTCTCGGAACGAATTCTCCGGAATATCGATCGCCTCACACTCATCCGATATGAGTCATTTACACTCGATCCCACCGCCTATATGGTTGGCTTCGCAGCATCACTCGGGATCGCCAAGCGTAAAGTGCATGGAAACAAGAAACGACGCAATGGCCTGCAGATCGTGGATCGAAGCGACGAAGTGTCAGGGTTCCAGCGAGAAGTTATTCTCGGCATATGCGGATCAAATGCGGCCAGACTCGGTTACGAGCTGTAGTGCGCCTGCGATCCCTCAGTGCGGACTGGCCGACCTTGATGCTGAACCCGGGCGACTCGAATCCGGCAGATCGGCCCAAGCAGGCGAATCAGCCGTCGGCCGGAGTGTTGCGCTTGTTGCCTGGCTGGGGGCCCTGCTGTTCACGTCGGAGCCATAGTGGCCAAGTCGTAAGACCCAGCGCGGCCAGCAGGACAAACAAGTCCCCCATATACCAATAAGGGGTCCTGTTTACAGGCGTCGGCAAGGATCCAGCCACATACCCGGGTCGGTCAGGGGAGGAACTCGAGATGATTCGGCCCAACGGATCGACCAGCAAAGACGGCCCCGTGTTGGTCGCGGCTACGAAAGATATCCCGTTTTCGACTGCCCGCATCAATGTGGCGGCATTGTGCTGCTGAACCGCCTGGGCGCTTCGGAAGACTGAAAGATCCGAAATGTTCAGGCCTATCGCCCTGCCTCGAGGGACCCTTGAACGAATCGCACCGGCAAAAAGATTTTCCCAGCATATGGCGGGCACAAGCTGAATGTTCCGACGCGTCTTCGGAATAGACATATGATCGTCAGCATGGAACTGGGCCATGTCCGGTATGAACCATTCCGGCCAGGGGATGACATCATCGAGCGGAATATATTCGCCGAACGGCACGAGAATCTGTTTCGAAAACGCCTGAACCCGGTCACTGCGCCAGTCGATCAGCGCAAGTTGGTTTATCATCGTGCCGGCAGTGCCTGCCTGACTCTTTCGAATATATTTGCTTCCAGAGCTGATCCCAAAAGCAACGGCTGCGTCGATCTCTTCGCTGAACTCGTGAATGGAGCCGTAGATATAGGGATAGGCATTGATGAGCTTGAACGATCCCTCTGGCCAGACAACTATCTCGGGCGGCTCACCCGCAAGCGCGTCGGCCGTGAGTTCAGTGAGCCCAGCAAACGAAATTCCGTTGGTATGCGACTCTACGAGAGACGACGAACGATCGGCATGAACCGCTAATACCCGAACTGTGTCGCCCTGCTCATACAGGCCCAGGCGAACTGCCCCGTAGCTTACGAGGAAAATGGGCAGACATAGCCCTCCCAACAACATGCTGATTCGTCTATTGCTGGCTGTTGGACCAGCTTCGACAGCCAGCGCTGATGCAATGAAGGTGTTTGCGGCCACGAGCATGAACGACAGACCGTATTCGCCTGCGATTGATGCAAACTGAAGTGCCGTGGGCGTGGACGCTGCGGCATGCGCTAAACCCGCCCACGGGAGCGCCAGAAAACCGGCATGGTTCCTGAGGTACTCCAGGGTAATCCAGAGCATACCGGTCAACACAGCCTGTACCTCAGCGGAGTGCTCCGAAAATGCACGGACTCCGATCATGAAGAATCCGTACGAAATGGACAGAAAGCCAACCACAAGGAACAGATGCCAGGGTTCGAATCCGCTGACATTAAGCGTCCAGGAAACCGTTCCAAGATAATACGCGAACGCAAAAACCACCCCGCGCAACGCATTGGCCGCGTAGCCGAACTTCCCGGCTTTCCAGAGCAGGGGCACAAGACACACAATACCTAAGGCGAAGCTCGGCGCCGGCGGGACAGCAAGGGAATAGAGCCAGCCGGACAGCGCGGGGAGCGCGAGCGCCGAGATCAGGCCCGAGGCCAGCCTGGCAGCGTCCCCTCGGGGTGGCGGATCATGATCAGATATTTCTTACGTCTCCAGACAAAACCCGTCGGGGGCGCCCCGACCGACGACCACTCAAGCGGTTCAAGCGACTCTCAGGGGTCTTCCTGCGACTCCAGGTATTCGATGGCCTCTTCGACGGTCATTCCGGCAAAGGGATCCGCGGCCGATGGCAAGCGCTGGCCACTGCGCGTAGCGTAAGTGATGTACCGCAGTCCACCCACGCCATCATCTTCAATCCAGTGATGGGCTTGCACCTGCCCCCCCTCACCACTGGCCATCTCGCTCAACAACTGAAGCTCCAGCTCCATGAAGCTCGACGAATCGATGTCTCCCCCGAGACCGAGCTCGACTCTGCACATCGAACTCCGGCATTCGACGTCGTTAAGAGTTGCCTGCGACTGAAGGTTCTCGGCGAAAGAGGCGACCAGGCGCTCCTCTGCGCTTTCAGACCACTCCCGATCGATCGGCTCTGCGTCGAACTGTTCGCCAATCAACTCATCCCGTTTCTCGCGCGACTGCTTCATGACATCGTTGTAGCGGTTGACAAGCTTCGGGTTCTTCTTGGCCTTGCTCAAGAGTTCGCGTTGATCCCTGGCCTGCTGCTCTTGCTCTTCGGCTTCCGCTTTTTCCTCTTCGAGCCTGCTGAGCCGCGTATCCATGGCGTTCAGCTTATCGAGCATCTGCTGATTGGTTTCCACGACGGATGCCAAGGTTTCCGACAATCCTGCAGCATCTGCACCGGACAGTCGCGACTCCGGCAGCGCGTCAGATCCCTGAGCGGCTGTGCCACCCTCGGAAACGACGGTGTCGTCGACCGCACTGCTGGATGAATTCAGGACGTTGAAGGCGAGCACGATGGCCGTGCTCGCCCCAACGATCGCAATTGTGGACACTGCGAAACGTTTCATGCCGCCACCAATTATTGGATGCCTACGCCGATCTGCTGGATACCGGTATCCGGCGGCAGGCGGCAGGCGGCAACGATCGGCACGCCTACTGAGAATCCCAGACCGTCGAGGTCTGTGATCACCTGATCCGTATCAGGTACCGACCCGCCGGCCGAGAGCGTCACGAGCGTCGAGGCGCCTGATGTCGGTGCACCGGCATCATTGGTCGGAACCGCCCGCACGGTACAGGTGATTTCGGCATTGGTAGCCGCGCCAGGCCCGAACCAGCCTGTAAGATAGATGTCGCCGGAATTAATAAGATCGGCGACTCCATCATCGATATCAGTATAGTGCGCTACCGGACACAGCACAAACCGATCCGCCGTCGGGTTGGCATTCCGGACACGCCAGTTGTCCCAGATGATGGGCGAGTTCAGTGCCTGTTGAAGATTGTTCGATACACATTCCGTACCGGCGGTCGTGAAATCGCTTGCCAGGGCAGACGGTGCGACCGAAGTGCCGACTGCAAGAATTGCAGCGCAGGAAAGGATAGTTGGGAGTCTTCTCGTTGCGGTGACCTTCATTTTGACCTCCATGTCATGGTTCTAAAAAAACCGAATTACAGCAAAACAGAAATCCGGCGAAACCGTAAAGTCGCCTCAATCTGTCTTGCGCGGTCATCCCCTTTTTCACGTTACATCTCTGTATACGCATTTTCAACCGAAAAGCCGACATCGAATCAAAAAACCTACCGATAGGCGCTCTTGCGCGAACCGATAAAATGGACCAGTCGTTCTGCCCTGGCGTGCCACGAGAACTGCCCGGCGTGGTCTGAGACCAGGTCCAGGCCGTGTTCCAAAGATCCCTCACGCCAGCGCGCGACCAGATTTTCGACCATCGCGCCGCACGTTCTCGCCCCTTCCTTCACGTTCCAGCCGCATCGAAGCCTCTTCACCAGCTCGCAGGTCGGGTCACTTTCGTCCGAATAAAGGTGAAGGATGGGCCGCCTCGACCCGAAATATTCGTATATCTTTCCGGGAATCTGTTCCAACTGCCGATTCCCGATGCTCAGAAGAACGTCGGCGCTGGCCTGGGCATCCAGCGCGCCCGTGTGCGCAAGCGACCCGAGCAGCCGGATATTTTCGTTGCGCGCGACCGCTGGAAACTCGCCAACCAGATTACCCGCAATCCAGAGCACTACATCCGAACGCCCGCCTACCGCGTCAAGAAAAGCGGTCGGATTTCGAAACGATTCGTACAGCGTGCCGGTGAAGAGAATATTGAGGTGGTCGGCGGCAAACGGCACGACGGACGTCGCAGGCGCCGAACGGCGGTGGTCGAATCCCTGGGGTATGACCTCGATTCTGTCCCGCGGATAGGCGTGTCGCGTCTCCAGTAGTGACCGTACGCTCCCGAGCGTAACAATGACGCCGTCGGCCCTGGAGAGCACATAAGCTTCATAGCGCCGATCCAGCCGTCGTCGCCACCGCGGCGAGTAGACCGTATCGATCGGATCGCCGAAATCGGCCAGGAAAGGCACGTCGAAACGACTCTTGACAGCAAAACCCAACTGGAGATCGACAGCCGGCTCGTGCGATCCAATGACTATATCCGGCCGGTAACCCGTGCGGGCCAGCCGCCGAACAACCCGCGCCGCGAAAGGATACCACTCGCTTCGCAGGTCGGGAAAGACGATCTGATCGAGCGCCTTCCTGGATATACGGTAGATTCTTTCAAGGCCGCCTTCATCACGTCCTGACTGTGAGAAAGCCCGCGAATGCCCGCTGCGCCCGGCTGCCAGCCGTTGCTCAAGCCGATTTGCCGTTCCCATGAACAACCCTGGAAAGCCTCGCACGACATCGACTCGAGAATCCGGCGCGGGCGCCAGATTGCACCCCACCCGGAAATCAGTTGTTATCACCCTGACGCAGTGGCCCATTGCTGCGAGCTCGGCGGTCAGGTAATGCCACCGGAGAGACTGCGCCGAACAGATCGGCGGGAATTCGTAAGCGATAACCAGGATATTCACGAGCCGCTGCGTCCCGGTCAGATCAGCGGATCAAAGCCGCGAAACGAGCCTGTCCGCGCCTTGCCCCAGACGACTCATCCAGTTTCATCGTGACGATCGCGCTGACGGGACCGAAGGGCGTCCAAGCAGAACTGATACAAATCCAGGTCCAGATGCATGCACTCGGAAAGCTCTGCAAACAGGCTGCTCCCCAGTTCCTTCTCGATCGAAGCCGTTTGCTCCTGCATCGGAAGATCCTCGTTGGAGGAGCGATTCAACTGCGGCAGCTGATCTATTTCAAATTCAGGCACCAGAGATCGATACAGCCGCTGATAGATTTTCATCGATGCCTCGAACTCCTCCACAATCCCGACAAACGGCAGCGCTCGAACGTTACGGATGGCGCGAGCGAGGATATCGGGATGGTTTACCGGGGTTCTCTGATCATACTGAAACGAACATAAAAGCGCCTGCTGATTCAGCATTGACGCCTTGCGGCGCTCCCTCAAATTGAACTCTATCCACTCCGGGAACTCAAGCTGCTGCGCAAGCAAGGTCGCGGGGTGCGAATCATTTCTTGATCGCTGAAATCGCCACATAGACTTCATCCTCAGTTCCGGCCGCCGAAGAAATATTATCGGAAGATACGCTATGCGGCGTTCCTGCGGCACAGGAAGTCGAATTTGATGAGAAGAAAGCGCTTTTACCTGCGCTCGATTCCGTGTCATTACAGCGACTTCGGTCTGATTGATGAAGAACTCGGGCACTGGCCCGTCAACCGACATGAACGCCTCACCAAAGCATTCTCTCAAAATCGAATCGACGCTGGTACCCGCGTTCTTGAAAATATGGTAGTGAAGAAAGACGTACCGATTTTCCGAATGATCCTGGGAAAGATAGTTTGTTCTGTGAAATTCAGCCATTTGAAATCGGATAGCCGCTCTCAGGACCGCGAAGAATGCGGCTTCCATGCCCCCCATTTGCGTTCGTAGACCGCCTTGTTAGCCTCGAATATCTCCTGCTTGCGCTGCGTACCGAGCTGGTCGAATGACGCCGATAGATGGTGATGGACGAAGGCCTCCTCGACTATTCCCAATTTGAAGCCAGCTCCTGTGGCGCGCCTGCAGTAGTCGTCGTCCTCGAAGAAACCGCCCTCGAATGATTCATCGAGAAGACCAATTTCATCGATGACACGTCGCGAGATCGCCACGCAGAAGAACGCAAGATTTTCGACCAGCAGGACCTCTCCAGCATTCTGCCAGATATAGTCGCTTGCCGCGTCGATCATCCCGTCCATGCTTTCATAGGCGATATCGACTTTGGCCTCGTTGCCGATATTGTTGGTCACTGGGCCTGCCAGATCCAGTCCGGCCTCCCCTCTCATCTTGCTGACGAGCCCATAAAGCCATCCGGGCGAGACATAGGTATCGTTGTTCAGCAAGATGATGATTTCCCCCGAAGCCATCTTAATGCCCGTGTTGTTCCCACCCGCGAAACCCAGATTTGCTTCGTTACGCACCAGTTTGACATACGGGTACTCGTCGCTGATTGCCTGGAAATACTCGGTTGAACCGTCCGAAGACCCATTGTCAACGATTATGATTTCAATATCAGGATAGTGAGTATGTCTCAGGACGCTTTCAATGCAAGCCTGAGAGAACTCCAGGTTATTGTAGGCCAGGATGATTATGCTAACGCTTGGAAGTTCTTCCAAGATCGCGTCTTCAAGTGCTGCGGCACGGCTTGCCCAGGTATGGTCACGCGCCCAGTCGCTTCTTTTCTCGGCCAACTCACGGTCATTTCTTTCGTTCATTGCAACCTGCAATTTCTCGTTCCAGTCGTTTCCGTCTCGCGCCAGATGGATCAGCCCCTGCATCACTTCAAGCTCCGGGAGCCTGACCGATACCACGGGCTTGCCAGCCGCAAGATATTCGTAGACCTTGACCGGATTGGTGGCCTTTATCAGATCCGTGAGCTTGAACGGGATGACGCAGACATCGAATGACTCCAGGTAGTCACTGACCTCGGAATACGGGCGCTCGCCCTCAAATACGATATTCGGCAGCTGCTCCGCTTCGGATATGTCGCAACCCGCCGTGGACCCGACCAGGACAAACTTCCAATCCAGGAATCTTCGCGCACTGTTGATGATCAGACGAAGATCGAACCACTCGGCAATGGTGCCGACATAGCCCACCACGAACTCGTCCTGCTTCCGACCGGAAGCCACATCGAGGATGGGCAGAAATCTCTCGACTTCCGCCGCATTCCTGATCACATGCGGTTCGTGAATCGAATGCAGGCTCCGAAGAAACTCGGAGGTGACAACTACGAGGTCGCTTGACTCGAGCAATTCGCTCTCGTAGCGACCCACATCCCGAGTGTGCGTAGAAAACCCCGCGTGGTGGTCCATGCAGTCGTAGACGATAAAGTTGGCGGGAATCGAGCTCACAATGCTGCCCCATGAGGGGTGTTCGACAATGCTGACCGACCCTCCTATCCGCTGAGATCGCCACATTACTTCCAGCGCGCTCCTGATTTCGGCGACGCTGCCTGAAGAGACCTTCCCGCGGTACAGGTCGAACTGCTGGGCATCACGCACCTGGAGTTCGCAGATAAAGACACCATGTCCGGGCATTTCAAGTAAACGATAGCCCGGTTGAGCGGCGCCACCGCGCGGCCCGACGGTCAAATAGAAAACCCGGTGTCCTCGCCGAGCCATTTCACGAGCAATGTGTTGTGGGCGCTGTATCCTGAAGTGCCAATCGATGATGGGGAAAATCACGATATCAAATCGCCCCGGCAACGGCATTTCATTCAGGACCCGGACCTGATCAGGCTCTATGAGATGACCGACCTCATCGGGCACTGCGAGTACATCCTCCCCGGAGATATCGAGCAGCATGGTCTTCAGCCGTGTCAGTCCACTCTCCATCGCATCCACTGCCAGCATCGGTCTTCCTCGCAATAGCAGCAGCTCTGCCAGGCGCACAACAGCATTGCCTATACGCCAACGCCAACTGTTCCTGGTCTCGGATAATAGTCTCTGCAGTTCGCTGACGCTGTCGTGTGCGCGACGAGCAGCCCTTGCCGCGGACGCCTGCCCTGCCCCCTGTGCAGACGCGATCGATGCAGAACTGACCTGCACTGCCTCAAGCGCGCGGCACTGATCTTCGAGGGCCCGCTCTTGCTCCTGCAGACGCTGCTCGATCAACGTCAACCGACCTTCGAACGAGTCGACCCGTTGGCCGGCCTGGCCCACCGAGTCGAGCAGGCGTTCCGCTTCCGGCAGGAAATCCACAAACCGTTCTGCTGCCTGCTCGACACCCTCGGCCCAGCCGCCACAGCCCGATCCATCGCTTCCAGTCGCGACCGACGGACTGGCGGTCGAGGCAAGAATTCTCTCGGTTGCCTTTAGATCGGCCGCCGCGCGCAATAATCGACAAGCTCCGCCGGAGATCCGCAGCGGCTGCCTGACAGTGGGGTCGGAATCAATGCTCTCAAGGGTGGAAAGAAGGTTTCGCTGCGAGGCATTCAGGGTCGTCGAGGAATCGGTGTCTTCTCGGGGCGAGGCCTGATGGTTCAGCTTGGGATCGATGAACGCCAGAAGATCGGACTCCGGAATACCCGAAAGCACGCCCGGAAAGTGCACGGCGAGTTGCCTCTCCAGCTGCTGCACCGTCTCGAGCGGAGCAGAGATGATATCTCCGTAATTGACCGTGACCAGCGGCAATCCGGCCGAACTGCTCAAAGCCTCGACAACATATTTTTCCCAGAGCGCCAGACCATAATCCTCTGGGAGGCTATTTCTCGCCTGTAGTGAGCGTGCAACCTCGAGCGGATTCCGATAGACCAGAAGCACAACGGGATCCTGCAGCAATGGCCGCCATGCATTCATGGTAAGACTCAATCGCGGATCCTTGATCGCCCATGGCGCCTCGCCTCGCAATCTGGAGATGAATCGGTCGGCAAGCCTGAAGAAAGTGAAACGTGTTTTCTCGCTCAGGTCGTCGACTGAGAAGTCATGTGGATTGTCCCATGATGCGCCAACCGACTGAAGCAAATAGTCGTTGAGATTTCGTACCGGCATCTGCTCCCAGAAGCCTTTCGGGTTATCGCAAGATGGTTCTCCCATGGTCTCTGACGGTCCAAGATTGAAACCGAGCATGTTCGCGATTCGCGCTACCGCAGAAGTGCCGGAGCGATGCATCCCGATGATCAGAAGATTCCTCATGTCACGACCCGCCGTTGATCCGCTGCAGATGCTCACGATAGGCGGGCAATACCTCGTCGGGGTCACCGCTCATGAAAGTCTCTCCGCGTTCGATCCATAGAATCCGATCACACAGGCGTTCCAACAGTGGAAGACTATGGGAAACCATCACAATTGTCTTGTCTGATTTCAGCTTTTCTTCCATCACCTTTTTCGATTTCTGTTTGAAATTTGCGTCGCCGACACCCAAAACTTCATCGACCAGAAGCACGTCAGGGTCAAGGTGAAATGCAACCGAAAATCCCAGCCTCGCCTTCATACCGGTCGAATAGGTATGCAACGGATTTTCGATGGCAGCATCAAGTCCCGAGAAATCGATTATTCGATCCATGAAAGATTGTACATACGCCAATCTAAAACCAAGCAACATGCCGCTGATCAGAATATTCTGCCGACCGGAAAGATTTGCATCGAATCCAAGCTGAAGAGTAAGAAGAGCAACTTTGCACCCGTGGTTGACCGCGCGTCCGCGGCTGGGTTTCAGAATACCCGCCAATATCTTCATGAGAGTGCTCTTACCAGACCCGTTCCTTCCCACAATCCCAAGCGACTCGCCCTCATGCAGTTCAAGCGACACATCGGAAAGCGCCTCAAACCGTGACGTGCGAAGAAAACCGGTTCTGCGTCGATAAGTCAGCCCAGCCCCGTCGAGCGAAATCAGCCTTCTTCGATTCTCGGCAGGGCTCATGGCTGCAGCACTCTTGGGTATGCGTAATGAAGCTTCGCAAGAAGCCCCAAAGTCAGGAGGACACCAAAAGATGACCCACACGCCACGATAAATAGTTTCGACCAGTCCGGTGACTGAGCTTCCAGGAGGACGAGTCGATAAGAGTCGATAAGCAGCGCCATCGGGTTCATGAAAAAATACTGCTGATACTCAACCGGAATGGAAGACGGATCGTAAAAAATACCCGACAGAAAGAATGTCAATTGCAACAAGACCATGACCAGGAACTTGATATCTGGAAAAAAAGGAACCACGGCCGCGGTCAATAGCGTAATCGAACATATCAGCATGAATTGAATGACCAGAAGTCCAGGCAGTGCGAAATATTGCGGATTGACGGGAAAGCCGAAAATCCACAGAAATCCAAGCAACAAAACCAGCACAAGGGAGAACTTCACGACATCCATCAGAATTTCGATAAGCGGAAAGATTTCCTTCGGAATATCGACACTCAAAATCACTCGGCTATTGTGGTGTATTGCGCTCATTCCGTGGCTGATCGTGTTGGAAAACCACTGCCAGGTCACCAGGCCGACCAGAAGGAATGCGATGAAATCATCGGTTCTTCGATTCAGTAGAACGCCGAAAACCACGTAGAAGACGCTCATCGTCATGACCGGCTCCAGAATCCACCAGAGAAAGCTCAGGTAGGTCCGAGAGGCTTCGCTCTTGAGGTTCATGAAAACCTTCACGACCACCAACTCGAGATATTCGGGTCTGAATATTCGTAAATTCAACACGACGCTATCTCGCTTCCGAGGCCAACGCCGAATCTTGCTTCTCGGGATCAAACCCGGATGCTTGCAAGGCTTCGAGCGTTTCGACGATTCTTTGAGCAGCCTGCCCATCGCCGTAGGGATTTTGCACGCGCGTCATTCGGCGATAAGCATCGCTTGAATCTAGCAGACGAACGACTTCGTTCACAATTGTCGACGAGTCGGTTCCGACCAGGCGAACAGTTCCTGCGTCGATAGCCTCGGGGCGCTCTGTTCTGTCTCGCGTGACCAGTACGGGTTTACCCAGCGAGGGTGCTTCTTCCTGTATGCCACCGGAATCGGTGATGATGATCTCGGCCCGATCCATCAAGGCCACGAACGGGAGGTAGTCCATTGGCTCCAGGAGATGGATGCGAGAAACATCCCCCAATAGCCGGTGAACAGGCTCACGAACCTCGGGATTCAAGTGAACGGGAAACACAATTTCGACGTCCTGGCGCTCCGCCAGGGTTCTGAGCGCCCGACACAGTTGTTCGAAGCCCGTCCCGAAACTCTCTCGGCGATGACCGGTTACCAGCAAAAGGCGGCGGTCCGGGTCCAGCGCGGCCATTACATCCCGCGCCGCATCGCTGCGGGCCGCGTGGTCACGCACGCTCAGCAGCGCATCGATGACCGTATTTCCGGTCACGAAAATCGACTTCCGGGACACGCCTTCGGCGAGCAGATTCTCGCGCGATCGATCCGTAGGAGCGAAATGCAGCGTGGCCAGGCAAGCCGTCAGCTTTCGGTTTAGCTCTTCCGGCCAGGGTGAATAACGCTTGTACGTGCGGAGGCCGGCTTCAACGTGGGCGATCGGAATTTTCCGGTAAAACGCGGAAAGAGCAGCTGCAAAAGTGGTCGTGGTATCGCCGTGCACAAGCACCAGGTCAGGACGAAGTCGATCCATTACCGGGCCCAGGCCGGAAAGAAGCGCCGCCGACAGGTCATCCAGCGACTGACCAGGACGCATGAGGTCGAGATCGACATCGGGTCTGATGGAGAACAGAGCAAGGACCTGATCCAGCATTTCACGATGCTGCGCCGTGACACAGACGCTGGACTCGAATCCCGGCGCGTTTTCGAGACACTGGACCACCGGCGCCATCTTGATCGCCTCGGGTCGAGTCCCAAATATCGCTAGCGTTCTCGTCTTTTCCACGCAAATCCAAGATTAACAATTAGTTATGCTATCGCAAGACCGAGCCTTGCAGGCCGAAACCGAATTCTATCGTGGGACTCTCCCGCGTGGGTACCCGTATTTCTCGATGCCGCTGTCCGCGCACTAGGCATTCTCGGTTAGTCTCGCAGACGCGACCCAGTGTTCGAGCCCGTACATTCGCTATGGATCTGCTGATCAACATAGAGTCCCTGCAGCCGCCGCGAACCGGGATCGGGACCTACACTGCGGCACTTCTGGACGCATATGGCCGCCAGGGGGCCCCGGAACGCATCCATGCATATGCCCATCGGCGAGTCCAACCTTGGCCCGGCGCCTGGGGGAAGCCCCTGCACGACAAGCGAAGCCGGCAGGGTCTTCGCCAACGGATCACACCGATGCTCTATCGGGTCGCCGCAACCTGGGACTGGCCCTATCTCGCCTGGCGACAGCTCGATCGGCGGGCATTCGCACGACAGGCCGGACCCCTGGCGCAACACGCCGTCTATCACGAGCCCAACTTCATCCTCAAACCTTTCGAGGGACCCAGCGTGGTCACTGTCCACGATCTGTCTCACATCCGTTTTCCGGCTTGCCACCCCGGGGCCAGGGTGGCGTTCCTGGATAGACACCTGGGTAACTCTCTCGCGCGGGCCGACCATGTCATCACGGTGTCTGAAACAATCCGCCGGGAAGTGATCGAGACATTTTCGCTCGACGCGTCCCGGGTCTCGAGCATACCGCTCGGGGTCAGCGACCTTTTCCGTCCGGCCGAAAAGGAGGCTCTGGACAGGCTTGAATCGAAATTCGGCCTGACGCCGGGCGGCTACGTGCTTTGCATCGCCACGCGCGAACCGCGCAAGAATCTGGTCACGCTTTTCCAGGCTTTCGAACTGCTCCCGGCACCGCTGCGCGAGCGCTACCCCCTGGTGCTGTGCGGCGCGCGCGGCTGGCACGCCGACGAGATCGACGCCCACGCCGCACGGCTGAGCCGCCGCGGCTGGCTCCGGCAGCTGGACTACGTGCCCGAATCTGCATTGCCGACGCTCTACAGCGGCGCCGCGGTCTTTGCCTTCCCTTCGGTCTACGAAGGTTTCGGCCTTCCGGCGCTCGAAGCGATGGCCTGCGGTACCCCCGTCGTGGTCGGCCACGGCACAGCGATGGCGGAGTTTGCCGGCGATTCGGCCGTCACCTGTCAGGCTACGGATCCCGAGTCGCTTTCCGAGCGGATCCGGTGGCTGCTCGAAGACCGTCAGGCTCGCCGAGAATATGCCGGACGTGCGATCGAGCGTGCCCGGCGCTTTTCCTGGCGCCGCTGCGCGGACGCGCACCTGGAGATTTATCGAAACGTCGAAGCCCGTCAGCGCTGAGCACGATGTCTCGCATCGCCGAGCCGGGTTCTGCCACGGTCCGGCGGCAACAGCTCAGATCGAACGGTCGCCCAGGAGTCGGAACAGATACTCGCCGTAGCCGCTTTTCTCGAGCTCTTCGGCCTGGCGGCGCACCTCGGCCTCGCCGATCCAGCCGGCATGGAAAGCGATTTCCTCCGGACAGGCGATTTTCAGCCCCTGGCGATTCTCGATGGTTTCGATGAATGCGCTCGCCTGCATCAGGGATTCGTGGGTGCCCGTGTCCAGCCAGGCAATACCTCTTCCCAGTCGCTCCAGCTGCAGCTCGCCGAGTTCGAGGTAGATCTTGTTGAGATCGGTGATTTCCAGTTCGCCGCGCGCCGACGGCTTGAGCGACGCGGCGAATTCCGGCGCGCGTCCGTCGTAGAAGTACAGCCCGGTCACCGCGTAGCTGGATCTCGGCTTCTTCGGCTTTTCCTCCAGGCCCACGACCCGACCCTCGTCGTCGAATTCGGCAACGCCGTAGCGTTCGGGATCGCGCACCCAGTAGCCGAAAACGCTGGCACCGGAGGTCCGGGCGTCTGCGCGCCGAAGGCTGTCGGTAAAACCGTGGCCATAGAAGATATTGTCACCGAGCACCAGGCAAGACGACGCCCCGCCAAGCCATTTCTCCGCTATGAGGTACGCCTGTGCCAGACCGCCCGGCGTGGGCTGCTCGGCGTAATCGATCCGGACACCCCACTGCGATCCGTCTCCGAGCTGGCGCTCGAACAGCGGGCGATCATGCGGCGTGGTGATCAACAGGATTTCGCGAATACCGCTCAGCAGCAGCGTGCTGAGCGGGTAATAGATCATCGGCTTGTCGTAGACCGGCAGCAACTGCTTGCTGATCGCCTGGGTCAGTGGATACAAGCGCGTGCCGGATCCTCCGGCCAGGATGATGCCTTTTCTATTTTCCATCAGGTATTGACAGCCAGTTTCGGTACAAGACGTTTCACTTTCGTGATCCGAGTCACGAACGACGATTTTTCACGCTGACCGCCGCGTCGGACGCGATCACGGCTTCGCATTCTGGCATGTTCCCGTCCGGCGGGTTTGCCGAGCGCGCTTTCTGCTTGCAACCAGCCCAGGGAAATCGCTGGGGAACCTCGAAGCGGCGCCACGAATTTTCAGTCCGCTTCCCGGCGATCGAGAAGGTCCAATACCCGGTCCCGCACCTCGCAGAGCGATTCGCCCGGCCCGCCGCCCCGGGACGCTGCGGACAGGAGATCGGCAGGATCGGTCAACCGGCCCGAAACCACTGCGCGCCGGTGCAATTGCGACATGTCGCGAGCCGGTACCCACATGCCCCGTACAGTGAGTTTCGCCAGTGCACTTGCCAGCATCGGGGTCATGGTGCGAACTCTCCGGTTCAAGCGTGATCGAGCCCGCTCCCGGAGGTCGAATACACCGACCGGCTTGCCCGTGTGACAGGCCTCGGCCAGCATGGAAGCGCTGTCGCCGGTCACCAGAAGCGCATCGGCCAGTTGCACGACCGCGGCGTATGGGTTCGGCGCCTGCGGCTGCCACTCATGGATGCGCGCAGGCCTCTCGAGACCCTCCTTGAGATTCTCGAGTGCCTTTTGCGGCGTGCGCGGACTGCCGATCAAGACCGCGCTGCCGCCGCTTTCGGCGCAAAGCCGGTTGACGGACCGAGCAAGCTCACCTGCGGTGCCGGAATCGAATCGATAGCTGCCCGAATCGCCGCCCAGCAGCACGCCCAGCAACGGGCGAGGCAGGCACTTGAGCTCATCCCGCCAGTGCGTCAGGACATCGTCAGGCGCTCGTGGCGGCAGGTTGAGCGGCAAGTCCAGCGTAAGCACATTCTCGACCTCCGGGAGCCGGTACTGCGGCGTGGTGACCACCAGGTCGAACCAATGCAGCGGCGCCCAGGGCCTCCCCAGGCAAACCACGCGCGATCGGCCGCCCGACGCGTGCCGGATCCGGCGCGCATCGATCACCGCCCTGCCCCCGGCGATCAGGACTAGATCCGGCCAGGGCGGCGCGTAAAGCGCTTTCTTCGGCCCGGGAATGCCAAGCGCTGGAAAACCGGCAAGACGGTCGCGCAACACCCGCGAAACCGGATCCACCTGGTCGACCCAGCGCGCATCGGCATCCAGCAGTTCCACGAGCGCGCGAAGCTGCCCGTTGTCCCCGGCGCCGGGGGCGGCCAGCACCCATGCGGTCGGCCTGCATTCCAGTGCCGGGCGGCGGTCGGATTCGGGCATCAAGTTCGCGCCACCAGAGGGGAGAAATTATCGAGATTATAATTGACACCCAAAATCTTCTGGGCTATGATGCTGCGCTTGTTCTCGGGGCCATAGCTCAGCTGGGAGAGCGCTACAATGGCATTGTAGAGGTCGGCGGTTCGATCCCGCCTGGCTCCACCAAAGGTTTCGAGTAGTACGACAATTCCTGGGCCGAAACGCATTGCTTAACCGCTTTACGTCCCCTTCGTCTAGAGGCCTAGGACACCGCCCTTTCACGGCGGCGACAGGGGTTCGAATCCCCTAGGGGACGCCATAATGGAAAGGCCCGCCTTGTGCGGGCCTTTTTATTATGCGCGTTCCGACGGGGATGAGAACCCGCCCACACTACAAGCACAAACCCACAGCCATCTGAATAGCCCGGTGCCGACCCGAATCGCGACCATCCCACCGCCCCTGGTTCGAACCGAGCGCCGCAGGCGCGAGCTCACGAGACGGGCCGCAGGCCCGCGAGCCCGAAGGGCCAGCGGCGGCACGCCGCGCAGTCATCCCCTAGGGGACGCCATAGAACGGAATGTCCGGCGTCGTTTCGGGCATTTTGTTTTCGAGGGTGCCGGCGGTGATGAGAGCCCACCCATACTACCGGTCCCGGTCCCGCACCCACCGCACGGATGATCAACGGAGGTCGGCTTCGATGCCACCTGCGGCGCAGGTTGGGGCTCCCCGGCAAGATTCGGCTCAATTGCGGGAAAGCGCCTAATCGCTGAAGTCCGACCGTTTCCGATTCCTTGGCTTCACCAAATGTAACTGCCAGCGTTTTCGGGGTATGAACTTTCCCAGTTTTTCCCCGGTCAGTGGGTGTCCCGGAAGCGTCGCGAACCCAAAGCCAAGACAAGTTGCTAGACTCGTATTCGGAATGATGGGAGGCGTAAAAGGATGAGTGAACTACCGGTATCCCCGGGAGCTGACGGCCGCGAGTGCCAGCCGCGCCGAATGCATTGTGCGATCGGGCTGGTTGGAACCCCCGATCCCAGCCTGTTCGTGCGCGATGCCAGCCTTCAGCACTCCAGCGAATCCGGCATTTGCTCGCCCTGCAGAAGTCTCGCGACATTACCAGTATTCCAAACAAATCCGCCGCGATCGATCCCGCGCCCGCAACCTATGCGCCGATTCGCCCAGGATCGTAATCGGCATTTCCAGTGGCGATCAGGCTCGGGATGCGGCCCCGAGCGAAACGGCTAGACCATGAGCCGACCGCCGAAGTCGCGCCGAGAGCCGAGACTCGCCGAGCTCGACTACATGCCTGCCGAGCAGCTCCGTGAACATCTCGCTGCTCGCCGCGTTGGCCTCACTGCCGGGCTGATCGATGAAACCACGGAAAAGTATCAGGGCTCCGAATTTATCGTCCGTGAACATCGGTTGCCCGTCGTCGAAGACCGAGGCCGCACGATCTGCATTGGGATACAGGAAATCTACGCGCCTGAGGATTCAGGCCGGCATGTACCGATGCTCTGGATTCCGGGCGGCTTCGGGATCTCGCGACGAGCCCAGATGCTGCACCGAGCCTCGCGGGTCGGAGGTCGACTGTTCGCGGTCGACTGGATCGGGCGCGGAGCCTCCGACGGAATGGACCATACAACGCCGGCTCCCCGGCAAGGGGCAGTTTATTACGGTGACCTCAGGTGGGACGACTCCTACCAGTTCTACAATCTAATGGGTTTCTCACAGGTGATCGACTACATCGTCGACACACCTGGACTGATACTTGATCGCCTGACATGTAACGGTACCAGTTGGGGCAGCTTTTACTCGTTCCTGCTCGCGGCAATTGACCCACGCATCCGCTTCGTCGTGAGTTCCTTCGGCACCGGCTACCTTGATCTGGATACCCGATTCATATGGGAGTCTGCTTTCGATTCGATGACCCCAGAGCAGACGGCTGCCTGGCTACGCGCGTTCGATCCGGGCCGACGAGCCCGGGAAATCAAAGCGCCGGTCTTCTTCGAGACTGCAGCGAACGACAAGTTCTTTTCTGTGCCTGCCGTCATGCGAACCCTTGCTGGGCTTCGCGGCGAACGACATCTCCTGGTTCTGGAGAATCAGGATCATTTCCTGAAACCCTACAGCCACCAGAATCTGGACATCGCGGCATCGGTGGTCCGGACGGGCAGCTTTCCGGACCTGCCGGAAATCAGCGACGCGCGGTGGCTGGCTTCGGGGCCGGTTGTTGAAGTGGACATCGTGGTCCGCGACGAACGACCATCCGTTTTTATCGTGTTCGCCGAAGGAGATTACTGTGGCTCCTTCGCAAAATTCTGGCGGCGAATCCCGGCTGAGCAGACGCACGCGACCGGCACCTGGCGGGCGCACATTCCTTTCGAGATTGGCGAACGCCCATGTTGGTGGTACGTACTGGTCGAGGATAGTGGATTTGCGGTTTCCAGCCTCGTGCAGGAAGATCGACTACCGCCCGGCGGTTCGGGGCCGCGGCTGGGCTACCGGATAGGTCCTGAACCCATCGATCGGCAGCCCGTAGGCGACCGGATTCAGCCGAAGGTCGAGGTGGGCGATAATCCTGACGGTCCGTTTTTGCGCCTGATCTACGACGGAACCCGCGCAGAGAAATGCGTCGTTTACGCCGTCGATGGAGATGCGGCAGCCGCCGCACGGGTCAATGCGATCAAGATCGAGTGTCGCCTTGATGCCGCCGCACTCGCGTCAAACCCCCACATCGTGCTGGTCAGTGATTACCACGCCCACGATGAGCAGTCCTACGGCGTCGCGCTCAGTGACAATCTGGTCAACGCTGATGAATGGCAGACGCTCTGGCTACCGCTGAACCGGTTTGGGCGGTTGACTACGCGCAACGAGCCGTTCGCTTGCCCGAAAATCGACCAACTGAGAATCGAACGTCTTTGTGGTGTCGGTTTCCATCTAGACTGCAAGGCTCCATTGGGAAGTATAGAATTTCGGGGCTTCTCGCTCCATTCACCGAGTGATCAGGGTTAACGACCCGGGGCACGACCAGGAGACTGAATATGCGAGTTTTTATCGTCGGCATGTACAAATCCGGCACGACTTGGCTTCTGTCGGCGCTTGCTCACCATCCGGCCACGGTAGCCTACCGTGAATTCGACCTGGTCCGTGCCCTTTTCGATGTCAAGGGTACCGAGCGTCGGGCGTTGACCTGCCCTGAAGTGCGCCGAAATTTCCTCACGCGCTACCCTCTTTGTCGCATGTCTGACGAGCAGCTCGCAACGGTAGAGGCTGAGCCGAGCGCCCTGCCCGACGTCGTACCCACACGAAAGCCGGGCACCACTGATCCTCGCCGAACGCTCGGAGACCTTGATCGCGAGACGCTGGTTGAATTGAGCCGTGAACTGGTCTTGGACCAGAGCCCGGTCGACCGCGCGGCGGCACTGCTTTCTCGACTTCAAACCGTCGAAGGCCAATCGAGAACACTGGTCCTGAAGGCCGCCGACCAGGTTCCTGTGATGGACGTTCTCGATCAGCTCGCCCCGGGCAACCGGAAAGTCGTTATCGTGCGCGACGGCCGTGACGCAGCAGTGTCCGCTTTCTACTTCCGCAAGCTCATGATTGAAAGAGGCGCGCCCTGGGCACGCCAGCAGAAGGAAATTCCAGTCGAAAAGCTTTTCCAGGGGTGGCTGAGTCGCGCGCAAATGATCCTGGATGCCCGCGCACATGACGACCTCTACGTGCTTCGCTACGAGGATCTGCACCGGGACTTCGCAACTGAGCTGACCGGGCTTTTGAACTGGTGCGGGATGGACCACGACTCAGCCGTCATCGAGACCATTGCCGCGGCAACCTCCTTTGCCAAGCAGGCCGGCCGGGACCCCGGCGAAGAGCGTGCCGAAGTGCTTCGAAAGGGCGTAGTCGGTGACTGGCGCGAGAAGCTATCCGCCAAGGAAGCAGCATCGATCTGGAATACAGGGGGGGCGGTCCTGGAAGCCTTCGGCTACCAGCTGGATGGGTCTGTCGAAGCATTTGCCAGCGGGCCGGGCAACAGGCCCGGTTAATGACTCTCTTTTTGGCCAGTTCCTGCAAGAAAGACAGCCATGAGTCTGAATTTTCGTCGTGGAAACTGCGCCGCACATGACGGCGGAGATTCTGCTCTGGATCAGGCCGGATAGCACAGCAGGTGATGCTGTATCACGCCCGGGATCGGCTGGCGCAGAGCCTCGATCCGCCAGCCGGCATCCTGCGTAATTCCCTCAATGAAACTGCGCCGATAACGAGCGCGTAACAACGGGCGCTCGCTATTCTCGTCGACGAAATCTTCAGGTTGCGAGTCGTCGATGAACGTGGAGAACAGCAGTAGAGTATCTTTATCAGTGTAACGCCGGAGAATTTGCAGGATCGCCCTGACGTCTTCAGGCTCCATGTGAGTGATTACAGAAAAGAGCGTGATGATGTCGAAGTGCTGATCGTCGATGGGAAGCATCGAATCTGCCGTCATTCGGTCGCCATCGGGGTTGTACATGTTGTTTTGGAAATTGACGGTGGCATAAGAATACTTCGGGTCCCTTTGCAGGCGTTCCTGCAAATACTCGATCATCTGCCGGTAAACGTCGAGGCCTACATAGAGTCGTTGCGGGCTATCTCGTTCATAAAGACCCTGAGTCAACTTCACGCCGCATCCAAAGTCGAGAATCGAGCTTCCTGCGATCGGACGGATAGCGTCGAGATAGTCAAGCTGGGCAAGGGCCGAGTCGACCGAGGCGCGTTCATTCTCGCGCTGGGAGCCGCGGCGAAATTTCAAGGGGACAGACAGCTTTACATCGGTCATGCCATTACCTGCAGGCGTGTGGAAAAACGTTGGATCAGCGGTTTCAAATTATAAACGCTTTTACCCTGAAATCCGACTGATTCCTGGCGCGACATCGCCAGGGGAACATTGACCTCTGAACATTCGTGACATCTGTTTCGACGCCCGACCAGCGGCCCTGTTTGCGTAGGTTGGTAAGGCTTCGCCCACAGCTTTCCGCTCCTACCACACCAGTTCGCGCAGCAGCTCGATGCGAACGGACCGATGCTTGCCCAGCAGCAGCTTCCTCTTGATCCAGGCCACCCGGAAACACAGATCGACGAACGGCTGCTGGCCTGAAAGGGTGAATTCCGCGGCGTCGGACACGCGCTCGATGAAATCGCCCGTGGCGTCGCGCTCCAGCCAGTGGACGCCGGCCTTGGCGATGCCGGTGCCCAGCGGAACGTCCCGGCGCAAGCTCTCGACGTCGATCGCCACGACCGAATCGCCGTCCATCACGAAATTCTTGGCGACCGGATCGACGTAGTCCAGGCCGACCTGGATCTCGGTGGGCCGGAGCTCGCCGGCGCGCTCGAGAAGGGTCGCCTTCAGGTCGGGATCGATCAAGCCTGCGGTGACGAGGAACCCGAGGTCGATATTCAGCGCGCGCCAGAGATTCCGGGTCGATTCGCTGCGCCGCTCGGCACCGTAGAGAGCGCCGAAGAATGCGGCTATGGCGCTGCCATCGGACGCGAGAGACGGGTCGAATTTCCGGCCGTCGACGAAAGACAGCAAAAGTTCGTTCTCGTGACGATGAACCAGTTGCGGGAAACGCGCCCGTGCCGGCGCACTTTCGAGCGCCCGCTCAACCAGGACGGCCTCGTAGCTGTCTCCGAGTACCACCCGCTTGAAGCGCGTGCCGTTGATGTCGACGAAGTAAACCGACTGCCGCTTCGCGAATACGCCGGAGAACCGTCGAATGAACGCAAAATACAGCCTGCGCGATAACGAGTGCGCGTTTTTCTGAAAAAAAGAGCCAAGCCTGAGTGCCATGGGCAAGCGCTTCCGATCCGATGATTGAATTGCCGCGGCAGGGAGAGGCCGAAAGTTCGCAGCTCACCTGCTCAAACACGCCGCAATGGTAGCATGCAAGGCTTGATTCGCCGCCCGAAAAACCTGGACCCCCTACC
>Ga0209942_1000446_pt1 | contig 24963 bp, 17 predicted proteins | sample SalPonR1_A_D2_MG_FD_185695 | JGI IMG/M metagenome (GOLD analysis project Ga0209942, IMG submission 185695) | Salt pond soil microbial communities from South San Francisco under conditions of wetland restoration - Salt Pond MetaG R1_A_D2_MG... ...
ATTGAATAAAATATAAATCTTTTGATTGATGTAACTTCCTAATGGAATTAGTGATAAAACAAATCAACTATTATTTGTGAATTATGCAGGTTATATAGTATCAACCTGAGTTCGATTAATAAATCGGCCATCGAAAGTCCCCCTTAAAAAAGGGGGAAACAGGGGGATGTTTAACAGAATATCGCAAAATTCAATGAACACCCCTCTTGCCGAAGGCATCCCGATGGGGAAATCTCCCCTTGTTAGGGGAGACTATTTCATATTTTTTTATTAATCGAACTCAGGTTATCACATTTCTACTCTTACCACTTTATTTTCTGCGAGACCTCCTGTATCGGTAAACCTCCCAAAATTCCTTGTCAAAGATTTCAAAAAAATCAGTATTCAACTGATGTTACACCAATTCATTACATAAAAGTAGTACTATTTGTTACAAGGATTCCCCTCTTTTGACACTACTTTAATTGTGTTGAATCAAAAGATAGTCCACTGATTATTTGTTCACAGCCAAAGGAAATACTATTTCTCTTTGATACAGAGCGCACAAAGAGATTTGTTTCCGGATAGGTTTCAGAATCTCCCATTCAGAGATTAAGAGAGAGACCAGATAATTCCCGGCAGGTACGACTCCAAACTCCTGCCGGGATTATCATTACCTCGGTAAAAACCTTAAATAAATGACTGCTGTTTATGCATACGTTGGAATTACGCTTCCCTCCTGTTCTTAGCAAATTCCCGTTAATTTTTTTTATTTCCCTGGGTATTGCACTGCTATCTGCAGCAACATTTCTCAGTTCACCGGCCGCCGCTCAGGATGGCACAGATGGAGAGCCCTTTATTACTATCTGGAAAACAGACATTGGCTTCTCTTCCGATGACTTTATCACTATTCCCGGCGAGGGGGAGAACTACTCTATTGAATGGACCGAGGTGGAAGAGGTCGATGGCGACTGGGTAGTGGTGGACAATCCGAATACGGGCAGCGAGACCGGTTCAGGGGAACATAGAGTGACGTTTCAAGAGCCCGGTGCCTACCGTGTAGAGATCAGCGGCAACTTCACGCGAATTGTGTTTGGACAGGGAGGCGGTAGTGGAAAGATATTGGACGTGGAGCAGTGGGGTGATATTGAATGGTCGACCATGGAAGAAGCCTTTGTTGGAACCTCGAACCTGAATATCTCGGCTAGTGATGCACCGGACCTCTCCAGGGTTACAAGCATGCAGGCTATGTTTTGGGATTCTGAGATGAATGCTGACATCAGTCATTGGGACGTCAGCAATGTCACTGATATGAGTAGAATATTTGAGGATGCCGTGTTCTTCAATCAGAATTTAAATTCCTGGGACGTCTCCGGTGTTACGACGATGGCAGACATGTTCCAAGATGCCGAAGACTTCAACGGGGACATCAGCGGGTGGAACACCGGCAGCGTCACCGATATGAGCAGCATGTTTCACAGCGCCGGCAATTTTAATCAGGGTCTTAGCTCCTGGGATGTCTCCAGCGTAACTAGCATGGCAGAAATGTTTGATGGTGCCGATGCATTTAATGCAGATCTCAGTGGATGGAATGTCTCAAACGTCTCGGATATGAACAGCATGTTTTCTGATGCGAGGAGTTTCAATAGTGACCTTAGTTCCTGGGATGTCTCCGGTGTAACAACAATGGCATTTATGTTTTCAGATGCTTCGACGTTCAATGGAAATATCAGCGGATGGAATCCGGAGAATGTCTCCACCATGGAAAGTATGTTTTCAGGCGCAGACTCATTTAATCAAGATCTTGGAAACTGGAATGTATCAAGTGTAACCGTTATGGCGGACATGTTTTCAGGTGCGAGTTCATTCAACGGAGATCTTAGCGGATGGAACGTCTCGAACGTAACCGACATGAGCGAAATGTTTTCCTTTGCCGTGAACTTCAATCAGGGCCTCAGTTCCTGGGATGTCTCCAGTGTGACTACCATGGCGAGCATGTTTTCCGATGCCGAGTCGTTCAACGGAGACCTCAGCGGATGGAATCCGCAGAACGTCACCGATATGAGCAGCATGTTTTCCGGTGCCGTGAATTTCAATCAGGCTCTCAGTTCCTGGGACGTCTCCAGTGTGACAACAATGGCGAGCATGTTTTTAGGTACCGAGTCGTTCAACAGAGACTTAAGCGAGTGGAATCCACAGAACGTTAGCGATATGAGAAGTATGTTTACAGGTGCCCTTAATTTTAATCAGGACCTCAGTTCTTGGGACGTCTCCAGTGTCGAAACCATGGCGGGTATGTTCCAGGACGCCGAGTCGTTCAACGGGGACCTCAACGGGTGGAATCCGCAGAACGTCACCGATATGACTTCCATGTTTTCCGGTGCCTTGAACTTCAATCAGGATCTCAGTAACTGGAACGTTTCCAGTGTAACTACGATGGTGAACATGTTTTCAGATGCTGAGGTTTTCAATGGGGACATCAGTACCTGGGACGTTTCGAATGTCACCAATATGAGAAGTATGTTCAGAGCAACAAGTTTCATGAAAAGCGCATTTAATCAAACCCTCAGTTCCTGGGATGTCTCCGGCGTTGAAAATATGGCGAACATGTTTTCGAGCGCCGAGTCCTTCAATGGAGACCTCAGCGGGTGGAACCCGGAGAATGTTACTACCATGACAGGCATGTTTGAGAACGCCACCTCATTCAACAGGGATATCAGTGGATGGAATCCGCAAAACGTCACCAACATGGAGTTCATGTTCCGGAACGCCACATCATTCAACCAGGACCTCGGCAGCTGGGATGTATCCAGCGTTGAAACGATGAGACGGATGTTCGAGAATGCCGAGACTTTCAACGGGGGCCTCAACGGGTGGAATCCGATGAGCGTCACCGATATGACTGAAATGTTTAAAAATGCCTTTAGCTTTAACCGGGACCTCGGCTCATGGGACGTCTCCAGCGTTACCACAATGGAGGGCATGTTTTCAAGTGCTGAATTATTCAACGGAGACCTTAGCGGGTGGAATCCGCAAAACGTCCGCAATATGAGTAACATGTTTATTGGTGCTGTGAACTTTAATCGGGACATCAGTTCCTGGGATGTATCGAATGTCAGAAACATGAACAATATGTTTTTGGGAGCTGATTCATTCAATGGAGAAATCGGGGGTTGGGACGTATCGAGTGTTACCAACATGAACGGTATGTTACGTGCCGAGAGTTTCAATCAGGATATCGGAAACTGGGATGTTTCAAGCGTTGAGCGCATGGAAAGAATGTTTAGCGGAGCCAGGAGCTTTAACCAGGATATCGGGGGGTGGAGTGTCTCAAACGTGTTTACAATGGAAGATATGTTTGCAGGAGCCGAGAATTTCAATCAGAGTTTAGGAAGCTGGGATGTGAGCAATGTTGGGCAGATGGATGGAATACTAAACGAGACAGACCTGTCGGCAATCAATTACGACGGCACTCTGATAGGCTGGTCCGAGCGATCATTGCAGTCAAATGTCACGTTAGGCGCCCGGGGTCTCAACTACTGCGGAGCCACGGAGGAACGGCAGACGATTATTGATCAGTATGGCTGGGATATTATCGATGAAGGCAAGGACTGTTCAGTCTCCGGCGATCTTGCTATTAACCCCCAGCGGGCCGGGAATTTGGGCCCCACGACAATCACCGTGCTTGGCAGTGATTTGACCGGAGACTATAGCGCTAAGCTAACCCAAGACGGTCAAGCTGACATTGTGGGGCAGACGCTTCTCGTCGCTGACAACGGGACCGAACTTGAGGTACGCTTTGATCTGACGGATCAGTCGACGGGAACCTGGGATTTCGTGTTGACCGGTCCCGGAGAAATATCACAAACGCTCGAAGGTGCGTTTACCATCGTGGAAGGCGAGGAGCCGGAGGTGTGGGCCGAGATTCAGGGAGCCAATAACATTTTGGGTGGCCAGTCTACCACGGTGAACATCAACTTCGGCAATAGAAGCAATACGGATATTCACGATGTCATGCTCTTCGTTCGCGTGCCTCAAGAGGCTAATATCAGCGTGGCCCGGAATCAGATGCTCGGCACGGCCGTGGAGAACTGGGTCGATCCAGGAGCTTTGGATTCAGACGTACGGGAAGGTCTCGAGGAGCTTAACCCATATTTTAACATGGAGGGAGAGGGCCACACGTTGCTGCCTCTCTGGTACTATCGGCTCCCGGCGCGGACCACAAATACGCTAAGTATCCAGATTACACCGTCGGATCCTAGCTCGCCGAGGCCTCTTGCCGATTCCATCGAAGTCGAAATCGCTGCCCTTTCTATTGAAAACGACTTTGCGCGCACCGGCGATTTTAACGAATCGAAGCCCCTGCTGCTCTCCGGGATGATTACTGAATTTTTAGAGACGGCAGCTAACTTGAACCAGAAAACGGCAGGGATGCGATCCGCCTCCTTCTCAAATAATCCTCCGACCAATATAGCCTCATTGAATGAAGGGTCGTCGTGTAACAACGTAAAGCCTGAACTGAATGTGTCGGCAGAGGATATCCGAAATCAAATAGATGAAGATCGGTCGATAATAGTTGAGACGGGGCGTAATTTAGTCAATCCAACCAATGTCGCCCAAGGTCTTGTCATCGGTATTGGCACTGCGGCCATATGTGGTGTCACGTTCGGAACGCCTTGCCTTGCAGCCACTGGCATTGGTCTTCTGAATGAGGCTAATACCCTTTATCAAGCTTACGAGGCTGCCGACGAGGAGCTCAGCGACGAGGAAAAGGAACAGGTCGAGGAAAATTTCATGGCAGAGTGTCGTGAGCAAAAACCCGCTCCACCATATCGTCCAAGTGTACGGCCAAGTAACGGTCCAAACGGTGGCGGTCGATCATTTGGTCACCCTCACTTTATGAGTTTTGATCGGCAGGATTTTGACTTTCAGGCAGTTGGCGAGCTCATCCTTACCCGTTCCACTATCGATGACCTGGAACTTCAGGTTCGCCTTGAACGAATTAACTCGAACTTCCAGGACTTCACCATCATTACGGCCGCAGCGATGAGCGTGGCCGGCGATGAGGTCGTTATCGAGGAGGACCGCGGTTCTTTCGGGAACCTGCCAACACTTAAGATTAATGGCACATCAATGGATCTGCCAGACGTAGGCGCGGAACCAATGATGCTGCCGGGCGGCGGCTCCATCAAGCGGTCGGGCCGCACCCTCATCGTTGAGTGGCCCGATGGCAACAACCGCGTGGATGTTCGCCAGAGCGCCACAGAAATGGGCATCCTGGCCGAGCCGATGTTCTCGACCGACTATGCCGGAAAGGTTGATGGGCTTTTGGGCAACATGGACGGAAACACGGAAAACGACTTTACCACCCGCGGTGGGACAGTGCTTGTACCTCCTCTTTCATTTGATGAACTCTACAGGGAGTTTGGCGACAGCTGGCGGATTACGCAGGAAGAATCGCTTTTCGGCACGGAAACATTTGAGAATTTGAATATACCGAGCCAGCAAGTGACCACCGCCGACATGGACCCTAATGCGGTATCTGAGGCCAAATCGGTTTGTCAAGACTTCGGTATTAAAGATCCAATCCTGCTGGACAACTGTATCTTCGACATCGCACAAACCGGTGATGAGCGCTTTGCGATCGACACCCGGGAGCTTATTACACCGGTAGCCAATGAACAGGTCAAAGACTATTTGAGCGACACCGACACCAAGATTCAAATAAGCCTGGATGCCGCTCCGGCCGGCGGAGAGGAATTTACCTTCAGCGGATCAGGTGAGCTGGGAGATTTTGTCCTATCCAATAATGGAAACAGTTCCACAGTCACACATACAGATGCTTTTCCCTATCTGCCGGCAGGTAGCTATGATATTACCCAGCAGCTTCCCAATGAAGACGACTGGGAACTATCTGATATCTCCTGTACGGCGGCACAAGGCATCACAACGGATCTTGGCAATGGGTCGGTTACCATAGACCTTGCCGAAGGAGACGTCGTTCGCTGCACGTTCAAAACTATTGGCCGGCCACTCCCTGTCACCCTTGGAGAGCCGACAGACGAACAGGTGGTTGCCGCCGATTCTGTCCTGTTTACCTGGCAGGAAGGCGACCCGCAAATCGATCAGTATCAGTTTGAACTGGCGACAGATGAGACCTTTACCTCTATTCAGCTGGATTCGGTTCTTACCGACACCTCCATTGTTCTTGGGGATCTGGCAGATCAAAACACCTACTGGTGGAGAGTCCGTGCCCAAAACGACGTGGGCTTCGGCGAGTACAGCGATCCGCAAACATTTTCGTTTATGCCGACCAGCGTTGACCCATCCGCCGGAGTTCCTGTTAGATATGAGCTCTCGCAGAACTACCCAAATCCTTTCAATCCTTCTACAGTGATTGAATACGCACTGCCTGAGACCGGCTATGTAGAGCTGCTTGTTTATAATATCCTTGGCCGTGAAGTTGCGACATTGGTAAATGGACAGAAACAAGCCGGATATCATCAGGTCACCTTTGATGCCTCAAATCTTGCAAGCGGACTCTATATCTACCATCTGCGGGCCGAAGGCTTTGAGCAGTCACACCAGATGACGCTGATAAAATAAGTTATAAACCATAGGGAGGAATTGAGAAGACAATCCATTTGGAGTCTCAGTTAGTTTGGACTGGAGATGCGTCAACGCTCAATTGTCGGAAAAAGACCTGACAGCATTCCGGCGCTTTTTCCGGTTTCTGTCAGCGCCAAGATTCAACGCTGTCAGATCCCGAATAGGGATCTCTCTTGGGCGGTGGTACTGAGTTTCTGTTTTTACTATGTATTATTCATATAGAGTCTATTTTATAACCACCTATGAATGGATATAAATGAGAAAAGTAACCTTATTATTGGTATCGGTAGAAATCCTGACCCTTCGGCGCAGTGTCTATCAAAAGTGTGATAAGTGCCAGTATTGCTTACCGTTTTCTACATGAGTTATAGAATCTTTGATATTTTACCCACACAAATCCAGTTAGACCCAAAAAAGAAGGGATAGCCTCAAAGCAATAACGGAAGAATACTCACGAAATATTCAAAACTTTTGCTCCCCGTGAGCCGCCCTTTTTTAAATCCATCAACGCTTTGTTGGCCTCTTTCAGGGGATATGTCTCAATATCCGGCTTGATGCCGAATTCTGCCGCCACCTTCAGCATATTCTCCACGTCTTTCCGGGTGACGTTTGCCACGGATTTTATCTCCTTTTCCATCCACAAATGCCGTGAGTAATCAAGTTTCTGCAGATAGTCCTGATCGGCGCTCTCTTTCCGTATTGCATTGATCACCAGCCGGCCTCCGGGTTCAAGGTTACCCAAAGCCTCCACGACCGGTTTCCAGGCAGGGGTTGTATCGATAATCGCATGAAGCTTTTCCGGCGACTTCTCTTCTGTATCACCGGCCCAGGAAGCCCCCAGCTCTTTCGCAAACTCACGTTGTTCCCCCGATCGTGCGAACACAAATATTTCACTATCAGGATAGAGATGTTTTGCCATCCTGAGCACCAGGTGGCCTGATGCACCGAACCCTGTCATGCCAAGGCGGTCTCCGTTGGATATCTCTGTTAAAGAAAGCGACCTGTATCCGATCGCTCCTGCACATAAAAGCGGGGCAGCTTCCCCATCTTCAAGCCCCTCAGGGACCGGGTGCGCAAAATCAGCGGGTACCGTCATATATTCTGCATAGCCGCCATCTGCATCGCGACCGGTTGCCATAAAATCCTGACAAAGGTTTTCTTCCCCTCCTTCGCAATGATAGCATTCGCCGCAGGCAGAATAGATCCAGGCTATGCCAACCCTGTCACCCTCTTTCAGTGATTCTGAATTTCCGGCTGTTTTTTCCACCGTCCCTACCGCCTGATGTCCCGGCACCATGGGAAATTCTTCGGGTGGCGTCCTCCCCTCTATTTCATCCAGTTCAGTATGACAAACTCCGCAAACCGATACCTTTACAAGAACCTCCCCCTCAGCGGGTTCAGGGACAGGGATCTCTTCATATTTAAGTGGCTCCGGATTCTTTTTTAATTCTGTGATTTCATGCAGTCGCATTGCTTTCATAGTGATAACCGGTTATAAGTTAGAGATCAGTTTAATTCTTCTTATTTCTTGAGACGTTCTGCTTATTGCCTTCCCGATAAATTTATTTGCATTAATTACTCAAAAATAAGCTGTTGCCAGCCCAATAATTTATCCGTTTCTATCTAAACATTGTAAAGCAGACAACCATTTCAGATAGCACTCTGTGACTGTAATTCATCTACCAAATAAACCTCCGGCAGTGCCCATGCGTTGCTGCATTCTCCTCACTGCTTTAAGATCTCTAAAGATATGATATGCATCGGCTTCCGGCTGTTACTATCAATAAATATTTGAAATGATAAAGGCCTTAAAATTTGTTGTAGGTGATAGGATAGGTACTTAACCAGTATCAGCTTAAAAAATCAATGTCTAAAACCAGTTCTCACCGAACTGTCAACGGGCACAGATAGAAAGTATTAATCAAGCACTTTTCAAATGACTGATTTCAAGATAGAAAGAGAAAAAATGGTAAAGAGGCAGCTAGAGAGCCGTGACATAACCAATCAAAAGGTTTTGGAAGCCATGCGTATGGTGCCTCGTGAAAAATTTGTAAAAGACGGAATGGAAGAGCGTGCCTACGACGACTCCGCGCTGCCGATTGGTGCCGATCAAACCATTTCACAGCCCTACATTGTAGCTCTGACCCTGCAGGCAATTGATCCTGACGAAGGTGATGTAATCCTGGATATCGGTACGGGATCAGGATACGCAGCAGCAGTCGCTTCAGAAATTGCTGACAGCGTGATGTCGGTGGAAAGAATTGAGTCACTACATCAATTTGCCGAATCCAACCTGGAGGATGCAGGCATCAAAAATGTCCGGCTCCGGCACGGCGACGGTACGTTGGGCTGGCCGGAATTCGCTCCTTATGACGGTATTATGGTGGCTGCGGCATCTTCCGAGGTGCCGGGAAATCTTAAGGATCAGCTTAAGGTTAATGGTCACTTGGTGATCCCTGTCGGAAGCGGACTGGTTGGGCAGCAGCTGCTGCGCTACACAAAACAAGAGGATGAGAGTTTCATAAAAGAGAAAATTGCCGGTGTCCGGTTCGTGCCTCTGGTCAGCGGAAAGGAGTAGGCTCCAATTTATTGAATATCAGGATAGAACAAAAACAATCAAGTAAAACCAGACACATTATGGCTGCTATAGTTGAAACCCGACATATTTTTATAGCCCACGGCTGGGAGAACAGTCAGCATATTCACAAATTGATTGAACTACTGGACCGGGCTGACACGTTTGATGAAGAATTTGCATATGTAAATCACGGCAACTTCGACAGAAGTGTACTCCGTGATGAGATGCTTAATGATCCGAACCTTGCGCTAAAAGAGCAGATGACCGAAACCGATGTGGTGCTGGTGATGACAGACATTTATCATGATTATAAAGACTGGATTGACAAAGAGATAAACCTGGCTAAAGAGCTGGACTTGCCAATTATTCTGATTCGGTCCTATGAAAACCGCGAGACACCCTCTCACCTGGAAGAAAAAACAGATGAGATTGTCGTTTTTGACCCGGAAGAGATCCTCAAAGCGATCAAAAACTATGGATAACGACTTTTTACCGGGCGATCATTCACCTAATACACCTTGTTCATCCACATCATGACATTACTCTCATCTGTCGCAACAATGCCAGATTTATAAGATGCAGGTTAGTTGAAGCATAAAAGCAGTTCATGTGGCTTCGTGTGATATTCTGAATCATGTTGAAGTCATCTTTACTCAATAAACCTGAACCCACTGTAAAACATGAGTAAAAAACCTCTTCTTCATAAATACATACCTTTATTTGATTGGATAAGAAGCTACGATAAAAGTGATTTGCGTGGCGACTTGATTGCAGGAATTACAGTGGGCGTAATGCTTATCCCGCAAAGCATGGCATATGCGGTTTTAGCCGGTCTTCCCCCGGTATACGGGCTTTACGCTTCTGTTTTCCCGATGATTATTTATGGAATTTTGGGCACATCACGTGAACTCGCCGTCGGACCCGCCGCAATTATCTGTATTCTGATTGTAGCCGGGGTTTCTGAGTTCGCTGAAGTGGGTAGCGACAGATTTATTCAAATGGCAATACTCACAGCATTCGGGGTAGGCATACTTCAGCTTGCAATGGGAGTGCTGAAGATGGGTTTCATCGTAAACTTTCTTTCACATCCTGTGAATAGCGGGTTTATTTCTGCCTCCGCACTCATCATAGCGGTGAGTCAGCTTGGATCCCTTCTTGGTTTGGATCTCGAAAAATCAGCCAAGGTGTACGAAACAGCTGCTGAAGTGGCATTGAGTATAGGTGATATACATCCCGCCACTGCCCTCTTGGGGGTAGTGTCCCTGATTTTTCTGATAGGTTTCAAATATTGGAAAAAACGATTCCCGGCAGCTCTTGTTGTCGTAGCAGCAGGTATCATGTTTACCTGGCTTTTTAACCTGGACACCAGTGGCGTATCTATTGTGGGCAGTATACCGGAGGGAATGCCGTCTTTGAGCACCTCTTTTATAAATATCAGTGACCTCCAGCAGCTGATTCCGCTGATTTTAATTATCTCCCTCGTCGCCTATGTGCAATCCATCGCAATAGCCAAACTGATGGCCAGTAAAAAGGGGTACAGGATCGATTCAAACCAGGAACTTATCGCTCTGGGCGCAGCAAACATCGGAGGAGCATTTTTCCAGGCATTCCCCACGACCGGGGGCTTTTCAAAAACAGCTGTCAACGAACAGAGCGGCGGCAAGTCGGGGATCTCTGCTATCACAACAGCCGTTCTGATAGGATTGACACTACTCTTTTTAACCCCCCTCTTTTATTATCTGCCAAAAGCGATACTGGCAGCGATCATCATAAGTGCTGTGGTCGGGCTTTTTGATTTAAGGAGGATGGTTTATCTCTGGCGGGCCGACAAGCGGGATCTGAGCATGCTTCTGATCACCTTTTTTGCCACGATCATCATAGGAATTGAAGAGGGAATCGCTATCGGTGTGGTCATCTCCGTGATTACCGTTGTTTACAGCACAACCAGGCCCCCGACTGCTGAACTCGGAAGGCTGGGCGACACCAGGAATTTCAGAAATGTGAACCGCTACCATTCGGCCACCACATGGGAGGACATTCTGGTTTATCGTTTTGATTCCGCGCTTTATTTTGCGAATGTTGAGTATTTCCAGGATTCGCTTGAAAATCTTATTCAGGATAAAGGCGAGGAGAATCTTAACCTGGTCATTCTCGATGCCAGGTCGATAAACAGCATTGACTCTACCGGTGTACATATTCTTAAATTCATCATCAAGGGGCTCAGAGACAGAGAGATTGATATCTACATCGCAGGGGCTATTGGGCCTGTGAGCAAGATGCTGAAAAAGACAGAAATCGTTGATATGGTCGGGGAAGACCATTTCTTTTTTGATGTTCCCAGTGCTGTGGAGCATTACCAATCCGGCGAATCATCGGCAACCGATCATGATTATTCTCCTCTGTATTCGGATGAATGACGGTTGGGTTCCTCTGGAATAAGTCCGGTGGGTTAAAAATTATTTAATTCTTACCCATCCAGTGTCTCTGGAGCAAATAAAAAAGTCTTCTTATGTAGGTTTCGCGGCTGACAAACCGATACAGACTCAAACCACATGGAAACCATTAATATTGCCGATGAACCGTTCAAGATTAAATGACCAACCTTTAAAAGTAAGACAGCGTATTCCATGACTTGTCAGGAATAAACTCAAACCAATTAGACGTACAGGGTCGGCCGGCTGTTAAATATGAAACGTGCAGATGTTTCAACATTCGAGCTAATTGTATCAGGCTTTCTTGTGAACCTGAGTTCGTTTCAACAGCATTTTACAAAAAGGTGTGATCACCAATCACTTTACTTAAACCCACACCCCAGTGTGGCACTTTACCGCCTAAGGTATAGTACATCTGTTTAAAGCCCATTTTAAGTGCATAAGGAGTAACGCCCATTTCCAGATGCGATTCGTCACCTCCCCACCATTCATCCGTGCGCATATAAAAGCCCTTCATACCTCCCATATCACCCATGCATAGCAGTTCAAATTCCATCGGTTCAACTTCGCCCTCAAAAACCCCCAGTTCTTTCGATATGGTATTGGTTAGTACTTCAGCTTCCATGTGGCCTAACGACCCGATTTTGGGTACGGTGATTGAAGCAGCATCTCCTACCGCAAAGATGTTTTGATAGTCCGGATTACGCATATACAAATCAGTAATCACAAAACCTTTATCATCGGTGAAAGGTAACTCTTTCAGAAAATCATGGGCTTGCCAATCGGGGAATATAATGGCTACTTCGCTTTCCTGTGATGAACCGTCATTAAATTCAATTCCGTCTTTGTGAATCTTCTTTATCCCGCGGGTATTTGCCTGGTAATTATATCCCTCTTTATCCATCATAGGCAGTAACTCATCGAGTATGCTTTCACCCGCATCTTCTGCAATTACCTCTGCAGGGGTTGACAAATAAATGGTGGACTCATCGCCTTTTTTATTTTCTTTTAACCAATGAGCCATGGAGAAGGCTAATTCTACAGGCGGGCCTTCGCAGGCGGTTTCTGCTACAGGCAATCCTTCGGGAAGTTTATCACTCTTACCCTGATGGAACAGGTCTGAAGTGATGCCGATAGGTCCGCCCTTATATTCTTCATGTAAATAATTTCTTAAGCGATTACCCAGAAAAATATCGGTAAGACTATGGCCGTGTTCACTAAATCCATCAACAGCATCATAGGCCAGGCGGTTACCCAATGCCACAATTAAATAATCGTATTGTATTTTACGACCCGGATGTCCCGGCCGTTCATTAGGCTTATAAAAGACGGTATTGGTTTCAGGATCAACATCTTTTACTTCAGCCTGAATAAACGTACTGCCATCATCCTCCAGAAATGATATGAATTGATAATTCATGTCTATGCCGGGATTTTTATTTTCCAATACCTGCATGGGAATATTTGGCACAAAGGTAAGCAGCGATTTACGGTCAATAATAGTAATCTCTGCTTTGTCTTTCACCGCATCGTGAATATATCTTGCGGTTGTGAGTCCTGCAAAATTGCAGCCGAGGATAACAATATTTGGTTTTGACATGGCTTTTTATTTTCGATTTCTCTTTTTATTAGCTGTGTGGAGTCAACAGAAAAGTTCAATACGGTAAAACAAACGACTGAACTGAACGGTCGTCATCAGATTAAATCTCTGCTTGATGGGGTTCTCTTATATATTAAAATGGCTGAAATTATCGGAGTTCACAAGTCTGAAAGTTCACTTTTTTCCCAACCCAATTATGTGTGAATACCGACCGTTTTAGGATCTGGCTACCCTTTAAATTTAATGGTTCTATCCAGATTAGTGTGCGTACTTAATTCATCAGTTATTACGAGTTACTGTTGAAGAATACATTTTGTAAATACCATTCAATGGATGTGTATGAGAATAGAAAAAATGGTTACGGTGGTTATCCCAGATCCCGAAGGTTTTTTTAACACAGCCTGGAGCAATGTGTTTAGTTCGGAGACATCCTTTACAGGTGTTCGGGGAGATGGGTTACACTATGGACAATATCGGTTGTTGAATGTTACAGAAATTATAGAACGCTTAATATTACCCACACTAATCCACATAGAGCCGGTTAATACTATAGACTCCGAAAATCAGAGGGCATATACTGTTCATCCGGCTGTGGCCCTGTAATAAAGGCAATGTTTTAAGCGTGAGATCAATGATCAGCGATCAATCTGAAATAGACGGGCAGCATAAAAACTACAATCTATTTTGCGCCTCTTATTACATGTCCGTACTTGAGAAGACCTACAAATATCGCTCCCCCCAGAATGTTACCTACTGTTGCCATTATCAGGAACAAAAAGTAATCCGTAAACCCTATCTCACTGGAGGTTAGCAGTCCGAACAAGACTTCGACGTTACCGGCGATCGAGTGCGGAAGATGTAGTATTCCAATTGTTGCGGCAATAATCCAGATGATAAAGATCCGGCTGAGCGTTTCCTGTGCCGACGTAACAAGCCATGCCAGCAAACCCATTAACCACCCGGCAAATATCGCTGCAATCAAAAGCCAGTGAAGCGGATGGGTAACAAGTTTCAATCCAATCGTTTCAAATGCTTCAGGTGTTACCACTCCCAGCCCCGGCATCAATAGTACAGCCAGGCCTGTGAATACGATACCCCCGATAATATTGCCGACGTAGACAATGCCCCATAGCTTGAATAGCTGATTAACAGACGCCTGCCCATCAATTACCGGCATTACGGCAAGCGTCGTATGCTCAGTGAAAAGCTCGGAACGACCCAAAATAACCAAGATAAAACCAACAGAATAAGCGGTTGCAAGCAGAAGTTCTGTAGTCAGATCTCCAAAACCGCTTGCCGCCAGAGTCAGGAACACCCCCATCAGCAAAGGTCCGAAACCAATATCCAGACCGGCAGAAAAACTGGACATCAGCAAGCCAACATTATCCCGGTTAAGCTCATTCTTACCTTTCTCAATAACTGATTTTAAGACCTCTGGCGTAGGCTTCATATCCATACAAGAACCTTGTTTTAAAAGAGAATTTTAAATCTGAAAACATCCATTTCTTCCCGACTAAAGTAAAATAGGGCCTTTCTAAGTGATTGACTCAATATGTATGCTGATCGTTGGCTTTCATCCCGGTTATTTCCTGATACATATTTAAAAATAGAAAAGATGCTGCTTAAAGTTCAGGTTTGGTTGTCATTTTACTAATAACCTCAAAAAACGAAAGTGAAACGCCCTGAATGAGAAAGTATAACCTTCTGAAGTCTTGAGCAAAACCATTGAGAGATTGGTCAGCGGCCAGCAAAACCAAAGGATCTTGTTACAGGCATGCTGCGTCCGGAAGCTCAGTAAATATTTCGGGAATCTACAGAGGCGTCGAAGGCCGGTGAATTTTTTAGGCACGGCTGGCGAACCTGGCCGCCAAGATGTACAACCCATCAGGTTAAACCCACAAATTGATTATGCTGGTAATGGCACAGTCACGTTAAACAGGGTCATAAATCTTAACTTAACGTCAGTTCGACATAAAGATTTGGAAAGGAGTCTGAGGCTGTCCAATAAGTATGGTTACCCGTAATTCAACCTAAATTATTTAGTTTAGTTATAAAAGTTGTAACAAGATTACTTCGTGTTGCTTCGTGACCTCGCGTTTTCGTGGCAATGATCGGAAACTCATTACCACGAAGGCTCAAAGACTCAAAATTTCACGAAGTAAACTTAAATAATTAAGGCGACTGTAAACCAAATCTATCTTTTTGGACAGTCTCACTTTTCACATCTAAATTCAAAGTTTTATCTCGAACTTACGTTAACTTATATCATTGCTCAATTAGACTGATATAGACTCACATCAACCCAGCTGTTGGTTCCATTCAAATCAATGTCTTAAAAGATTGGGGCAGGTGCATATCGGCCGGCACCGGCACCATTCAGAAGTCTACTAACGTTTACTCTACCGGCTCGATAAGCTCTCTTGAGTTATTCTCAGCGTTGTTTACTTTCTGAGATACCCGGTAATAATCCAGGGCATCTTCCGGGAAAGGCCTCAGCAGCTCTTTCAGGCTATCGGTATCGTGATTATTGGGATCAAGCCACTCATCCCACTCCTCCTTCAGGAGCATTACAGGCATCCTTCCGTGAATCTCTTTTAATTTCTCATTGGCATTTGTTGTAATGATGGTATAGGTGGGAATCCGCTCGCCATCCGGAGACTCCCAGACATTGTAAATCCCCGCCATGGCAAACATCGGGTCTCGGGTCGGGTGTATATAATACGGTGTTTTATCTCCCTCCTCCCCCTTCCATTCATAAAAACCTGATGCAGGGACCAGGCATCTGTACTTCTTAAAACATGGTTTGTAGGAACGTTTAGTGTCGATGGTGTCTGCACGGGCATTGATCATACTGTAGCTAATGTCCTGCTCATCGGCCCAGAAAGGGATTAGCCCCCAGCGAAATGGCAGGATCGAGCGACGGCCTTCCTCGTTCTCACCGACAACCGGCATCAGAGCAGAGGGTGCAACATTGTAGCTTGGCTCTATGTTCTCCAGTTCAATGGCATCTGCCTCAAACCATTCCCCAAGCTCCTCTTTATCTTCGCTGAAAGAATATCTGCCACACATAACAGGCCTTTTTTAACTACGATTATCGTTGCTGTTAGTATGACAAAACTGACATCAGAATAGTTTAGGTTTCTGTTGAAATCGCTGTCTTATTCTTTTAATGTTTCCTTCAGATATTCCGGGCGAGCTTTACGTTTCATCTGTTTATCCGTATGAAAATAATTCTGTCTCAGAGAATGTTATTTGAATCCTGACTTCTCATATGCCTATATCTGAATTTTATCAGATCACAATTTACGATATTGTATGCAATGCGTGGTTATGAGTGCTCTTTACTTATAATCAACGTGCGTAAATAACATAACCAGAATCACAACGGGTTGACTGCGGGCGCTGCTCATTAATTTGTTTTGTGTACTCAGTGAATCTCAGAGTAGACCCTATTACCGTATCAAATAAACTACTTCAGTGCAGAGCCCACGAAGTATCAAATTGAAATCCATAATTTTTCAAAAATTTGAGCTTTTTTGTGAGTGTCCCCCTTACCACGAAGTGATCCCTTTGGGAGAAGGGGGACTTTTATCTTTCTTCCGAACCAGAGGATCGGGAAATTAAACCACTTTAGATTAAAAAACTATCCGGAGAAACAATCATTTGGTTTGTTGCTCTTCTGAATCGACTTAAGGAACATCATGCGGTATACTCAAAGGATCAGGAATTTCGGGCATCTCTGATACGTTTGAAGAGTGTGTTCATTATTTACCAATGACAGATTTTTAAAGTGCTTTTTTCAGTCTAAAATCTACTTATACTAATTTAATACTTATGCCTTAATACCTACCGATATACAACTGGTTTCGCAGTTGTGCGAAACAAAATGCCCCAGCAGGGGCATAATGTACTTAGCCCCGCACAAGCGCCGTGTTGTTTCGGCGCGCAGTGCGGGGTAAGAGAAGGCAGGCGTCGCAAGTCCCCGAGGCACTTGATTCTGCAGAAGAATTGAGCTCAGTCGAAGGGGAATTAGAATCATGTAAACCGTGGATGCATCATGAGCTGAAGTGGTGCTACGGTCATATTAATTTACCCGGAACACCGCATACTACGCTTCACTCACAAAACGTATGGTACTGCCGGATAAGAAACCGCATCCTGTCATTTTAAAAAATAGTATTTCCACGCATTTGGGCAAGATTAGCGGCTACCGGTGACAGATTGAAAATTAGTTGATCGATATGCTGGATACTTAAACGGCTGTGAGTCAGATCTGCCTGCCAGCCGGCGGGGGAAATCATCCTGTTCCTTTAGTACAGGATGCGAGGGGTGTAAAGAAGCTTGATGACTGGCCCGAAACTATATGGTCAGGTAGGAATAGTATGCTGCTGAACACCCCTCGCCATCCCGAAGGGATCCCTTACTGGGCAAGGTGTGATCTTTACTGTCAACTTTAAAATGGTGATGTCCATATTTTTGGTAAATTAGTGGCTATAGATGACAGAGTAAAAAACGACGGTAAATCATCAATTTAGTAGTCGAAACACCAAACTAAAGCCACTATTTTGCCGGAACTGCCAGATGTAGAACTTTTCAAAAGTTACATAGACTCAACGTCACTGCATAAGTCTATAACAGGAGTAAAAGCGAACGATTCATACGCTTTGAAAGGCACAGATCCCGGGACCTTAAAGAAAAATATTATAGGCCAGAACCTCGCTGAATCACGTCGTCACGGCAAATACCTTTTCCTCAATCTTAGTGATCACGACACGCTGCTGCTTCACTTCGGCATGACCGGCCACCTCAGGTATTTCAAAAATGAAGAGGAAAAGCCCGACTATATGCAGCTACTGCTTACTTTTGACAACGGGTATAGCCTGGCATACAGCTGTAAGAGGAAGCTGGGAGAGATACGGCTGGTGGAAGATCCTGACACCTTTATCAGCGACAACAACATGGGACCTGATGCTCTTGATCCGGACCTGGATTTTGACGCCTTTTCGAAGGCTTTTGAAGGACGCCGCGGAATGGTAAAACCGGCATTGATGAACCAGAAGATTATCGCTGGAATCGGGAATGAATACTCGGATGAAATATTGTTCCAGACGCGTATACATCCTAAAACGCAGGTGCCGGATCTTGAGCAGAGCGACTTAAAAAGCCTGTATAACATTATGCAACAGGTACTGATCAAAGCAATCGATTGCCGGGCTGATAAGGACCGGTTTCCCGGCCATTTTTTACTGCGCAACCGGGAAGAGGACGCAGAGTGTCCCGGAGGCTGCGGCGGAACTATTCAAACAGCGGAGGTATCAGGACGAACCGCATATTTTTGCCCTGATTGCCAGGAGAAGAAATAAACAGACTTGCTATGAAACTCACATTTTTAGGTACGCGCGGTTATATTGAAGAGACCTCCCCGGGGCATCGAATGCACAGCTCACTGATGGTGTCCTATAAGGGAAAGGAAGTTATGATCGACTGCGGGCTCGACTGGCTTGATCAATTAACGGAGTTGAATCCATCTGCCATTTTGCTAACCCATGCCCATCCCGACCATGCGTTCGGACTCCAGAACGGAGCACCCTGCCCTGTTTATGCGACCGATGAGACGCTCAGTGATATCAGGGAGTACGGCCTGGAGGGGACGGTGACGGTTGAACCTAAGTCACCGTTTGAAATACAGGATATGAAATTCACGGCCTATCCCGTAGAGCATTCAACAAAGGCACCAAGCGTGGGCTATAGAATCGAAGCAGGCACACAAACCGTGTTTTACGTTCCTGATGTCGTTTATATTCACGATCGTGATGAGGCACTAAGCGGCTGTGATGCCTATATAGGCGATGGCTCCACTGTGAGCACGAGCTTCGTACGAAAACAGGGAGAAAATCTAATTGGTCATACACCTGTTCGAACCCAGCTGACCTGGTGCAAAAAGTTTGATATTCCAAAAGCCTTCATCACGCATTGTGGCTCAGAGATTGTGGATGGAGGAGACAAGGTTGAAAAGGAGATTATGGAGGAAGCTGACCAGAGGGGCGTTGAGACCATTATTGCAACCGACGGAATGGAGCATATCCTTCGATAGACGAGCGATACCGTCACATTTTTATTCTCACAGTGAAAGGCTTGCGTCCCCATCTGACCTGAATTCAGGAAAAGATCATCTCCTTTAACTGTACCGCATTTTTAGGTGCAAATCCCTGCTCGTCGTTGTCAAAATAGATAAATACACTGTGGCCGTCCATAGCCCAGCCTTGAGCTCTCTCTGCCCAGCCCGATAGATCTTCTTCACTGTAGCATCCCTTGTATTTCTCTTCTGATGGCCCGTGCAGCCGAACATACACTGAATCCGCGGTAACCCTGACAGGACTATGGTACCCGGCGATGTCGTATATACAGAACGCGATACTGTTTTCTTTTAAAATCTGAAACACAGAATCGTTGATCCAGCTCTTATCCCGGAACTCAAATACAAAACCGGATTCATCAGGCAATAGCGAGATAAAGTTCTTTAGTCGTTCTTCATTAAAATTCCAGTTCGGCGGAAGCTGGAAAAGTATGCGGGACAGTTTCCCGCCGAGTGCGTTAAATGTATCAAGCATTGTATCGAGACTATCCTCAGGTTCTTTCAGTTTCTTCATATGCGTGATATACCGATTTGCTTTTACAGAGAAATGAAAAGAATCGGGGACCACGTCTGACCAGCCCGCAAGCGTATCTTTATCGGGAAGCTGATAAAAGCTGTTATTAATCTCAACGGTATCCAGTTTTTGAGAATAATATTTCAGCCACTTCTCTTGCGGCAAATCATCAGGAAAAAATGGCCCCTGCCAGTGATCGTAACTCCATCCTGACGTACCTATATGTATTCTGTCCAACATTCCCATGTAATTTCCCCGATTAAAATTTGATAAGATACCCAGTCCTAAAATATGCTCTCAGATCATTTAGAATGGGTTTTTCGGAATTATTCCCGTCTTTATACCGTTTAAATAATAACATCACTACAAAATTTCTCATTCAAAAAAAAGAGATCATATTATGGCTGAAGCAACCAAAATAAGAGAAGTAAGCGCCAAAGATTTAAATAACGAATTAAACAGCAATAAAAGACCTGTCTTAATCAATGCACTTGACGAAGAAGCATATATCGCAAAGCGAATACCGGGATCCATCAACATTCCTGCAGACAAGCCCAACGTGATTAAATCCGTTATTCCGGACAGAAGTCAGAACATTGTGGTTTACTGTGCAAACAGCGATTGTACCGCATCGCCTGAGCTTGCCGGAAAATTGATGGACCTGAACTATGATAATGTCCGTGACTTTGATGCCGGACTCGCAGGATGGAAGAAAGAGGGCTACGAATTTACCGGATCCGAAGTTTAAACCTTCGATCGCAACTGTGCCGGGTCAGGACATGCAAGATTTAAACAAAACAGGGGCTTCGAGGCCTCTGTTTTTTATACCGTTTTAGTTCAGAGTGATTGAGATAAATTTTCAGATTAACTCAGAAGCCTATGCAATCTAAAATTTCTGCCTTGTTGGTTCATCTTTTCACGGCTGCCGGGGCAATACTTGCGCTTTGGTCACTGATATTGATTGCAGACGGACATGCACAAAGCTCTTTAATAGTGCTTGCACTTGCAGCGATTGTTGATTCTGTAGACGGAACTCTTGCCAGGCGCGCAAATGTAAAAGACCATACGCCAACTATTGATGGCGCACTTCTCGATAATATCGTTGACTATCTCACCTGGGTATTTTTACCGGTCGCATGGGCTTATTACTTCCTGGATGTTCCTTTTCTGATTGGGTCGGTCGTTTTGATCAGTAGCCTTTTTGGGTTCAGCCATAAACAGGCCAAAACAGAGAATCATTTTTTCAGAGGCTTTCCCTCCTACTGGAATTTTGTGGTCCTCTATCTCTTTGTGCTCGGCGCCGGCACGTTTGTTTCTTCCCTCGTTCTACTTGCGTTATCAGCACTTGTATTAATGCCCGTCAAATTTGTGTATCCCAGCCGAACAAAGCAGTGGCAAAAGGTTTCGCTGATCCTTTTTATACCGTATGCCCTCATGATTGGAACCATGCTTATTTATATGGATGAAACCCCGCTTATGGTCACCGTGCTCTCATTTTACTATCCCATATACTATGTCGGACTTTCGGTTTTTTTATCAAAATCGAAGAAGGAATAGATGCATGTATACTTTCACAGTATTAAATCAGATTCATCCGTTGGTTTAGTCTTAGCTGAATCCAGCTTTATATTTTTACTCTTCTCTACCCGATTTACCCTGTTTCACTTTCTGAAATTTTCCTGTACACAGGGAGTCCGGATGTGACTTGTTTTAGCCAGTCAGTTTCCGGCATCTTTTCATTACTGCCGATAATCAGATATCCTTCGGTTTTCAGTATTGGGTTTAGCTTATTCAAAAATTCTTTCGCCTCTTCTTTTTTGAAATAGGTAAACACAAGATTCCGGCAAAACACAATATCGAACTTTCGCGCCGGTAGTGCTTCACGGATGTCTCTCTTTTCAAATTCAACAGGATTCGCCAACTCCTGATTTATTTTATATTCATCACTCCCCTCAGAATCCACTTTTCGGAAATAGGTGCTCAGCTCTTCATCGGTAAGCTCATTCAACGCACTGGCAGGATAACGTCCTTCCCGCGCCCGGCTCAGCAGTTCATCCACCCTGTCCGATGCAAGGATTCGCACATCCTCTTTGACGGCTGGTTTACCAATAATCTGTTCGGCGATAATAGAAATGGTGTGGGCCTCTTCTCCATTACAGCACCCCGCCGACCAAACCTCCACCGGGTTCTCACTCTTGTCTCCCGATAGATATTCAGACAAGATTTCATCCCGAAGATAATCCCACATGTTGCGATCACGGAAAAACTTACTGATCGTGACATAGCAAAAACGTTCAAATACCTTCCACTCTTCCTGGTTATCCTTCAGATACTGCCTGTAGTTTTTGTACCCACCACGGATTTCAAGTTGGTGCATCCGTTCCCGCACACGTTTCAATACCTGAGAACGAGGCTTTCTGAAACCTGACCATTTGTAGCCACATTTCGGGAGAGCCCACTGAAGAAATTCTACACCACCTTTGTCACTCATACGCTGCAAATATACGATACTTGAATGGCACCAATTCAGATAGGATGCTCAGACTTCCCCCTCTAAAAGATTGGCTTTCACACGTGATTTTCAGACATCTTTGAACCTATTGACCGCATTTTCCAGAGAGCTTTTGATATCCTCTACGGCATCTTCAGTTTCAGCCTGAAGCTCTTTCCATGACTCCTCTCCGGCTTCTTTTAAATCGTCGAGTTTATATTCTGCTTTCTTCTTTCTTGCCCGAAGATTCTGGATCTCTTTATTTATCTCCTTACTGGCTTCTGCACCTGCTTCCCGGGCTTTTGCCTCCAGTTTTTTTATTTCAGCGTTCCACTCTTTTAGTTTGGCGGCCAAATTATCGATGTATTCTTCTCTCTCCATAAAAAATAAATTTTAGTATTTAAATTGAATCAGTTTGTCATTCATTGTACCTATTATAATGAATTATCATCCTGTTACATTCCAAAAAACAACTCCACTAACTCAAATCAAATAAGAACTTATGAACGTATTTGATGAACATGAGACTCTGAAACAGCTTGGTGAATTCGGCCTGATAGAACGGATAGCCGGTCTGTTTGAACCTGCCTCTGATAAGGAGTTCACGGGGATAGGAGATGACTGCGCGGTCCTAAGAAATGATTTTGGCCATTCAACACTGATTACTACAGATATGCTTCTGCAGGGCCGTCATTTCCGGCGCGAATGGAGTTCAGCTAATGACCTGGGATATAAGTCACTCGCAGTAAATCTGAGTGATATCTCTGCTATGGGCGGCACGCCACGCTATGCACTTTTGAGCATAGGTTTGCCTTTGGACATTGCCCCCGCCTGGATTGATGGCTTCTTGAATGAAACCCGCAGGCTTTGTGAAACTCATGGCGTCAAATTGATTGGCGGTGACACATCAAAAAGCGGTTCTCTCATAATTAGCTATACGGTACTGGGATTTATCGAGGATAAAAAGATTTTATGGCGATCATCCGCGAAGGCAGGTGACAAAATCGGACTGATTGGCAAGGTGGGAGAATCCGGCGCTGGCCTCAGGCTGCTTGAAGGATCACACAATAAAGAAATACCGACACACAGATACCTTATTGAGGCACATAACCGCCCCCGGCTTTATGTGGATGAAGCCCGGTTTCTCGCTGACTCAGGGTTTGTTCACGCAATGATCGATCTCTCTGACGGAATTCAGTCAGATGCCGGACACATTGCAAAACGGTCGGGAGTTACTCTGATAATTGATACGAACCTCCTGCCGATAAGTGACACCCTTACTGATGTATGCGATACGTTCTCATGGTCTGCTGAAGAGATTGCTCTTACCGGCGGCGAAGACTACGCATTGATGTTCACCTTCGATAGAGAAAAGGAGAATACTCTAAAAAACCAGCTTCGGGAATCATTTCCTGATACCTGTTTCACCGTTATTGGTAAAGTTAAAGAGGGAGAAGCGGATGTCAGATTCCTCAAAAACGGTGAGACATTTGAACTTCAGCAGCATGGATTCGATCAGTTTAAAACTGACTGACTTCAGCGATAAAATATCCATCAGTCAAAATTCCTGTCATGTCATGTTCTGAACCGAAAGTTCCTATATCAGCTTTAGCATTGATCGCCTTTAGACTGTTCCATATATGCTCTAGAGAATTGGCGGTGTTTGGGAGTCATAATATCTGAAAACACCTGCCAGGTTCAATCACACGTTTTTTTATTTAGCGATGTATAAGATGTAATGACGTAGTGATTTTTGATCTGATTTTCCCCAATTGAAACAGGCAAATTAAGTAGATCACCAGATCATCACATCGCTACGTCTCAAAAATCACTCAATCATAAAAAACGTATTTTCATCCAAGGAGCTCTTTCATTGATTGAACGATTTAGGAGATTTAACGACGTAGCGATTTCAGATCTGGTTTCTCACATTTGAAACAAGCTAGTCACGTCGATCACTCAATCATCACATCGCTACGTCTCAAAAATCACTCAATCATAAAACGTATTTTCATCCAAGGAAATCCTTCATTGATTGATTGAACGATTTAGAAGATTGAATGACGTAGCGATTTCCGATTTGTAAGCCTCCCCTTCCTTGGATGATACCAAAGCATCCGTGTTCAGCGGATCTTCAGGGGTGGGTTCACTCGTTAATTGCCAACATCCAAACCCACCTCTGCGCTTTCGCTGAACGCTCCAGCGCTGTCTCCTCCCGAGAGGAGAGTTAAATATTTTGCAACACCATCTCGTCGCGTGATCTTTCAAATCACACAATCAGAAAACTTATACTATTGGCAGCTTACCGATTATTTGATTGTGCGACGTTTAAGATTTAACTACGTAGTTATTTCCGATCTAATGCTTCGCACCAGAAGTCCCCAACCAACTAATTAAATAATCAACCAATAACCCGCCGACAGGCGCCCTACTCCCGCATTAGCTTCTTATACTGAATACGCTCTGGCTGATCTTCTGAAATGCCCAGTCGTTCGCGCCGGTTCTCTTCATATTCCTGATAGTTGCCTTCAAACCATTTTACCTGGCTGTTGCCTTCAAACGCCAGGATGTGCGTTGCCACACGATCCAGGAACCACCTGTCGTGCGAAATCACAACCACGCAT
>Ga0209942_1000449_pt1 | contig 24866 bp, 20 predicted proteins | sample SalPonR1_A_D2_MG_FD_185695 | JGI IMG/M metagenome (GOLD analysis project Ga0209942, IMG submission 185695) | Salt pond soil microbial communities from South San Francisco under conditions of wetland restoration - Salt Pond MetaG R1_A_D2_MG... ...
CTGCTAATTTGGGTAATTTTATCAAGCTCTTCCATCCCTCCTTTCGCAAACTATTCTTAAAGTAGAAATAGCTGTTTTGCAATATCGGCCAGCTCAAATGGTCAATATCATGGGTCAGAACGATATCCGAGGGGGACCTTTTGTAAGCAGGTAGGTTTACCTTTGACTTCAATTTGATATATATCTGCTCAAAAAATTGGTCGACCCATGCCTCCTGAGCCTCTCCATATTCCTCTTGAAGGCTGCCAGTATAAGGAAATCGACCCCATTTATCTCTCTTATCAGACACCCACTCCTGCATGCCGCTTAGAAGATAAAAAGATGAGAAAAGAAAGTCTTCACCTCCACAAACATTAAGGAAAATTGGTCTATTGGTTTTTGAGAAGTTTATAGGAGACGCAAAGTCATTATTCTTTAAATAAGAAGTAAACTTTTGTGATAAAGTAAAATCACATCCCTGTTGAGGACCAATTGAAATATCACTTTCTTCTAGAGATGATACTGCCTTAAAATATAGATTATAATCTCTTTCAAAATGATCCAATGTGTACTTTATAGCCCTTTGGACTCTTTGCGAATTGCTAAGTAAAATATACTTAATCACATCCTTCAATTAATGAACAATTTCAGGGGACTGAGTACGCCTAAGGTTTTTCTTATCCTATAATAGGGTGTTTGTTCCGCTCCAAATGACCGAAATATTTTTTCAATAGATTCAATCATACTTCCTTCAAAATCAAAAGCTTCGCGTTTGCCTGATTGGCGGTTTATTGCCTCCCAAAGAAGCAAAGAGGATGCTCCGCTATTTCGCAATGAGGGGTCAGCTCCTCCCATTAAGTAATATGCTGTCCTCTTATCCCAAACTATAAAAACGCCAGCATGAATATCGCCGTCCTGGTCATATGCCAAAAGGATTTCTCCCCTTCCTAAATCTTTTGCAGTATGATAAAGTTTACTAAAAAACTGAAGAGAGCATGGGACTTCTTTATTTTGACGCTCATAGGTCATTTCATGTAGCCTGTGAAACTCTTCGGGTTTCGTGCTTTCTTCAACACTTAAATTATAGCGATTTTTTGCTTTCCGAATCGCTCTTCTGAGCCGAGACTGCAAACTATCCCACAAATGAGATGGGTCGGAAATGTCAGGTAAGACATATGTATATCGAGTTGTTTGTTCAAAACCCTTCCAATATAATGGAAGCCAATTTGAAAATTCTGGACTAAATCGTTGATTAAAATATGCGAAATTTGGCATATGATCTATAAGGTAGGTGAGCACTTCCTTTTCAAAAGCAATCCGTCTGGATTTTTTTTGCTGATCAGGGTAATTAATGAATGGACCTTGGTAAGGTGAGAATTTAGGCATTCCTATGTAAGAAAGTCCAAATTTTTTCCTTTGGAAATAAACCCAACTAGCTTCAATATTATTTCCTTTTAGTGATAAAAGCACTTGCCATTCGCCCTCAGTGACTATGTCAAGCCACCATGGTTCGGCAAATAGTGGCACTTCGTGGTTTTCACAAAATCCAATATATAAATTTTTATCGTTTGATATTTCTCGCATTATGAGGATGCCTTTTTAATCTCCTGAATTAATCTCTGTTCTGTTCTCAGAGATACCTTTACTTTATTTCCATTGGGGAATTCTTGAGGAAGCATTTCTAAAGAATGGTTGCCCAAGTCGAACTTTTCTTTAATCAAACCTAATGTTTCTCTGGGAGCTTTAACTAAGCTTTCATAACTGACTTTAATTTTTCGCTCAGAAGATACCCTCTTTAAATCTGCTTCTACTTGACTTCTGGTGTCTTTAACTTGACGTACAGCTATTTTTTCTTGACTTTCTCCAAGCAACTGCTCAAATCCTCTTGGTTTCAAACTCCACCATTCATTTGCAGAGATGCCTTTTTTTTTGCGAGCAAGGTATATGGATTGTGCGTTATAATACCAATCACGTTCAATAACCACATATCTTGCATTTTGAAATAAATTCTCAATTACTGGAATTCTAGAACCCACCGAAAGATTCTTAAATAAAAATGGCTTGCCGTATTTATTGCTCAGACCATTTATATAATCAACATAAAATGCCTCGCCCTTTTCTGAAAGTATATTTTCCACCAGAGGTTCAGAAGAACTTTTTGGGAAATAATAATACCAAAACCTCGCACATTCACTTGGTCCCTGCCAGCCTGTTTTTTGAGTGTCACCGTAATTTGAGGTGTAATTTACTTCTTTTTCTTTCTTATAAAATGAATGATATAATTCAAAGCCAGTAAAAAGGCAGGAGGCAAAAATGTGTGTGAAGTTATTTATATAAATGAAGAATTGAGTGTTTACTAACGTTTGATACAATAGTGTTGATCCTGATCTTGGAGCACCAATGATAAATGTAGGTGGATACTCTCCCTCTCCCCGGTAACGCAAACGCATTTTTCGTTCCCTTTGCTTAAGCAGGGGGGTGATAAAAGTCTCAACTCCTTTTGCTAATAGGTTTTTCTTTTCGAGTTTTCTTTTCCAGTTTTCTATTTTTTTCAATTCCCAACCTATTTATAGCAAAAGTAAGAAATCTTGTCAATTCCCCCTTCTCCTCACTCGCAATACCTTCTCAGTTCTTGTCGAGCCATTCGGCTATTTGTCTCATTCATCTTTTGCCAATCTTCACAAGCTTTAGAAATTTCACCGATCTCTAAAAATACTTGAGCGCGACCATTATATATGGACAAAGCATTACCTCCTTGCTTTAGTGCCATAGTGTAATCTTCTATCGCACCTTTATAATACCCTTGCTTTTGTTTAAGTCGCGCCATGTGATAATAAGTATCCGGAAATGTAGGATCTGCCTCAAGAGCTGCCTGATAGTAGGACAAAGCCTTTTTATCGTTTCCTCTTCCTGCAGCAACTACACCTAAAAAACAACGGGCTCTTTTGCTATTTTCTTTGAGTTCAAGTGCTTTTTGAAGGTCAGACTCAGCTCGATCGAAGGAGTCTAATTCGAAGTGAGCGAGCCCCCTATATATAAAAGCATTTTCCTCAGTTTTATCCAACTCGATGGCCCGGGTAAGGTCCTGAATGGCGGACGAGTAATTACCGAGCTCCTGGTAAGTTATACCACGATTTACGTAGGCCTCAACATAGTCGGAATTAAAGCGAATCGCTGAAGTGAAATCAGCCAGCGCACTCAAGTTTTCGCCTACTTCGTGATATAGCACCCCACGGTTATTTAAGGCCAGGACGTAGGTTGGGTTGATTTCAAGAACACGATTCCAATCGCTAATCGCCTCTACTTTCTGGCCTTCAGCCGCATAAACTAAAGCCCGGTTTCCATAGGCGTTGACATAGTTCTTTTTGTTGGAAATCGCCTGTGAGAAATCAGCAACCGCCTGGTCTGTATCTCCTAATTGTATCCAGAGCCGGCCTCGATTATTGTAAGCTTCAGCGAACTTAGGATCAAGACGAATGGCCGTATTATAATCTGCTAAAGCCTCTCTGGGGCTTTCCAGTTGTATTAAGCTAGATGCCCTATTGTTATAAACAAGTGAATTGCTGGGGTTTAGCTCCAAGGAATGGTTGTAGTCCAAAAGCGCACCTTCTATATCGTTTAGCTGAGCCTTACAAAATCCGCGGTTGCCAAAAGATTTTGCTAAAGATTCCTCAAGTGCAATAGATCGGGAAAAATCCGAAATGGCCTTATCATATTTCCCCATGTCTCGGTACGTGAGTCCACGACTAAAAAAAGCTTCTCCGTAATTGGGTCTGAGATCAATGGCTAAATTGAAATCCGAAAGCGCATTATCATATTCCTTGATTTCATAATAAGCCACCCCTCGGTTATGCAGCACTGTTGGTTTATTAGGCTCGATTGAAAGTGCCATAGTACAATCAAAAATTGTGGCAGAATAAAGCCCCAATTCTCTTTTGGAAACGGCGCGAGCGGCATATGCCTTCCAAAAATGAGGCTGTAGCTCCAAAACCCGATTAAAATCTCGAATTGCTGACCGATTTTCGCCCATCCCTTGCTTGACCTGACCTCTATTGTAAATAGCCAAAGCGTATTCGGGTCGCATATTGATGGCTTTATCAAAATCAGCCTTTGCTTCCTGCATTTGGCCTAATAGGGTTCTTAGCTGACCCCGATTATTATATCCCATCCACCACGACGAATCAATGGCAAGAGCTCGATTATAATCATCCATTGCTGCCTTTAAATTCCCCTGCTTCCGATGAACCATGCCTCGGTAAGTATAAGCTCTATACATCCTATTCTCGATCTGGATAGCTTTATTGAAGAGCTGAAAGGCCCGCTCCAAATCACCCATTTCGTAATACAATAATCCTTTATTACTGATAGCCAAGGCATTCGGAGGCGCAAGCTGTATAGCTTTATCAAAATCAGCCATGGCCAAATCAAACTTATTCAAGCCCATATAGGCTATTCCGCGATTATTGTATGGCAGCGCATATTGCTTAAAAATACCTATGGCTTGAGTATAATCATAAGAAGCGCCCAAGGTATCCCCTAACCTCAACTTGACATTCCCCAAATTAACATAAGCTTCTTTAAAGGTACTATCTACCACAATTGTTTGTTCATAATCCGAGATCGCACCCTGCAAATCACCCAATCGCGTTTTTACATATGCGCGATTAAAGTACGCTTTGGCGTAATTTGGGTCGATTTTAATAGCCTGATTGTAGTCCTTTAGGGCCTCTTCAGGTGTATTTATTTTTGCATTCCCCCTGTTGAGGAATGCGGAAGAATACTGAGGGTCAAGCTGAATAGCTTGAGAAAATAAAGAAATAGCCGCATCGGATTTTCCGACTTCTAAGCTATCCCGACCCGCTTCAAAAAACGATAAAGCCTCAGTACTCTGACCTGCTACCCAAAAGGAAAGGCCCCACAAAAAGATAGTGATTATTGGTATTTGGCGAAACACGACAATTCCCTTTTCGTTTTGAAATAAACCTAAAACAAACGAAGTAAACTTAAGGTACTAAAGGGAATAAAAAAAGTGAAAAAGCCAGATAGCGATTATGCTTCTAAAATGGTGATACTGACAAGCATTGCATCTCAAGTTTAAATTTCGGCCGAAACAGGGAATTAAAACCTAAGTATTCTAGAACATGTACCTTGCGGCAACATGGGAACAACGCCAGACATAAAACTCTCCACCTCCATATTCATGGTTAAGGAAGTCGTAGGCTGGCATCCAGGCCCCGCTTAAATTAATACGTCCCCATCTCACACTTAATCCCAGACCAAAAGTAAGGCCTGAAGTCATAAATGTTTCACCGTAATCTCTAAGACCACCTCTTTCTGAATAATCTGCCTGTCCAATATGTAAACCTGCTGTTCCAAAAGCAGTCCAAAGTCGATCCGGATTCGAGTTGAGTGCCAAGTGGTACTCATAAGAAAGAATGGCACCAATTCGCGTATTCTCTCCATTTCCTAACCATCCTCCGGGAATTCTATACCCTAAATCTACATTGAAAGCAGACCGATTCGTGAAAAACTGGTTATAGCTGAGACCAATCGTGGTATAGTAACCCGTTTTTAGGCCAAAGGACTTTTGATATATAAGTTGATCGGTACTTTCCTCTTCTTGTTCCTGGACTTTCATACTTTCAACAGGAGCCTCATCTTCAATCTGAGCTGAAAGAGAAATAGCTGAAAATACTAATAATCCTAAGAATAAAACACGTAAAAGCTTCATAATAATTTTTTTGTCTCCTACAAATATAAATAAAAAACGAGCTGCATGCGAATTTTTCGGCAAAAAGCTGGTTTTTAGACCTTTGCTGAGTATGCCCTTGCCATAAAACTCAAAAAAATGCTAAAATAATGGGTTGATATAGCCTCTATGATTTGATCGCCCAACCCTATAGCAACGACAACATAAAAACGTATATTTGCAGCCACTTTTAATTGGCCGATGAAATTAATTAGGCTAATTCTTTACCCCATTTAAATCCTTAAAAACATGAGTGATTCCATGAAAACCCGATACACTGATGAGGATCTCAAGGAGTTCGAAGCTTTAATAGATAAGAAACTTGAGCGAGCCCAAAGCCAACTAGAATATTACGAGCGCCTCCTCAAGGAGAATGAAAACGAAAAGGTAAAGGGAATGGAAGATAGCGCTTTATCTGTGGAGAATGAATCCGCTGTGAAGCATGCCGGACGCATGCGCAAACACATTCAACATCTCCAAAATGCAAAAGAGCGAATTCAAAAGAAAACATACGGGGTCTGTCGGGAGACGGGTAAACTCATTTCCAAAAATCGATTGTTGGCAGTACCTCATGCCACCCTGTCCATTGAAGCTAAGCAAGGACGAAAGTCTTAATATAAGTCAATCATGAAGACAAATAAAGAGAAAATCTTTTGGGTCATTCTAGTCGTTATTCTGGTGCTCATCCTTGATCAAGCCTCTAAATTTTGGATCAAAACACAGATGAACTATGGAGAGGAATTTCTCATCTTTGGGCAAAGCTGGGCGCGCATTCACTTTGTGGAAAATGAAGGCATGGCATTTGGAATGGCGTTTGGAGGAAAGTGGGGGAAAATATTTCTTACCCTCTTCAGAGTTTTTGCCGCTCTATTTTTAGTTTACCTCATTCATACCTTACTCAAAGTCAAAGAACGGCTGGGCTTACTTATTAGTTTAGGGCTCATATTGGCCGGTGCCTTGGGTAATATTATTGACAGCCTCTTCTATGGTGTTTTATTCTCGGAATCCTCTGTATATGGAGAACCCGCAGTGTTTATGCCTGAGGGAGGAGGCTATGGTCCTTTTCTAATGGGGAAAGTGGTGGATATGCTGTATTTTCCGTTATTTTCCTTTACCTGGCCTGAATTTCTCCCATTTTGGGGTGGTGAGAAATTTGAATTCTTCAAACCGGTATTCAACATCGCCGATAGCGCCATTAGCATAGGCGTAGCTATGTTATTACTTTTTTACCGGGACTTTTTTGTTAGTCAAAAAGAGAATACCTCATCGTCTACCCAGACTCAAACTGAAGACCTTTAATTCAGTGCAAGATTAGGTGTTTATTGTCATGCAGAATGATCTGCGGGACGAATCGATAAGTAAGTTTACTGTTGATGGGATGGAACGAAATCATAAGCTGAAAAAAAGTAGAGTAGATTTTAACTCTCCACTGGGGATGATTTTTCTGCAGCTATAAAATTTTTCATGGCCTTTTCAGCCCGTAATACTGTCGGATAATGTATACTGTAGTATACAAACTTACCCTCACGTCGAGCATTTAAGACACCAGCCAGTCGCATAATCCGAAGATGCTGCGAGGTAACTGATTGCTCAATACCCAATCCCTGGTAGATTTTGTTCACATTGACCGTACCGCGACGATCAATATACTCCAGAATTTTTAGCCGTAAGGGGTGCGCCAATGCGCGAAGCATCTCAACCGAAGTCTTGAGATGCTCCTTGTTAAATGTAACTGTTGTCCGTTCCATGCGTTTTCTTATTTATTGATATGTGACCTAAGTAGAAACAAATATGCATATAAAAAATCGTAATTCAAAGGTCGGCATGGGCACGCATAGAGTAAAACTTTAATCAAAAGGTCTTATCTCGTTGATTATCAGTTATTTTGGACTGTAAAAATTTTTTGAAAAAAGTTTGTAACTCATTCTCTATCAAACAAATTACAAGCTTTATGTAAAGTATGTGTTTAACTCGCTAAATCTTCCACTAATCGGCTGATTTGAGCTAATCGCTCATTATCGATCGAATAGTAAATAAATTTACCGTCACGATCTGTATTTACTACACCTGCCCGACGAAGAATGGCTAAATGCTGAGATGCCACACTTTGCTCTAAACGAAGCTTGATGTAAATATCTGTTACGGTGAGGGATTCGTTTTCCTCAAGTAAATTGATGATGCGCTGACGTAACTTGTGATTGACAGCGCGAAGTACCAATACAGCTTTTCTCAAATCTGCATAGTCCAAATGGATGTCTTTATCACCTCCTTCTCGTAATGTAACATTTTCGTTCTTGTCCTTACTCATTGTTCCGGTTTTGTGTTATTAGATTATACATAGGACTAATGCATAAACTGTACCAGTTTTTTAATTCGCGATTAAAATATATGTAAAGCCATACAAATCAACCGTTTCTATACTAAACTTTTACATCTGAAGTTATAACGCTTTTTTTCAGAGAAGAGTTTTCTTAGACTGCGTTATATTAGGTTTTTTTAAATATTTTGGTACCGTATAGGCCACAGAAGCTATATTCCCCGCCTCCCAGTGCTTCTTAATGAGCGTGCCCATATGTCGAGCAGATGATCGAACTCCGCTATCTTGCCAGCGCTCGGGCAAACCTACCATATCCATCACTTTATCCACTCCGTCCCCACTTAAGGATACCATATCGCAATCTCGATACCGGTTCTCGAAAAAATCCGAATCTAGAAGCACTGCTTCAGTAGCTTCCAACTCCGCACCTGTGACGGAATAGAAGGCCGTATACACTTCCATACGTCGAGCGTCAATCATAGGACAATGAACAATCTTGCCCGTTTCCCCCAGCTTCTCCCTGGATCCCGCAGCCAGCACAGCTAAAGAATCAATAGCCACCAGGTCTGTATTGGTGGCGTAACAAAACCCCTTTGCAACAGAGAGCCCGACACGGAGTCCGGTATACGAACCTGGACCTATACTCACGCCTACAGAAGAGATATCCTTAGGGCGCAGCCCAGCTTGCTCTAAACAATCCTTAAAAAAGATAGCTGTTTTCTCACTATGTACGCGCCCTACTTCTTCCTTCAAAGCAATTAACCTGCTTTCTTCAAATAAAGCCACCGAACACACATCTGTTCCCGTTTCAATTCCAATAAAAAAAGCCATAATAATTAGTTCGGCGACAAAACACGCTTGTACTGTTCCGGGTCATTGAGTAGGTCGACAGCAGCTTTAATCTCAGGGTCATACTGCAACTTGCGGATTAATCTTCCTTCTAAATACTCAAAACGCGACACCACTTCTTCCGCAATCATATTTGAAATGAGTTCCTCATGCTCAGATAGTGCTTTTCGTTTGGCATCTATAATACGGCTTTGAGCTTTTGATATCTCTTTTTCAATCTCTTCCCAATAGCCGTATTTCTTGGCGACTTCTCTCAGTTCACGTATTTCCTTTTCTGCCGCGAACTCCAACTGTACCGCATCGGATTCTACATAGTCTAAAAAAAGGCCGTAATCTTCAAACTCGTAGCTTCGTGGATCCTCCACCGTAACCCCTTCCGCGATATACTCTGTGACAAACTTGAAAATCGCATGCTGCTTTTCAAGAGCAGCTAACACCTCTTCATCCTGAAAGGGGTCCATCTGCACATCAGGCAAAACGCCCCCACCCCCATAGACGACTCTACCGGCCTTTGTCTTATACCGATTGCCCTGACTCGCTGAATCTATAATGTTTATCGCTTCACCATCTATATACTTCGCGCTTTGAATGGAGCGGCCACTGGGAATATAGTATCTGCTTGTAGTGATTTTTACTTGATTATTGTAATTCAGTTTCTTGACATTTTGCACCAGTCCCTTTCCAAAAGTACGCTGTCCCATAATAACGGCTCGGTCATAATCCTGCAATGCACCCGATACAATCTCGGAAGCTGAGGCTGAACGGTCATCTACTAACACTATTATGGGTAAATTCTCATAACTAACAGCGCTTCTCGTCCGAAAAAGCTGATCTCTCTCTTCTACTTTACTGCGCGTGCTCACCACGACCTCACCTTTAGGAATAAACAGATTAGTTAAGTTGACAGCTTCACTCAATAGTCCACCTCCATTCTGCCGTAAATCTAAGATAAGCCCGTCCAGATCACCGTCGTTATCTTGCATCAGGCGCTCTATAGCCTGTTTAACATTGGATCCCGCCTGCTGGGTAAAGGTGGATAAGTTGACGTATCCCAATCCGGGAGCTACGAGCTCTTTATGGGGTACATTAGGTAATGATATCTGCTCCCGGAATAGCTCAACTTCTATTTCTTCTCCTGTACCTGGTCGTCTCACTTTCAGTCGCAGCCCCGTTCCGCTGGCTCCGCGCAACATAAGCTTAGCCTTATTTAACCCTATGGCCTCAATGGACATCCCACCTATTCCTATAAGCTGATCACCCGCTTTTAATCCCGCATCATCTGCAGCATAATCCCGATAAGGTTGGGTAATGGTAAGGTAGCCATCAATTTCTACAATCTTTGCACCTATCCCTTCGTACTTCCCTTCCTTCTCCAGCTGATATCGTTCGATCTCAGATTCAGAAAAGAACACGGTATAGGGATCCATAGATTCCACCATGGCGTCTATGGCTGTGCGCATGAGAGAACTAGGGTCCAACTCATCCACATAGGAATGGTTGAGTTCTTTATAAAGAGCAGCAAAAATTTCTAAATTCTTACTAATCTCAAAATAGCGGTTGTTTTCAGCCGGTCCCAATTGATTCGATAAGAAAACAAGAGATAAGCTTATGAGTATGAGTTGACGCTTAATCATATAATGTTGCGATTGATGGTTTAGTGATGGAGAGCGTTTTCATCTCACTCTCTAATAGCGAATATAGAAACTATTTTTCGACATGTTTTTGCAAAAAACGCTTAACGCCCTGTTCCAGTTTTTCCGGCTGCTCAGCATGGACCCAATGTCCTGTTTCTAAATGCTGAAACTCTACTTCCTGAAATTTATTGCGTATGGTTTCTTCATCTTCTTCGCGGATATAACTGGACCGAGTCCCATTAACGAACAGCGTAGGCGCTTTTATCCGTTCATTTATCTCAATTCCCGATAAAATCTCTTCGTAATGGTTCTCGATGGCAGTTAAGTTCATTCGCCAACTGTAATTACCATTTGGACCTCTTTTGAGGTTTTTCAGTAAGAAGAGTTGAATGGACTTCTCGGAAATGGATTTCGCTAAAATCTCTTCAGCCTCGGATCGACTCCCAATCTGATTGACCGGAACTGCTTTCAAGGCATCGAAAATAAATCCATGCCCGGGAGGGTATGCCTGAGGGCCGATATCGATAACAACCAATTGATCCACTCGCGTGGAAAAGTCTTTTGCAAATTGCATGGCTGTTTTCCCACCCATCGAATGTCCAAGTAGGGTCGCCCGATCAATTTCCAAAGAGTCCATCAACCTTTCTACGTCTTCTGCCATCAGCGCATAGTTCATTTCGGGATCGTGAAATGACCGTCCGTGATTTCGCTGATCAACTAAAATGAGCTGATAATCTGATGCCATAGAACGCGCAAATGATTTCCAATTATCCAGCATTCCAAAAAGCCCGTGAAGAATAATTACGGGTTCGCCTTTTCCTAAAATCTTATGATGTAATAGCTTCATATTATGGATGTATTTAAGTCGCGGTAGCTACCTGATAGATCTTCGATTTCAAATCGAGCAAACATATCTTCACTGTACCAGTTTTCGCGACGCGTTTTTTGTACAATTTCTTTGTGCCCTTTGCTGGTGTAGGCAAACTCGCGCATAGCCTCGGCGGACTCCCATATACTAAAGGTCGCCTGCATCGCCAGCGGCCATTCACCCACCCCTTTCGTAAATAAGCAACCCGGCGCCTGCTCTATGGCTCGAGCGGCTTGTCCAACATGCCCCCAAAAGCGGTGTAAGCGAGAAAACCGAACACGCGCCCGGGTGAGCACGGCGATGCGGTCAGATTTGCGGCTTGAGCTCGGGCACAAGGGTTCTTTTCCATCCCATTTGCCTTGAACCTGAACACACCTCATCTGAGCACTGAGTTTTTCTATCGCATATTCAGCCCAGGGAAGAGCATAATTCTGCCCCCGCAAATGCTGATCAGCATCTTTCCGATTTTCCCAAATAGCAAAATATCCATAGGTACTCCAATCTGGCCACAAACTAAACCCACTTCCCGCTCCGCTTCCCATATGGCGGGAAAAAATGGGGGCTTTAACCCTATTTTCAAGGGATCGCAGGCCCATGTCTTTAAATGCAGACAATTGGTCTCCCGCACCTGCAAACCGAAATAATTGTAATGTGGCAAAAGATCCCGAGCGTGTTCTCATAATAGTATAAACGGGCGCAATCCAAAATTGATGCTACAAATGTAGAAAAAGGTGCGGGTGTTTTCCGATCTTGGGAAAAGAAGAAAATCTCCGTATTCTTGCCTAACCCATAATACGAACTATCATGTCTACAGAAAAAAATTATTTTGCTCACGAAACCGCGGTTATTGATTCCGGCTGCCAAATTGGTGCGGGTACAAAAATTTGGCACTTTTCTCATATTATGACCGATGCGGAAATTGGAGCTCAATGCAATATTGGACAAAATGTGGTGGTCAGTCCTAAGGTCGTTCTGGGAAAAAATTGCAAGGTTCAAAATAATGTATCTATATATACTGGAGTTACCTGCGAAGACGATGTGTTTTTGGGTCCCAGTATGGTGTTTACGAACATCACTAATCCGCGTAGCGCCGTAGTCCGTCGCGGTGCCTACGAATCCACTCATGTAGGTCGAGGCGCCTCGATTGGTGCCAATGCCACCATCGTTTGTGGTCACAATATCGGAGCATTTGCTTTTATCGGTGCCGGCGCTGTGGTGACGAAAGCTGTTCCATCCTATGCTCTTTTGGTAGGAAACCCAGCCCGTCAAATCGGATGGATGTCAGAATTTGGACATCGCCTGGAGTTTGATGCGCATCAAAAGGCGGTATGCCCGGAAAGTGGGGAAAGATATCAATTAGAAGACGGTCGGGTACGGAAGTTGTAAAGGGAGCTTTCTGAGGTGAATTCGGGGTTTTGTTGTTTATAATCTGTATAGATCATAGACCATTTGGCGCTTTAGCGCTATTGTACTAATTTTTTTCACCGAATATATTTTAGGGCCGACGCACACCCAGGCCCACATGTTACTTTTTACTCTTGGCATGATCAAAAAATAACAAAAGAAAACCATTCTCATCTAGCATATTTGAGTATCAATATGCCAGATAGAAGCATTCAACAAAAAGGCCTTCCAGCCCGCTGCCGCGGTTCGCTCTCTTGCCCTGCTCTCGCAGGTCAGCCTCTACGAGGTTCCGTTCGCTCATAATGCCGATGGCATAATGGCTGGGACATCATATGAATTGGCGCACCCCTGGGTACTCTCTGTCTTGGCGCACTTCCTCGCCTCTCTCACTCGGCGCTCTTTCATTGTTACTTTTTGAGCGGCCAAAAAGTAACCCAAAAGCCGCCGGGCTTGTCCTCACTGTACCGCGTTCCACGGCATTTGAAGCACAAACATAAGATGCGAAATCCCGCGTTTGGCGGGATCGAATCGCTATCGCAATTCTCAACCTGTCGTTCTATCACTCGCTTCGCTAAACCTCTAAAAACTCGCTCGAGTTCGCTCCTTACCGTCGCTTCCTCGAGCTCAAACACTACAAGGTTTGCGACCCCCAACGAGTTGGCGGTCGCCGCTCAGCTCGGTAAGAACGTCGACGGCCGCTGCGTATGCCCAGACCCAGCACAAGGGCTGTGCCCTTTCATGGTTCGCTCTAACGCGATCGCGATTCCGCTCGCCTGCCCTGCTTGTAGTGAGCCTGCCGAACCAAGCCGAAGGGTCGCGCCGCATATCACTGGTGATGGGTTCAGTCCCTTATCTTGAACCATGCGCTACAGGGAAAACCACGAATTCACGCTTGACCCTTCTGTTCGTTCACTCAATGCCAGATCATCATGACTGCGACATCATATAGCTCTACCTAAGAGCTGGGCACCCCTTTCGCAAACTACCGCAGCAGGCCCTCCCAAAAACAAATCGTGTTCAGCATACCGAAATCGAATCTGTATTCATCTCCCGACAAGACGGGATGGGTTGCAAATTACCGCCTTTGGCACCACAAATCTACTTTCTATTGCCAAACTCCTTATAGACCATGGATCGCGTTGATTTTTTTGTTTTGCGCAGCTGAAATTAACTTTTTTCACCCAAAAAAAAGCGCCCGGAGGGCGCAAGGGTGAGGGGTACGTAGGGCTCGCCGCCCACCGGCGGCGGGGTGCGAAGGGCGGTCTCCAATGAGTTGGGGACCGCCTGAGTACGGAGCGGCCAGCGAACCCCGGAGGGGCCCGGCCCCGAGATGTGCGCCCTATGGCGGACTCTCGAGGGACACCCCCAAAAGCATAAGAAAAAAATAACACGCTGATTCTGCTTGAGAACGCATAAGCTATGACAAGATAGGCCCGGCCGCCGATGCAGATAAAAGGAGAGCGATGTCTCGCAGCTTGATAAAATCCCGTATCTTTGAGGCAGATTCGTCAGTTGAATTCATTCTAAAATCGATTTGGTATGTATCCCGACCTCTCCTATATTCTACACGATATTTTTGGGACCGCCCCGGATAATGCATTCAGTATCGTAAAAACGTTTGGGCTGCTGCTCGTGCTCGCATTTATAGCCAGTGCGTATGTGCTCAGGCTGGAGCTGAAACGAAAATATGAAGAAGGGCTCCTGGGCGCTACGGTAGAGAGCATTACTGTGGGTGAAAAACCGAGTCTGACGGCCTATTTTTATCAGTTGCTGACGGGGTTTATCCTGGGCTTTAAAGGCGTATGGATCATTCAGGAATACGACCAGTTTGCGATGGATCCGTTCGATGGACTTTTTTCTACTCAGGGGAACTGGCCGGCCGGGATAATAGGCGCACTGCTTTTTATGGGGTGGACGTACTATCAAGGGCAAAAGAACGCTAAAAAGAAGCCGGAGACGGTGACGCAAACCGTTCCCCCACAGGACAAGGTTTGGGATATTACCATGGTGGCTGCTATATCCGGAATTGTTGGGGCGAAGCTTTTTGCGATTTTCGAAAGTACCGAGACGCTCTCCCGTTTTTTTTCCGACCCCATCGGTACGCTATTTTCGGGGAGTGGGCTGGCTATATACGGAGGTCTTATTGTAGCTTTTATTGTCGTATATAGATATGTGAAAAAACGCAAAATGCCGCCGATTCATGTTATGGATGCAGTGGCACCGGCGCTACTTGTGGGTTACGCAGTAGGTCGCATGGGATGCCAACTGAGTGGAGATGGCGACTGGGGTATTGTAAATACTATGGATATGCCCGCCTGGTGGATTTTTCCAGAGTGGTTGTGGTCCTTTGACTATCCACATAATGTTCTGAACCGCGGCGTGTTAATCGAGGGTTGCGATTGGAATTACTGTCGGCGATTGGCTGAGGGTGTGTTTCCGACTCCCATTTATGAAACCATCGTTTCCCTTATCCTGGCTGGAGTTCTCTGGGGCCTTCGTAAAAAAATGACCATTCCGGGCACGCTTTTCGCCCTTTATTTAATCATGAATGGCGTGGAGCGCTTCTTTATTGAAAAAATCCGGGTGAATGATGTCATCGATCTGGGTTTTGTACAAGGCACTCAGGCAGAGTTTATCTCCGTGCTCACCGTGCTTGCGGGAATCGCACTTTGGATTGTACTCTATAAACGCAGTCGCTCATGACCCGTAAAGCTGCCATCATCGCGCTCATCATCAGCGGACTGTATTTGATTATTGGCAATTTGATCAATGCCTGGCATGTGGGCGCATTTTTAGAAACCGCCCGTTTACCGAACTGGGGACCCTCACCGATGACCTGGGCTGCCGCACAGTTGGCTTTGTATTTTGCTATGGGCTATGTCATTTTCCGAATGATGATGATTCATAAACTAATGATCCGACCCACCCTATTATGGTTTTTGCTCACTGCACTCATGTGGGAGTTTTTCAAATACAGCCTTTTTCACCAAAGTTTTCCCTATTTGTCGTTTTTTGTTCTCCTCCTTTTCGATATCATGTTCATCTTATTCAACCTCTTTCTTTTTCGGGAAGATGGTCGGCTCGGGGTGATCGCCCTACCCATGACCTTTTTTTACTTGCTGGTCGTTACCCCCTGGTATTATCAATTTTTAGAATTGAATATGGCAGTTGTACAACAATAAGGGCAAGTTGTGCATTAAAATATAAATAGAGTTGTTTTGAATGGCCAAAGCATCTCCTAAAATTGTTATATATGTCACAAGCAAAGAAAAATGATACCGTAAAGGTACACTACACCGGCAAGCTAACCTCAGGAGAGGTTTTCGATTCTTCCAGAGAGCGTGACCCCCTCGAGTTTAAGGTGGGTTCAGGCCAGTTGATCCCGGGTTTTGATCAGGCGATAGAAGGTATGGAAGTCAACGAGAAGAAGACCATAAATATTCCTTCTGAAAAAGCGTACGGCGCGTCCAATCCGGATTTGATCCGAAATGTATCGCAAGAACAGCTGCCAGAAGATATTAAACCCGAAATCGGGCAAACCCTGATTGCTTCGGGTCCAGAAGGACAGGAAACCCGACTGGTCATAAAGGAAGTTCACGATGAGCACATTGTTGTCGATGCGAATCATCCGCTAGCCGGAAAAGACCTCGTGTTTGACCTCGAGCTCGTCGATATTAATTCCTAATTCCCAGCGAAATTTAATTGTACACAGCCCCTTTCAGATCTTTTTATAAGGTCATTGAAGGGGCTTTTTTATTGTTTACAGGGCGTGACCCTCCCCAAGGAGTTGGGAAGGGTCGGGCTATCCGTTCGTAGTCAGATGCCCGCGCGTCGGCATCCGTACGGCTGTGTAGGGCTTCCTTCGGTCGCCTCCTCGCTCTACGGCTGCTCAGCGCCCGGCCCTCTGCCTTCCACTTCTATCCCTCACGCGAAAATACTGGATTTCCCGGGGTACCTAAAGCTACATAAATAGGGGATAGTCAGGGTAGATTATTGCTCAGATCAGGACTTGGTCCATCACGTATTTAGTGGAAATGACACTACATCGGCGATAAATGGATGCCTTCATCCGTTTGCATTTCAAGTAGGGGAAGAATGGCCTCCTGAATATCATGCTGCAGATGTTTGCGCAGCTTGTCTTTGACAAAGTGTCGATGAACCACCAAGCCTACTTGGCGATAAGGCATAGGTGCCTCAAAATGGCTCACTTTTGTTTGATGTTCTGCATCCAATTCAAGGGCAGCCAGATATGGCAGCAGCGTGGATGCCCGATTGGCGATTACAAAACGTAACAAGCTATGCACAGATCCGGCTCGGAAACGAAAGTTCAGGTGCTCGTTCAATTCTTTTTCGTAAAAATCACACAATTCCAGGATCTGGGTGCGCATACAATGACCTTCTTCGAGCAAACACAAGCGCGAAACATCAATATTCTTTGAACGTACCGTGCCTTTTTCGTCTTGCTGCATATTGAAATACACAAAAGGCTCATCATAGAGATGATGCTCTACCAATTCCTCTTCCTGAACAGGGGTAGAGAGGATGCCGATATCGAGTTCGCGGCGGTGTAGATGGCGGATAATTTCCGATGTGTTTTGCTCCCGAACGTCGACCTGCAGATCCGGAAACTGCCGGGCAAAGTTGGGTAGAAAGCGTGGAAGCAAAAAAGGCGCAATGGTAGGAATAACAGAAATCGAGAGCGATCCCTTCACCTCCCCTTTTAACTCCTGCGTCAGCTCCTCCAGCGAATCAATCTCTTTTACAATACGTTTTAGTTGACTCAACAAGACCTTCCCCTCTTGAGAAAGTCCAACCGGTTTCTTTTTCCTGTCAAAAATTTGAATTCCCAGCTCCTCTTCCAACTTCCCAATCATAGTACTCAGGGTCGATTGAGAAACAAAGCATTTTTGAGCGGCAGTTTGGAAATGTCGGTACTCCGCTAAGGCCAGCACGTATTGAAATTGTTGAATATTCATCTACTCTATCGATATTATGATTGGAATTATAGTTTTTATAGATCAAATAACGGGTTTATTTTTGATCCATCAAAACAGAAAACCAGATATACTATGAAACAATTTCTGATACTTATCCTTTTCGCTTTTGGAGTGGGCGCCGCAATGCAGGCGCAAACAGAAGCCGGCGTATGTCCGGTAACGGGAAAGCGCCTTTCTTCTTCCTCAGCACAACACCCCCATGCCACTCATGCAGCACCGGAAAAGAAAAACAAAGTTCGGCCTGATGCAGGTTTGGGCGGGCCTACCAATAAAGATTGGTGGCCTAACCGTTTGGATCTTTCTGTATTGCGACAGCACTCTCGGCTTTCGGATCCTATGGGAGAAGATTTTGACTACAGCGAAGCCTTTAGCAAGCTGGATTATGACGCCTTAAAAAAAGACCTGCATGATCTAATGACAAATTCTCAAGATTGGTGGCCTGCAGACTTTGGCCACTACGGCCCGTTCTTTATTCGCATGGCATGGCACAGTGCCGGAACGTATCGCACCGGCGATGGACGCGGCGGATCCCGGGATGGCCAACAGCGCTTTGCGCCGATAAACAGTTGGCCCGATAATGCCAACCTCGATAAAGCACGAAGGTTATTGTGGCCCATTAAGCAAAAATATGGAGAGCGTATCTCCTGGGCGGACTTGATGATTCTCACCGGCAATGTTGCCCTGGAGTCCATGGGTTTTGAGACGATCGGATTCAGCGGCGGCCGCACCGACGTTTGGGAACCCGAAAGCAATGTGTATTGGGGTAGCGAGACTGAGTGGCTGGCAGACGAACGCTATTCCGGCGACAGAGAGCTAGAAGATCCTCTGGCTGCTGTCCAAATGGGCCTGATTTACGTGAATCCCGAAGGTCCGAATGGAAATCCCGACCCGGTTGCCGCTGCCGTAGACATTCGAGAAACTTTTGCTCGAATGGGTATGAACGACGAAGAAACCGTGGCACTTATCGCCGGGGGACACACCTTCGGGAAAACGCATGGCGCCGGCGATGCCAGCCATATGGGTCCAGAACCGGAAGCGGCGCCTATCGAAGAGCAAGGCCTGGGCTGGACCAGCTCGTACAAATCCGGAAAGGGACCCGATGCCATCACTAGTGGGTTAGAAGTGACCTGGACATCTACTCCTACTGAGTGGGGTCTCGGATTTTTGAAAGCCCTATTCAACGAGGAGTGGGAATTAACCAAGAGTCCGGCCGGCGCTCATCAATGGGTTGCTAAGGATCCAAAAGTCATGGTTCCCGATGCTTTTGATGAGAATAAAGAGCACCGTCCGACCATGCTGACTACTGATTTATCTTTGCGATTTGATCCGGCCTACGAAAAGATTTCCCGCCGATTTCTGGAAAACCCCGAGGAGTACCAACAAGCTTTTGCTCGTGCCTGGTACAAATTGACCCATCGAGATATGGGGCCGAAATCTTTGCATCTGGGCCCTGAAGTGCCCGAGGAAGAGTTTATTTGGCAAGACCCCGTTCCTCAGGCCAACTACAATCAAATTGAAACCCCTGATATCAAGATGCTCAAAGAAAAAATTGATAATTCAGGTTTGTCAACAAGTGAGCTGGTAACTACAGCATGGGCTTCGGCCTCCACTTTTAGAGCATCCGATTACAAAGGTGGCGCAAATGGCGCGCGGATCCGACTAGAGCCCCAAATTCAATGGGACGTAAATCAACCCCAACAGCTGAAAGAAGTGCTCGGGGTATATGCTGAAATTCAAAAAACTTTCAACAAGTCCGCCGATAACAAGCAAGTATCCATAGCAGATTTGATTGTACTGGGTGGAAATGTGGGTATCGAAAGAGCAGCACAGGCCGCCGGCATGAAGATCGAGGTCCCCTTCAGGCCGGGCAGGACCGACGCAACCCAAGAGCAAACAGACATAGAGTCTATAAGTGTGCTGGAGCCCGAGGCTGACGGTTTTAGAAATTATCTGAAAACAAATTATACCGTCTCAACAGAAGCCCTTTTGGTGGATAAAGCCCAGCTACTCACCCTTACCGTTCCTGAAATGACGGTTTTGGTTGGCGGCATGCGAGCGCTGGATGCCAATTATGACGGATCTGACCACGGCATTCTGACAGACCGGCCAGGCCAGTTGACCAACGATTTTTTTGTCAACTTACTTGACATAAAGTATAAGTGGAGTCCGATGGACGAAACCCAGGAAATCTTTGTGGGTAAAGATAGAAACACAGGCGAAAAAAAATGGACGGCTACCCGCGTCGATTTGATTTTTGGCTCCCATTCCGAATTGCGTGCCATAGCAGAAGTCTATGGTTCAAGCAATGCAAAAGAAAAGTTCATTCGCGATTTTGTGAATGCCTGGACGAAAGTAATGGAGTTGGATCGATACGACTTACAATAAATCGAAGTACATATTGATATGTAAAAAGCCAGGCTCCAAATAGTAAGCCTGGCTTTTTTTCTGGCTTGAATTGATGGTCCGTCATCATTTTCCAGGGAAAATTGTACGCTTCAGGTTTACCGCTTGGTCCAGCGCAACGCTGCCTAAAATACACCCCCTGTGAAAGCTCGGCAAAATTCCTTAGATTGGGTCTCTAAATTCGCCTCAAATAATAGCGCCTGTGAAACGCTCACACGAAAACAAGCTTAACCAGTTCTTCAATCTCAGACCCGGTGAAAGCTCTCTCGTGCGTCAGCTTTTCTTTCACAACTTCTTTCAGGGTGTGGGAATCGCCTTTTTCTTCACTGCAGCCAACACCCTGTTTCTGGAGTTTTTTAGCGTGAAATGGCTGCCCTGGATTTATCTGGTTTCAGCCGGACTCCTATTTGTTTTCGGTCGCGCCTACGCCTACTTTGAGCATCATTGGCCCATAAAAAAGCTCATGACCTTTGTCGTAGCCGTCCTGGCGGTCACTCCCCTTTTATTTTACACGGGATTGGCGACCTGGCAAAAAGCAGGATTGATTTTTTTCCTCATGGCATTCCACCGCGTCCTTTACACTCTCAATAGTCTCGAGTTTTGGGGGTTATCTGCTCTCGCCTTTAATGTCCGCCAAAGTAAACGGATTTTTCCACTAATCGGGGCGGGTGATATCCCCGCCAAATTACTGGGGTATCTCGCCGTGACCGCTATTGTGCCGTATACTGGAATCGAAGCTCTCTTGCTCATTGCTTCAGCCGCTTTCACCATTTCCTACTTCTTTGTCCGTCAATTGACAAAATATCACCAGGAAGCTTTTCAGCACAGCGACCCTACCCCTGACTTTAGTCCCGGTTTTCAACAGCCAAACCGTTGGCTGCCGGCATCTATGTTTCGCTCTCCGTTTATTCTTTGGCTTTCGCTACTCTCCGTGGTGAGTTTAATCTCGCTCACCTTACTGGATTTCGCATTCCTTGCCGAAGTCAAATACAACTTTAAGGAAAAAGAAAGCCTCGCCCGCTTCTTCGGCCTTCTTTTTAGTTTAGGATACACCCTTATTCTCACCTCAAAGTTTATCATATCTGGGAGGGTGATAGAAAGTCTGGGCGTTGTTCGAGCCACCTTTATTCTCCCTATCTTTCTCTGCCTTGCCTCTCTGGTCGCCGTAATTACGGGCCTGCTCACCTCTGATCCCGTCGCTCTTCTTTGGGTCTATAGTGCCATATTAATCGGGGTGGAAATTATCAGGTATGCCATCGATGACCCCAATTTAATGACTCTCTTTCAACCCCTGAGTCGATCCCTTCGGCTACATGGACACACCCTCGTCAAAACCCTTATGAATCCACTCGGCCTTTTGTTGACCGGAGGCATTCTATTACTGATTCTTCACTTTTCCTACAAAATTAACCTTACGTTTATTAGTGCTGTGCTTTTGCTTTTTAGTTTAGTGATGACTTTTCTGGCATTCAGGGTCCGCACACATTATCTCCATCAACTTTTCCACGCAGTCCGCACGCGCTACTTTGAGGGCTCTGACCGATCACGGATACCCACAAAAGCCCTCAGCATTCTTGAAGATAAACTACAGCACGGGTCTGAAACCGAAGCTATTCACAGCCTAAAAATATTACTCCAACAACAATCGGAGCAAAATAAAGACCTCATCACAACCGCCATTCAACACCCGAGCGAACAAGTTCGATCTTTTGCTTTAGGTCTGTCGATCCAAAACCAGATCGCATTGTGTAAAGATGACTTAATAGCTCTCATAAAAACAGAAAAAAGCGCTCTGGTGCTCCAATCAGCGATGGCAGCACTACCCGCTCTGGCTCCAGACCAGCTGGACCTCTTGTACGACTTTATCCATTCACCTAATGAGGACATCCGAGCCACTGCCATCAGCACACTTCTGATTAGTGAGCAACTGGAAGCGGAGACAAGAGCTGGCCGCCTGGTGTTAGATCTTATCCACTCGGAATCCGTTGATGAAAAAGCCTTCGCTTGTAAACTGCTCCAAAAAATCAATAAGAAAAACAATTACTATCTAATTCTTCCTCTGCTTCAATCTCAACAAAATCAGGTCAGGGAGGAGGCGATAAAAACAGCGGCCAACATTCAACATCCATCGCTTCACGCCGCTTTATTCCAGATTTTTGACGCCAAGCCCTACACCCGCCATATTCTAGGTACTCTCACTGCTTATAAAAATAAGAATATACCGGCGATTCAGGAACGACTTTCTGATGAAAGCCCTCACTTTGAACGGGACTATCAACTCTGCACATTACTAGCCGCCATCAAAACACCAGAGTCGCTAGAGCTTCTCTTCCATCAATTAAATCACCCTATTGCGGAAATACGCGGGCTTGCGATTCGACTTTTATATCAAACACAGTTTAATCTTCCAAAACACCTGAGTGATGATTTTGCTACATACTGTGACTCCTGGCTGGCAGATGCCTACAAACTCGTCCTAGCAGAAAACAAATATGAAAAACAGGCCTTGCTGCAATCTACTTTTACTCAAGAGCGAAAAAGTAAAACCAATGAGCTCCTGATGCTACTCTCACTTAACTTTAGCCGGCCCAGGCTCAATCGCATTATGGACAGCCTGGCTTCCGGCCTTGCCAACCAGCAAGCTAAAGCTCTTGAAATTCTGGAATACGAAATTCCAAAATCTATCTTTTTTCCTTTAGAATTGCTAATCGATCGAACCCTGGGTGAAAACCGTCTTCGCCAAATACTGAAATTGAAACCGCACTACCAGCTTGAGGAAGAAATTCTCGAAAATGTAGTCCGTCTTCATTGGAGAACCTATTCCCGCTGGACCGCTGCCATCGTGCTGCGTTACTTTCGCCTGGAAAACAAGGGCGAACTCCTTAGCCTCCAACAGCTGTCAAAACACCCCGCCCTCTTGATCCGCGAACAAGCCCTAATTTACCAAACAACTCAAGTTATGCATTCAGAACCCCAAGTCGAGCAGAAACTTCTTCAAATCGAAAAGATTCTATTACTAAAAAACACAAAATTATTCCAGAATATCCCCGAGCATATTTTGGTTGATGTCGCCGATATCGTTGCAGAAGTAGAATGTGCTGAGGGCGAACGACTCTTTCTAAAAGGCGACCTCGGAAATAAAATGTACGTCATAGCGGGCGGTAAAATCCGAATCCATGATGGAGACCACACTTTTTCCGTACTCGATAAACATGAAATCTTTGGAGAACTTGCGCTTCTCAGTCCCAAGCCTCGATCCGCATCCGCTACCGCATCCGAAGACAGTCTTCTCCTCTGCCTGGATCAGGCTCCTTTTTACGAGCTCATCAGCAGTCACCCGGAAGTAACTAAAGGCATCATCCAACGCCTGGCCGAATTGCTCAGAAATCAAAATGAGGAAATAGTAGCGATGAAACAACAACTTAAAGAAGCCATTCCATAAGCCCATCCGGGCCTTATTGCTCGACTAAAGTTTTAACTTCAGCCAGATGTTCCGCCTTTTTCTCATTGCGCCAGGCCCGGGCCGTATCTGTAAAATAAGAATGTGATTTAAAAAACCTAAGCTGTAGCTGATTCCAGTCTTCCTCATCGCTCACAACGCCCAAATATTTAAATTCCTGGAATAAACGATTCGAAATCGCCCAAAAATCCTCCCGACCTAAATAGTCCAGATCGGCATCGCAGAGCACCTCACTCAAATGGTTCTTAGGTTTTTGAGGAATATTGGTCGCTAATATCATTTCACAAATACGTGATATCGCCGAAGAAGAATACCCATATTTCGGCATCCATTCCCAAGCCAGTTTACAGCTCGACTCCTCGTGATCCCCTGTGCCCAACACAAAACCAGTATCATGAAAAACGGCAGCCGTTTTCAATTCCAATAAATCCCGATCTGTAACATCTTCTGCTTCCGCAATCCGAATTGCTGCCTCTAAAACATTCTTTGTGTGCTCTACAGAATGATAGGTGAGATACTCCGGCAATCCCCTCGCCAACCAAGCCAGGACATCTTTCTTTAATCTCTCAAAATCCGGCCCCTTCTTTTTAGATTGTTCGCTGTGCTCTGAATTTCTCATTCTATTAAATTATACATACAAAAAATAGCCTCTCTATTACGGAAGCAATTACACAATATAATTAAATTTATTTTATCCAAATCGCTTTCTATCTTTTGGGGGTGCCCCTCGAGGGTCCGCCAGAGGCCGGACACCTCGGGGTCGGGCCCCTTCGGGGTTCGCTGTTCGCTCCGTGCTCAGGCCACCGTAATCTACGGCGGCCTTTCGCACCGCGCCGCCGGTGGGCGGCGAGCCCTTCGTACCCCTCACCCTTGCGCGCTTCGCGCGCTTTTTCTGTCTGGTCATTTATAAGCCTCGACTGCAAAAACCGATAGAAATCACGCTTACTCTGTGTTCTATCGCATTTATTCTGAATTGAATGCAGTTTCTTTCCGCCGGGGAATGCAGCCCGTCCTTACCAATGCCATCGCAAAGTGAAATTTCACATCTGAAATAACCACCCCGGAGGATGTTGCCCGAAAGGAAGTCGAAGGGATCGCATATCAATAGCCGAAACTAAACCGCAGAACGTGTAGGGGTCCCATCCGGCAGGCGACGGGCCTCATGTTCTGAATTGGTTTTTTTAGGATGAGAAGATGATAGGCTTT